>Ga0222715_10000204_pt1 | contig 62754 bp, 55 predicted proteins | sample C33_9DmetaG_FD_165056 | JGI IMG/M metagenome (GOLD analysis project Ga0222715, IMG submission 165056) | Estuarine water microbial communities from San Francisco Bay, California, United States - C33_9D | ecosystem: Environmental > Aquatic > Marine > Unclassified | place: USA: California...
CCTCGACACTTATCATGAAGGTCATGGTATCGGCTTAGCAACAGTGAGTGATTTGGTAGAAATGTATGGCGCAACACTACAAGTTATATCGCCTATCACCGATACGGAAGGTCATATTGAGAGTCGTAATGAAGAAAGTTTTAGTGAGCAAAGCATTGTTGTCAATCAAGCTGGCACACGTATCAGTGTGTGCCTGCCTAATAATTAATTTTGTATTTACGAAGTGAAAGATTTTAATTATCTTCTTTAAAATCAACGTCCAATAAATTGGCTTTATCAGTTTCATCGTCGCTTGGGATATATATTTCATCCAAATCATCGCCGGACAATAAAATTGCTAACCACATGGTTTCTTCTCGTGATTCCATTGCAATTTTAACGATCATCGTTAACGGGACAGACAACAGCATCCCCACTGAACCTAATAACCAACCCCAAAAAATTAATGATAAAAACACCACTAAAGTAGAAAGTCCTAGCCCACGCCCCATAAAACGCGGCTCAATCATGTTACCCATTATAGTATTAACCAAAACAAAGCCTAAACCCGCTAGACCTGCGGTAGCTAACCCTTGATCGACAAAGGCAATTAACACAGCAGGAACGGCAGCAATAATCGACCCAATATTCGGAATGAAATTGAGTAAGAACGCCAACACCGCCCACAACATAAAATGGTCTACATCTAGTGCATACAACCACACGCCGATAAACGCACCAGTGCCTAAGCTGACTAAGGATTTAATGGCTAAGTAGTCGTTGACGGATTTCAAAAAACGGTCAATGTGATGCATTTTCATGCCGGGATCACTAAGCGCAACGTGAATGCGACGCGGCATACTTTCGGCTTCAAACAACATAAAAATGACCGTTAGAATAATCAAAAATACGTTAGACAGCACCCCGCCCATACCGCTTAAAAAATTGGTCGCAACCGACATCGCAATGGCAGGGTCAAAGTAAGATAAAAACAAATTTTTATCGACAATGATATTTAAATTGGCTAATTGTTGGATCACCCAAGCAAGCTCAACAGACAATTGGGCTTGATAATTAGGTAGATTTTGTCGAAACTCACCTAAGGATTGACCAACTAATCCAGCCAACATAAAACCAAAAATGATTATTAGCAGTATAACTAAGGTAACCGATAACCAACGCGGCACTTTGTAGCGAGAAGCGAGATTAATCAAAGGGCTACAAGCGATAGCGATAAATATCGAGAGTAAAAACGGGACCATGATAGTGCTTGCCGCTTTAATACCGGCTAAGACCACCACGACAGCAGCTGTAATAACAAACGCTTTAGCGGTAGAAGATTTTAGTTCCATAACATTCTCAGCAAAATAATTTTCAAGCATGACTGCTTAGCCATGCAAATGTATGTTCATATCATAACAGGAATTTGTTAGATGATTTTAAATGAAGCAACAATTCGTATAAAAAACTTACGTTTACGCACGTACATTGGGTTTAACGATGATGAAATCCAGAATAAACAAGATGTCGTTGTTAACGCTGTCATCAAATATGATGCGCAACGTGCCGCAGAATCCGATGAAGTAGAAAATGCACTTAACTACAAGACTGTCACAAAAGCAATCATTCGCTTAGTCGAAAATAATCGTTTTTATTTACTCGAAAAACTAACGTCAGATATTTTGGCGTTAGCTGCGGATCACCCTTGGGTATCGTGGGCCGAAGTAGAAGTAGACAAGCCACATGCATTACGCTTTTCGGATTCTGTTAGTTTAAGTATTTCTTGTTCTAAAGAACCGCAATTTTAATTGTCCATCCTACAGGTAAACATGTGATGAAAATACTACTCACCGGCGCAACAGGCTTAATTGGCCAAGCATTTATCAAACACTACGCTCATTTGCATACGTTTCATGTAGTCAGTCGTTCGGCTAAAAAGCTTAATCAGATTTTTCATCATGAAATGCAACAAGGCGTATTAGAAAAAGTGGATCTGACCCTATTAATTGATCTTAATGCGTATGACGCGGTGATCAACTTAGCGGGAGAGCCGATCGTTGATAAGCGCTGGAGCGATAAACAAAAAAAACGTATCTGTAATAGTCGTTGGGACATCACTGAGCGCTTGGTCGCCTTAATCAAAGCCAGCTCAGCGCCGCCAAGTGTATTTATTAGCGGTTCAGCCATCGGTATTTATGGCCGCCAAGCAGATGCCAATCAAACCGTTACGCCTATTGATGAAGGGTTTACCGATTTTCACGATGAATTTGCGCGTGATATTTGTCAGCGCTGGGAAGCCATTGCGCTACAAGCACAATCTAATGCTACACGCGTATGCTTGTTACGAACCGGTATTGTATTAGCTAAATCAGGTGGTGCCTTAGGTAAAATGAAAGTCCCATTTAGTTTAGGTTTAGGTGGTCCGGTTAGTTCAGGTCAGCAAATTATGTCTTGGATCCACTTAGATGACATGGTTCAAGCCATTGCACACGTTCTGGCAACGCCTGCTTTGCAAGGACCCATTAATTTCACTGCTCCGAATCCTGTCAGTAATGCGGTTTTTTCGAAAGCTTATGCTAACAGTCTGCACCGTCCTTGCCTATTTACCGTGCCCAAACTTGCACTACAGGTGTTAATGGGAGAGTCTGCAGACTTATTATTATACGGCCAGCACGTTGTCCCTAAGGCACTGTTAGATAATGGCTATGAATTTACCCATAGTAATATCAATGAGGCATTAGCGTCGCTTAGAAGCGCATAGTGTGATGGTAATACAGCCGTTTATTAAAAGATTAAAGGTGATATCTTTCGGTTTTTACTTATTCTAGACTTGCTTTGATTAATTTCCAACTATAATATATGTAAGAATAGTTATTACATATAGGAATATATAGTGGCTCGCACAATATCTTTTCAACCAAGTGATGAGCTAGGCTCTTTTATTCAAGATTTGGTTAATTCTGGCGAATATAACAATCAAAGTGAGGTAGTTCGAGAAGCCCTACGTATGCTTCGAGAGGAAAAAGCAAATTCCAGTTTAAATACACTGCGAACTTTATTATCAGAAGGTTTTGAAAGTGGTTTAAGTTTATCTTCGGCTGAAGACATAAAACAAAGAGTGCTCAACAAAAATAGCACTCCTTGATAGTACTAGTACCATCAAAGCTCAAATTTACTCCTCCAAGTCGCCTTTAGAAGTCATCTGCAAAAATCAAAATAGGTGATGCACCAATTGTTTCACCATTCACTGCAAATGCGGTGTATATTTTATTTACTTCCAAATTCAACAACTCTGTCTCAATCGCAATTGTTTTGCTATTCGCAGGTGTAACCGTGAACACATAATCGCCAGCAGGTAACAGCATATAACCAGTTTGTGACAAGTCCCCTGTCATATATGAAATATCAGTCGCTAGAGGGTTTACATCTGCAATTTCACCGTCCGAAGTGACATAAATATCTATACTTGGTGTCTGTGAAGATGCATGAAAAATTCTGACCTGCGCGGCAGTCGCTATTCGACGTGGCGTATCCAAAATTAAATCTAAATCAATATTGGCCAAATTATTATTAGCAATAGCTGTATAAAACTTGCCTACCTCAAGCGTAATCGGTGCATCGTCTATTGCAATCGTAGCGTTGTTACTAGCAACCGCGACATCAATTGCAATATTGATGGTTGGCGCATCAGGCGAAGCATGTATTATCCTTACTTTCGATGACTCAGAAAGTTGCTGCTCCAGAGTTTGTTGAGAATCATCACTCGAACACCCGATTAAAAATAGCGGTGTTAATAAGAATATAGATTTTTTAATTAAGCGTTTTATCACAGCATCTTCCTCAACAACACCTGAGTATTCATCGACAGTAGGCGCCAACAACTCGCTGCACCTAACAAGCCCACCACTACAGCTCCGGTTACTGGAGCAATGACCCAATACTCTAAATGTAAGCTGCTTTGCATTTGAAACACATTAGTTTGCAGTAAATACAAGCTGACTTCATTGGCTAGGGCTGCCATAAAACCGGCCACCGAGCCTATGATTAGAAACTCATAAATAACTGACATTCGGATCATCATGCCTTTTGCACCTAAGGTACGCAATATAGCGAGTTCACGCTGTCGTTCATCCATGCTCGCCTGCACTTGCGCGACTAACACTAAGCTACCGGCGACTAAGACCAACACAAGAATGAACTCAATAGCTGCGGAAACTTGATCAATGATACTGCGCACTTGATTAATACGCGCGTCGACATCAAACATAGTGACACTTGCAAACGGTGCCATAAGCCGAGTGAGTTCAGGTTTACGTTCAGGCGGCAAATAAAAGCTAGTAATGTAACTTGCCCTAAATTGCGACATGGCAGCAGGATGCAATACAAAGAAGAAATTCGGTTGCATGGTTTGCCAATTAACTGTTCGCACACTCGTTATTTGTACCGTGACGATTTCAGAGCCAATGTTAAATGTCAGCTCATCGCCCATCCCAATCCGCATCCGTTCACCTACGCGTTCTTCTATCGAAACAGGGTAAACGCCTTCAGGTAAAGTAGAGTTTTGTGGGGTCCATTGGTCATGCCATTGTCCGGCAATAATTTCATTACCCGACTGTAATTTAAGATCCCAAGTTAGGTTGGCTTCTCGACCTAAACCGCGACGAGTTTCATTCGTGGTATCTTCGTCTTCTTTGGTAATATCAGTACGAATAAGCTCGTCATTTACTTTAACAAATCGCCCCCTAGAAACTGGATATAAACCATCTGTATCGATACCATTTTTAGCAAAATGAGCAACCAAGTTTGGGCGCTGCTCTTCTGTGACATTCGCTAAGAAATAATTAGCGGTGCCTTGTGGTAATTGGTCACGCCACTGCTGCACAATATCGTTACGCATAACCAGTACAACCAGCAGCAGCATTATCGTTAAGGCAAAACTAATGAGTTGCACTGAATTGTCTAAACTGCGTCTTTTTATGCGCGCCCATGCAAGCTGCCAAGCGCCCATTCGCCCTTTTCCAAGTACTCGACCTAAGGCAATTAAGCCAAACGTAGCAGCCAATAACAGACCCACTAATATCAAACCTGAAACAAACAAAATCAAACTGATTTTGAGGTTCTGCGAGTACACCCACATCAATAATAATATCGCGCCACCGGCAGTAATATATTGTCCACCACGAGAAGAAAATGTAGTTGCAATATCGCGACGTAATACACGTAAAGGCGGTATCGAAAATAACCCTAATAGCGGATATAAACAAAATAATAAGGCACACACACTACCCGTAAAAATAGCGATTAACAGCGGGCGCCAATACCAAACTTGTAACGACACTTCGACCGTATCGGCTAATGCACTGACAACAAGTTGTTGCAAAGCAAAGCCGACGACTGTTCCAAGTATGATGCCTAGTAATGCAATAAACGTGATTTGATAAAGGTACACTTTACGGATGGTATTGGTACTAGCACCCAATGTTTTCATAATAGCAACAGGATCAAAATGACGCTGGGCATAACGCTGTGCTGCTACACCAATTGCCACAGCAGCCAACACAATCGCCAACAATGACGCTAATAAGAAAAACTGTTCAGCACGCGCAACCGACTCACCAATAGGTGATGTATCATCTTGTACGGATAACCAGCGGTGTATTTGACGATCTAATTGTGGTGAGAGTTCATCAAAATACGCATCCAAATCGTTATTATCGCCAGTAAAATAGGCTTTATAATTAACTCGACTGCCAGGTCCTGTGACGTTAGTAGCAGCAATATCATCTTGATTGATCAACACCATAGGATCGGCATTAAACACACTAAACCCACCATCGGGGATCTCTGATAATATTTGAGTGACGTTAAACGTTGCGTCCCCTAGCTCGATACTGTCGCCAATATTTACACCTAACAACTGAAATAATCGAGAATCAATCCAGGCTTCACCTACTGCCGGAATTTGCGTTGTAGCAACACCTGTAGCAAATAACTCGGGTGCGAGTTTAATACTGCCTTTTAGAGGATAACTATCTGATACCGCTCTTAAATCAACTAAGGCAAGCTCGTCATTGGCAAATGCCATCGAGCGCGTCGATACCTGCTCTGCGGTGGCTAATGAAAATGTTTTAGCTTGCTCAATCCACGCAGGATCGAGTGGATTGCGGGCTGATAGTTGTCGATCTGCGGCAATAAACTCAGCTGAACGGTCAGTTAATGCACCTTGTAAGCGTTCAGAAAACAACGATAGTGATAACACTGCTGCAACAGACAAGATGATTGCAAACAGGATAATGCTCAGTTCACCGCGTTTAGCCTCATGTTTAAACAAGCGCCAAGCAAGTTGCCGAGGCATATTGTTACTGGTCATTCTCTTTTCGGTACTCGCGCTGTTGACACTACTCATGCAGACGCTTCCTGATCCTGAGTAGTGGCATTATTGTGCTCTTGATTCGGTTTAGGCTCTGTCACCTCAACTAATTCCCCTGCGGTCATAGCTAATTGACGATCGCATTTTTTGGCAAGTTCAGGATCATGGGTAACTAAAATTAACGTCGTGTTAGATTGTTTGTTCAATGCAAATAGTAAGGACTCCACGTTGTCGGAGTTTTGTGCATCCAAGTTACCCGTAGGCTCATCAGCAAACAAAATTTTAGGCGAGGTAATAAATGCACGCGCAATCGCAACTCGTTGTTGTTCTCCGCCTGAAAGTTGATTGGGATAATGCCCAGCTCGATGCTCTACCCCTACTTGTTTGAGCACTGCTAGCGCTCGGGCTTTAGGATTATCTAAACCAACAATTTCCGCCGGTAACATAATGTTTTCCAGAGCGGTTAACGATGGCACAAGCATAAAGCTTTGAAATATAAACCCGACTTTTTCACCGCGTAATTGCGCACGCGCTTCTTCATCTAACTCATGCAAAGGCGCATCATCTAACCAAATCTCGCCTGAGGATGCCGTATCTAAACCCGCTAATAAACCTAATAATGTCGATTTTCCTGAACCCGAGGCCCCAACAATTGCAATGGACTCTCCTGCTTTTACAGAAAAATTAACAGGTTGAAGGATCTGCAACTCGCCTTCACTCGTAGAAACTGTTTTAATGAGGTCTTTGGTTTTTATCATGGAGCAATGTTCACCGTGTGGTTAAATATGAAAAATGTATTAAAAAATATATCAGGCGCTATTTATAGCTCGTTATTCGTATTCGGGTTCGTCTCACTTATATTAACAATTAGTACGCCGTTGCATGCTGCATTAGATCAATCTCATGGACTTAAACCATCAGTCGTTACATCAGCGCCTACATCGCCTACATCGTCTGCCCAAGCGGCCACTGAGGCCAACCCAGCGAATAAAGTAGTACTTGTCGTAGGTGATAGCTTAAGTGCAGCTTATGGGTTGACTCAAGAACAAGGCTGGGTAAGTTTGTTACAAGATGTGTTAGCACAGCATGCCAATCCAGACTTATCGGAGATAACACTCATCAATGCATCTATCAGTGGAGAAACCACAGACGGCGGCTTAGCGCGGTTAGATAGATTATTGCAACAGCATCAACCTACAGACGTGTTAATTGAACTGGGTGGGAATGACGGCTTACAAGGCCATAGTATTAAAAAACTTAAAGCTAACCTTAAAGCGATGATTGAGCAAAGCCTAGCAGCAGACACACATGTTGCGTTACAACAAATGCAGATCCCAACTAACTATGGGGCGCGTTACAACAAGATGTTTATCAACGCTTTTGCACACGTTGCAACTGAGACACAAATCCCTATTGTGCCGTTTTTCTTGACGGACATTGCGTTACAACCGGAGCTAATGCAAAACGATGGGATCCACCCTACTGCCGAAGCGCAACCTATCATTGCGCAGTTTATGTTAGATAATTGGATAATCCCATTAGTGCTACGTTAAAATTGGTACACTTTGGCCGCGGTGACTAACCCATTTACATCAATTTTTTCTTGTACACAGGCCTTAATGTCCTGCATCGTAAACACATAAATTTGGTTGGATGCGTGTCCATCTGTCCCTAGTCCCATATCTTTGATTACAAAATTGACATAGGCAGTATTTGGTACGGCGCGCAATCCAGAGCCAAAACGACACAGGGCATCGCCCACTTGCATTTCAAATTGAGCCAAAAACTGCTTTTTAGCCTGTTCTTTTTGCGCATGTTGCTGGGCTAACTTACTTTGGCGTTCGTTTAATAATGCTTGGCTTTTGGCTTCAGCGGCGACTTGTTTAGCACTATATTTAGCTACTTTTTTCTCTAACTCTTTAATTTCCTTAGTCAATTCGTCTTTACTTTGCGAGTCAGCATTACGCAAAGTGAAGTTCAAATCACGCAACTCACGTTGAGCATCACGTAACTCCCAAGCAATATCGCGTTCTTGTTCACGTAATTGATGTAGTTCATCTCGATGTTCAAAAAATGCCATTTCTACATTTTCCATCGCATTTTCTACAATCACTTCGATTTGTTCAATGCCCTCTTCCATCCCTCTAAAATTAATAATATCAGGAATTGATGGTGTCACGGGTGCTGCCGGTGCATGAGGCCCGACAGGCATATTTTGTCCGTTATGGTTAAACAAACTGATGCTACGCGACTGGGAGCTGCTGATTTCAAAGACCACACCCTGATCCGCTAAATAATTCACCGACATACCTCGATAACGTATACCGCCCTTAGTCGCGGGCTGCTTTAATGCAGTATCAAGCACACTTTGCATTAACGTTAACTCTTTGGCTATTTCGCTATAATTATCTACACTTTTTGTATTGGTGGCAGTGGCATTAGTTGCAGCAAAAGCAGGCAAGCTTATCCCCATGCAACTCACTAATGCTAAAGGGAGAATAGCTGTCTTATTGGATTGTCTTAACGTTTTGGTAATCGTATTCATCATCTATTACTCTTGTGAAATATTAATTGGACTTGGATTAATCGCGTAGATTTCATCCTGTAAATCATTAAATTGTTGAGCATAAAAACGTTGGTCATTGACGCGTTGCTCATTAATAAACTGCACTAGCTGCGCAAAATCTTCTTTGCGCTCTTGACGCGAAGAGCTCAGTAAATACTCCGTCAATTGTTTACTCGTCGCTAATTGTTGCGTCTGTAACGCATCCGCATATTGGGCGAACATGGCTTGCGAGAGTTGTTGTTGCTCCGTTATTTTTTGCTCCACCTTCTGTTGTACAAGTTGATCAATATCTTGCTCGGTGAGCATTTGTGTCATTGTGGCTGGATTACTCAGTTCATACGCTCGCTGAGTGCCTAGCTGATTGGTAAACGTCAATACCGCAATAACCAACGCGCAGCAGGACAAGCCTACACTTATTACACCATACTGGCTGTGCCCACTACTCATCCATTTAGAAAGTCTAGCCATCCAACTGAGATCAGTGTTTATGGGAGTATTGCGTTCCCATTGCGGTACTTTCCATTCCGTTTCTTTCCATTGCGGTAGGGGCCACTGCGCAAATGCATCTGTATTTTCGGTAAACATATTAGCTTGTTCGACTACCGCTGCAAACTCAGGATCATCAGCGTACCGCTGCATAAATAGCGCATGCTGAGAGTCATCCAATGCGCCCTCTAACCATAACGCTAGTAGTGTCTCATTATCTAGAATAGGCATATTGTACCTCCGAATTATCTTTTAACTTTGCTAACGCACTATACAAGCGTGCCTTCACGGTATTAGGTGACACATGCAATTGTTCAGCGATCTCGACAAACGTAAATTGGCCAAAAAACTTCAACTCTACCACCTCTCTCTGGGCTATCGGTAAGCTTTGCATGGCCAACAGTATGGTTTGTTGTTGAGCATCACCGGCATAGCACATCTCTGGCGTCGCATTCGCATCAGCAACCTCTGGTGTGTCATCAATACTTTGTAGTGGTTTTTTACGACGATAAAACTCAATGCAGCGATAGTGAGCAATGCTAAATAACCAACTTTTAAATTTCCCAGTACCTTTATACTGCGCTAAGTTGCGATACACACTGATAAAGATATCTTGCATCAAGTCTTTGGCATCTTCACTATTACTGGTCATTCTCAACCCATACAAATATACCGGCTTTTCATAGCGCGATAGCAACTGTCCCCAGGCACGTTTGTTCCCAGATAAGGCTTTGCTGATGAGTGTTTCGTCTGTCGTGTCAAACACACGAGCATCCTTTTTTCATGCTTATAGTCAATCCTATTGGTTCTATACATACTAGACGAGGCAAGGTGATAAAAAGTTGTAATTTTTTGCAAAAAAAAACCAGCGACACAATTAAGCATAGCTGGTTTGATAAATTGCAGTCATGACTACAATTGCAATAAATACGCTATGGTCTGGTATACACCATCGGCTTGTCTTGCTTAAGATGGAGGTAACGGTCACGTAACAAGGTTTGACGCGATTGCATGTTAATCGGCTCACCACCAATAAATACATGCTCTGCCGCTTCAGTTACTTCTAACGGATCGCCAGACCATACCACGACATCTGCACGCATGCCTGGAGCCAGTGAACCGATTTGTTGTTGCATACCGAATATCTCAGCAACATGCTTGGTTAATGAAGCTAACGCAGCATCATAACTCATGCCATTGGCCACAGCATTACCTGCATGTTGTGTGGCTAAACGAATATTATGCGTTTCAATCCCAATTGCGACTTTGACACCCGCTTGCTCAAGACGACCCGCATTAGCCAGTGTCGCACCAAGCGTATCAAACGCTCCGGGTAAATTGTATTCAGGATTCACAATAACTGGGATCTGAGCTGCAGCTAATTCATCAGCGACCCGCCATGCATCAGAGCCAGAAATAATCACTATCTTTAAGTTAGTAAAGGTTTGTTTTAGGGCAATAATATGCAATAAATCCGCTTTACGGTCTGCTTTAATCAACAGGGGTTTATGGCCTTGTACTACATGCGCTAAGGCTTTAGCGTCCGCACGTGAAATCATCCCATGCCAAGGTTGTGTTGGCGATAGATCCGCATCAATGGCATATTCAGCTTCGTTTAACGCTTGCTTAAGGGCGACCCATAATGTTCCGCGCGTACCACCGGTATCACTTGCACTAGAGTTGTTCACACTCAACGCCATAAATGCACGCGCTTTAAGTAAAGGATCGTTATCCGTTAATTGGATAACGGCGCCTTGACCTTTAAACAAGTAATCAGAATATTCAATCCCTGTTACCGCGCTCGTAAAGCCTTCCATTCGTGTAATCGGGATTAAGCTAGAGTCGGCATTAATACCGTAAGACACATCAACTGCCGCGCCAATTGTTGTGACAGGATGATTAGTCGTCGAGGCATCGACTTGCCCAGCAGAAAAACCCACTTCAACTAAACCCAATGCCGTGTATGCACCAATAAAACCTGGTGTGACAACTTTGCCAGCCGCATCAATACGTTCGTAACCGAGAGGTGATTGAGTACCGGCAATAATTTGTTCAACCTTACCGTCTTTGATCAGAACTGTCGCTTCGTCTAATGTACCTTGAGCAGACAATGTATGCACTTTACCGCCCACAATCGCAAATTGACTCGCGGAGGCTGAAGGACTGATCCCTAAACTCAGTGCTGCACTAATGCTTATAATGCTTATGCTGAGCCCGAATGCGCTTACTTTACCTACTTTGGTGAACTTCGTTAATAAACGTTTCATTTGTGATCTCCTTCACCGATCTGCCCTAATTCAAAATCACTCACCGGCCACGTATCTGGCTGACTGCGATCAAATGCTAAACCGCCATCGATAAAGACTTTTTCTGCTTGAGCATAAGTGGAGAAAGGATCGGTACTCCATAAAACAACATCTGCGTTTTTGCCGACTTCAAGTGAGCCCGTTTGATCAAATATGCCCAGTGACTTGGCGGCATTAGCCGTTAACCACTGCCACGCATCGGCTTTAGAAATATCAATGCCTGCACGACGACCATCAGACCATGCTTTTGCTGCTTCTTGGTTCAAGCGTTGAATGCCAATATCACTATCCGAATGTACAACCGCACACGCACCAGCTTGATGGACCATCGCTACATTTTCACGGATACCATCATAGGCTTCTAGCTTAAAACCCCACCAATCTGCCCACATCGAGGCGCAGACATTATTTTGGGCAAGCTTATCAGCAATTTTATAGCCTTCTACTGCATGGTGAAACGAACCGATTTGATAATCAAATTCTTGCATGACATCCATCATCACAACCATTTCATCAGCGCGATAACAGTGCATATGCACTATGATGTCACCATCGAGCACTCCTTTTAACGTTTCATTATTTAAGTCTCGTTTAGGTGCTTTGGTGTCTTTTCCAGCGGCAAAATCGGCTTCATACTGTTCCCATTTGGCTTTGTATTCAGTTGCGCCAATCCACGCTTTACGATAACCGGCAACATTGGCCATACGGGTAGATGGACCACCCTTTTTGCCATAAACGCGTTTTGGATTTTCACCACACGCCATTTTTATCCCATATGGGGCATCGGGAAACTTCATATCCTGAACGGAGCGATCAGGTAGGTTTTTTAATACGACGCTACGACCACCAAATAAATTAGCGGAGCCTGGAAGAATTTGTAATGAGGTTACGCCACCAGCCAATGCACGTTGAAAGCCAGGATCTTGTGGCCACACTGAATGCTCAGCCCACACTTGAGCGGTCACCGGTGAGGTCATTTCATTACCATCAGCATGCGAGCGCGTATCTGGAGATGGATATACACCTAAGTGACTATGAGTATCAATAATCCCAGGTGTCACATACTTGCCTGTACCATCGATTTCAATGTAGTCGTCAGGCAGTGTAATGTCTGCACCCATTCCAATAATTTTACCATCTTGTAATAAAATTTGAGAATCGGTATCTAATCCGCCAATCCCATCAATAATTGTTGCATTGGTGATTAATGTCGCCACAGCAGGAATGGGTTCATAGGTAGATGGAAATGGATCTGAGTTGATAACTACCTGTTCGGTAGTGATTGATTTAGCCTTGGCATCAGCGCTATTGTCCGAACATGCACTCAACGTTAATGTTGAGAGTACAGCGGTAGAAATAGCAGCTAACATCCAGGTCGATTTATTCTTGTTATACACCTTGGATTTCCTTGTAATATTGCGTCTTAGTCATGCAATGTTGCGTTGCAAACTTTTATAAAAGATTAAAACCACAACAAATTAACTAAATTTACAAACAAGTGCAAGACTAGCAGACTAAATCATTTGGGACTGGTTGCGTCCATTTTCCTTTGCAATATACAGCGCCTTGTCAGCTCGACGAACAGCATCCTCAGGTGCATTATCATCAACATTTACAATAGATAATCCAATACTGACGGTTAACTTTTGCCCTAGTGGGAATGTTAATGAACTAACCACATGCCGTAGCTTCTCCGCTAATATAAAAGACTGTTCTTTGGTATCAGGTAAAATAATTAAAAATTCTTCACCGCCATAGCGTGCTACGAAATCGGTTTCTCGCATACAAGAGTTCAAAGTACTTGCAATCGTTTTTAATACTTCATCTCCAACAGTGTGACCATATTTATCATTAACTGATTTAAAAAAATCCACATCTAGCAACATTACGGTATAACTGATGGATGAACGTTTAAATTGTAAAAAGTCATGCTTTAACACCTCATCAATTGCCAACCTATTATGCACACCGGTTAACGCATCATGACGAGACAATGAGATTAGTTCTGCATTGACTTGGTTTAATGCCGCTGTGCGCAAATTTACTTTTTCTTCTAAGGAAACATTCAGCTCTAATAAACTCTTCTTTTGCTCATGAATAGTCCGCACCATCTGACTTAATGATTGAGCGAGTTGCTTAAATTCATATACGTTGGTGTTAACGACAAAAGGGTTGTTCAGGTCGATATTGTCAATATCTTCAGCGATTCTCGTCAATTGCTCTATGGGTTTGCAAATAACATGAGCGATAAAATACACCAAGACTAAGGCCGCAGAAAACAAGATACCGACCACTAAGATTTCTTGACTAGAAAAATAATACAAATAGGTCATAAACCCTATTATCAGTCCAAGTGTCAGTACACCAAAGAGTAGCGTTAAGCGAACTTTTAAAGAATGTATAATCATGGGCAGCACAACATAAACAACTAAATATCCTTATCAAGTAGCATACATCTTAACAAACTGTGTTAATTATAAGCGTAGACTACAAAATAGAATAAAAGCATTATTGTGAGAGGCTTTTTACAATCTCATCAGCGTTGTTTAACCGACGTATCTGGGTAAACATGTCTTGGGCTTGTGGATATTGGCGTTTAAGGTAGGTAAACCACTGTTTAATTCGGTTCGGGTAATAGCAGCCTTTCACGCCTTTTATTTCATAGGCCGAATAACGAATCAATAACGCTAACATCTGCTCCCATTGCATCGGCTCGGCGTTATGCTTAATGCAATTAGCTAAGTTAGGTAGGGCTATCGCACCCCGCCCAAGCATTAAATTATCACAGTTAGACTGGCTTTGGCATAATTGAGCATCTGCGGCAGACCATATTTCACCATTTGCAATAATGGGTATGGGAACATGCTGTTTGATTTTAGCGATCCAAGGCCAATATGCTGGAGGTCTATAACCATCGCTTTTAGTTCGAGCATGAATCGCTAACTCGGTCGCCCCAGCTTGATATATAGCATCTGCATTTTCTATGGCCAGTTCTGTGTCAGCAAAGCCCAAACGCATTTTAGCCGTTACGGCAATCTCTTGTGGTACAGCATCTCTTACGGCCTTGATAATGGCATATAACTCTTCAGGGTATTGTAACAACACCGCCCCACCACGGGATTTATTGACCGTTTTAGCAGGACAACCAAAATTGATATCAATGCCATGCGAGCCAAGTTCAACCGCTAGCTGTGCATTTTCTGCTAAAAATTGGGGGTGATTGCCGAGTAATTGGATCTTAACGGGCGTGCCGTTAGAGGTATAACCGTTATTATGTAGTTCTGGACAAAAACGATAAAATACGCGTTCGGGTAATTTAGCATCAACAATTCGAATAAACTCAGTCACACACAAATCATACCCACCTATTTGAGTAAGCATATCGCGCATTAAGTGGTCCAAGACCCCTTCCATTGGTGCAAGTGTGATGTGCATGATAACGTTTAGTGAGTGACCTTAAGTAAATTAGAGATACAAAAAAGCCACCCGAAGGTGGCTTGTTTGCAATGCTTAGCATTAATATGGCGTCCCCTAGGGGATTCGAACCCCTGTTACCGCCGTGAAAGGGCGGTGTCCTAGGCCTCTAGACGAAGGGGACAGAAACTTTTACATTCCTGTTAGACGATAAATATATCAATCTAACCTAGGTGCAATCCGAAGACTGCGTTCAATTGAAAGAATGTGTCTCTCAATTGAGGTGCGCATTTTAGAGACTGAACTCGTTGATGTCAATGATTATTTTATAATTCTTTATTTTAATGTTGTCTAAGACATTAAGATAAAACACATACCATAAATACCATATTAACTGACATCTAGTCAGACCCAAAATACTGAAATCACCGTAAGGCAATTTCGATAAAATGGCGTCCCCTAGGGGATTCGAACCCCTGTTACCGCCGTGAAAGGGCGGTGTCCTAGGCCTCTAGACGAAGGGGACAGAAACTTTTACATTCCTGTTAGATTTGCACTTTATTACCGAAGTAACAACATCACAATCTAACCTAGGGCAAACAATAATTTGTTTGCGGTGCTGACACAAATATTGGTGGAGCCAGGCGGGATCGAACCGCCGACCTCTTGCGTGCCACGCAAGCGCTCTCCCAGCTGAGCTATGGCCCCATCATGAAAAACTGGAGTACCATGTTTGTGCTTCAGTTCCGTGACAGCGATGCGCATTCTAGGGAAGGCACCGCTGAGTGTCAACGGTTTTTTTAGGAATTCTCTCTGATTGCTATAAATTCCAACGCTTTGTCGATTCTTTCGCCGATTTTAGCTTGATTTAGCAATACTAAGGTCACATCCAGTGACGGAGAGTTACCTGAACCGGTTGCAGCAACACGCAATGGCATCCCTACTTTCCCCATGCCTACTTCTAATGTTTCGGCTGTGGCATTAATTGCAGCTTGAATATTTTCTGACGTCCACTCAGTTAAGGCTAATAAGTTTTCTTTAACCAATAACAAAGCATCTTTAGCGACAGGGCGTAAATGTTTTTTGGCTGCATTTGCATCAAACTCGGCGAAGTCTTGATAAAAATATGTGCTGATTTGTGCCATCTCAGCAAGAGTCTTAACACGGTCCGCTTGGATTGCCACTATTTCACTGTGTGCAGGTCCAGTTGTAGTATCAATCTGCATTTGTGCAAAATGCCAAGCTAAGGCTTCCCCTACTTCATTACCCGGTAAGGTTTTCATATAGTGCTGATTTAACCAAACGAGCTTTTCTGTATTAAATGCCGATGCAGACTTACTGATATTGTCTAACGAGAAATGCTCAATCATTTCTGCGACACTGAATATTTCTTGATCGCCATGAGACCAACCTAGACGTACCAGGTAATTTAAAACCGCTTGTGGCAAAAAACCGTCATCACGGTATTGCATCACACTGACCGCACCATGACGCTTGGAGAGTTTTTTACCATCATCACCTAAAATCATTGAAACGTGAGCATACTCTGGAATGGGTGCACCTAACGCTTGCAAAATATTGATTTGGCGTGGGGTGTTGTTGATATGATCTTCACCGCGAACCACATGCGTGATCCCCATATCCCAATCATCGACCACCACACAGAAGTTATAAGTAGGTGCACCGTCTGTGCGCATAATAATTAAGTCGTCTAATTCGGTATTGCTGATCGTAATATCACCGCGGATATGATCATTAATAACAACATTGCCGTCTAATGGGTTTTTAAAACGCACTACGTAAGGTGCATCGGCAGGATGATCAGTGCGATCACGCCATGTGCCAGGGTAACGAGGCTTTTCACCGGCCGCTTCTTGAGCTTCGCGAATACTATCTAATTCAGCAACACTCATAAAACATTTATATGCCTTGCCTTCATCTAATAATTGCTGCACTAATTCTTTATAGCGATCAAAGCGATCAGTTTGATAAATAGGACCCACATCATGCGTTAATCCTAACCATGCCATACCATCCAAAATCGCTTGTTTAGCTTCATCTGTGGAACGTTCTAAATCCGTATCTTCGATACGTAGAACAAACTGCCCACCTTGGCTCTTTGCAAATAACCAAGAGTATAGCGCGGTACGAGCACCACCTACATGAAGATAACCAGTTGGGCTGGGCGCGAATCGAGTCACTACAGACATGTGCCTTCCTTTATATTGTATAGGCACGCACTTGGTGTAATACATGCCGGATAAATGAGAATTAATTTTTGTGGGCGTATTTTAGCAGAAGCATCTAAATTCAACAGCATTAAATGTGAAGTGACTGAATGAAATGAATATTGACTGAGATCAACGCGAACCTTCAGTAAAAGAGTAAGGTGACTATACTTACGGTATTGCAACGAATTATCACGCTGCAAGAATTACTGCACTATTATTATTTTATATACATTCACTGTTTAGAGGTAATCATTATGTCAGACGATAAACAAAAAACAGATTTGCAAGCTAGCTATAATGCAATGGTTGAAGCTGTCGAAGAGTTTGTAGTAAAAGAAGGGAAATCCCTGCAACGAGGTTTAGATGCAATTGAAGGTGTTAGTCATGCCTATAAAGAGCACCTATTATTTGAATGGGATTATATCAACAATGCACTATGGGAAAAGTTTCAAAGTATAGCTAATTCTAATACCACTGAACTTATCGCATTTACAAAAACTCTTAAAGAACAAGCCGAGGCAGCCACAACAGATTCTCATATCTCAGCGCATCAGCAACACTCTGAATGGGACTCTGAACATGCCTTTTGGTTAGATGAAATAAAGCTGTGGAAGAAAAACCATAAAGAAGCATTGTCTAAACTGCACGAAATTGAACAAGCTATCAAGTCACATTCGACGATCTTAAATGAGCATAGCCAAGCAATAAATAAGCACATGAAACTTGAGCATCAACATGAAGAACAGATGAAATACGTCGAACAAGATCCAAGCAACGAACAGTATAAAAGCGCAGACGAAAATAAAATGGCACAACATAAACATGAACAAATCAACCATGCGCACCAAGCCAAATTACATGAAAAACTAAAAGCGAAGCACTTACAAACAATGGTTATGGTTAACATGCTGCATACTGAAGTACATAAAAAATAGACAAAACATGCAAAAAACGTCTATTTGATAAGCAAACAGAACGAAATACATATTTATTTAAGTTTTGTGGTTGACAGTGTGCGTTCACGCCTTATAATACGCACCACTTGCTCATCAGTAGCAAGGTCTTAAAAGACACGGTCGCTTAGCTCAGTTGGGAGAGCATCGCCCTTACAAGGCGAGGGTCACTGGTTCAAGCCCAGTAGCGACCACCATCTTTACCTCATATAAATCAAACACTTACTAAAAAACCATTAAGATAAATGCGTTTAATTTGCGACAATCGCCTGTGCGTGTTACCCCAAGTGTGCCGAATCGGTGCCAAATTTGCACACCCTACTCTGCTAATCCCATTATAAATATACGATGTAGCGGATTGCTATTGTTTCCCAATTTGCATTTTTTATCACAACTATGCATGCATGTTTTATTGGTGTAATGTTACACCAATAAAGATGAGAATAATTATTATGCCAAGACAAAGTATTACCTTGACTGAAAATAATGATACGTGGCTTAAACATCATGTTGAAAAGACAGGTGATTACTCAAATAAGAGCGAATTAGTGAACGATTTAATTCGAAGAGCTCGAAGAGTAGAAGCGGTTAACTTAAAACTTGAACAAGCGGAACAACGAGGCTTTGTCAATCAGTCGAAAGATGAAATGCTAGCTGAATTTAAACATAACCTAAAATGAGCACTTCATACAAACTTTCTCCAGAGGCAAAAAATGACCTTCAGAGGATATATCAATATGGTTATTTACACTTTGGAGAGTAACAAGCTGATGATTATTTCAATGTTTTTTTTGTAACGTTTGAAAAAATAGCAATTAGCCCACTTCAGTATCAATCCGTAGAGCATATTCGAATCGGTTATAAGTGCTGCCCTTATCATGCTGTCACTATTTATTACCGAATAAATGAACATGAGGTTGACATTATGGCAATTCTTGGCGGCCAAGACATTGATGTTTGTTATGAATATTTTGATGGTATTATCATTTATCAGTAAGCGGCTAATGAGCCAGGCCAAACTTTCGTCAGTGGCTGGCATAATCGCCTCCAGCGCATCCCCGTAAAGGCAGGTGCGCTGTTTAAAATAGCCAGTATCGCAAAACTCTATGAAGCCGTCGCTATCACAAAGTTAGTTGCGGCGGGTCAACTGGATTTAAACCGGCGGATTTTGAGCCTGATACTGATTAGGCTTAAAGCGGTAATGATCACACAGCAAGGTATTTTCAGTATGAATCGGGTCGGCAGTAACATGACTTTAACTGAATATGATGAGGCGCTAGAGTACGATGCGCCTCATATCGCTTTCCCTCATATACAAACTCATAGCGGGTAAACAAGCCTGTTTTACTCTGTTTAGTTTTACCTGTGTATTGAAGCTCGGTTAATTTACCAGGCACTCTCAAAAATGCGCTACTTCGTTGCGCATGAAAATAACTGCGTAAAATACTAATAAAAATCAACAAACCGAGTGTGCTAATCCCAATACTGAGCCATGTGTTCACACCTGTATTAAGATCTAAAGTATTCATAAAACTCGCTTTTTCATCAATTGCTCTGTGAGAGTTAATGTTATCTTTAGCCTTTATCGGCCAAAAACGAATTTATTAATCTATATCAACACATACAACAGCAAACACTATTAATCTATATCTCAATAACCTCATTCGTGATCATCGGAGTATCACCATGCAAGCACTGCCACATCAATATAACGTTCATGCTGAAGCGCATTCGGATAATCGATTAACTGTGAAGGTTGACAATTTGGATGAACTCGCGATTGCTCCACCGCAAAATTTTGGTGGACCCGGCGATCAATGGTCTCCAGAAGATCTGTTCATAGCATCGGTCGCAAGTTGCTTTATATTGTCGTTTCGTGCGATTGCGCGTGGCTCAAAATTAAGCTGGTCATCCTTGAACTGTTCATCCCAAGGCACATTGGAAAAAGTAAATGGGGTATTAAAATTCACTAATATCGTCACTTCAGTCTCATTAACCATCCCAACATCAGAATCACCAGATACTGCACGACGTATTCTGGCTAAAGCCGACAAAAGCTGTTTAGTGGCAAATTCATTAAACTGTGAGATCCAGTTGGAGATTGTCGCAATCACACAAACAGATTCAACTGACCTTGGTCGAAGCGGTACAGATTAGGAAATATTTCGTTGATTTCGCTTTGCCCTAACCCAAACCAAGCAGCAAGCTCGCCACCAAATTGATCAATCGATGTTGTAGGGATAATCCGTCCATCCCCCAAATCATCTTGGCTGTTAATTATTTGCGAAGGCATGTGGCCATAAATCCGCCCTCCCCGCACCGGCTCACCCATGATAATTTGATTTCCCGCCCAACCGTGATCAGTACCATCGCCATTGGAGGTTAATGTGCGACCAAATTCAGACTGGGTAAACGTCACGACGTTTTGACTTAATCCTCGTGCTTGTAAATCGGCATCAAAACTTGCCATGGCATCACTTAGCGTGCGTTGTAACCGAGGTAGTAAATACGCTTGATTATCATGCGTGTCAAAGCCACCAATCGACGCAAAAAATATTTGGCGCGATTGTCCCAAGTTCGACTGAGCAGCAATCAGTTTAGCAATCATTTGTAGTTGCCCCGCTAAGTCGCTAGTCCCATAATCAACTGCCGTGTTAGCAATCGGTTCAAGAGCTGCACGTAAACTTGCATTATTCGCACGTACATCGAGGATCTTTTGGGCATAAGCTTGACTAAAAATATCTTGAGTCGCATTCACCATCCGCAAATGGTGCTCCATTCTCCCCCGATCCCAATCATAAGCAGGATTGAGCCCACCAAACTGTTCGACACCTTCGGTGTTCATCGAGTAATGTTGTGCAATACGGCCACTTTGAAATTGGTTTGTTCCACCTAAACTAAAGCTTAACGGTAGGCGTTGCTCGGTATCCATTAGCAGATCGGCCATCCTCCCGCCCCAGCCTGACGTATTATTAGTATCGAGCAAGCCACTCTGCCACAATGCTTGTTGGTCATTATGCGAAAACAATTGTGGGGGTTGTACACTAGTATTATTATTGAGCTCTTGTTTGGTTGCAGGGGCAACCATCGGCCCCATGTTACTGACAATGGACGCCCGCCCATTATTAAACAAGGTTTGTAACGCACCAGCATCCTTATGCACACTTAGATCCATCACATCAGTTTGGTTGAGACTGACTAAATCGGATTGAGCGTAGGCTAACGATTGGCGAGTACGAGCGTAATCTTGATAATCGCTACCGCTACTAGGCACGACTAAATTAAAACTATCGTGGCCACCATATAAAAAGATACACACCATCGCTTTATAATCACTAAACCGACGCGCATAATTAGCCCCTGCTAATTGGTTAGCTAATTGCAACTGCCCTGCTAAACCTGTAGACGTAGTTAATGCACCAATGGAAGCAAGTGAAGCTTTTAAAAATTGACGTTTGTTCATATTTTCCCTCATCAACCTTATTAAATTATGATTAGCGTTGTACGGCGAATTGTGGCGAACCTGTCACCATAAATGTGAGTTCTTTCACCCTAGTGGTATCATCCGCCCACAGTTGTAATTGCGTATCATAATCGATCAATATCTCGCGCATGGTGTCAGTCATCGTGCCGGCTAGTAATACAATATCTAGCCAATCAATAAACGCAGCAGTATCGTTTTCAACCAATGGCGCATATTGTTCATAATTGAGCGTTAAACGTCGCTCATGCCCAGCATCAACCTCACTCATTGTGGGAGCCCAAATAGACAACCAAGCCGCATGATTAGAATTTCTGACCATGTAAGTATCATTGATAATTTGCATTTCTGGGGCGACTAAATTGGCCTCATTTAACCTGCCCACAGGTGAAAAATCAGGAGAATAAAAGTTAAAAACAGACGGCGAGGATAATGGCGCTTGATTATGCTGATAGTCGGTCCATTGTGGCTGCATTGTTTCGGGCATGTATATACCAAAAGCACGCATATATTGGACTGCACGCAACAACGGCTCTTTGAACTTACCAAAATGAGGATCTTGTTGCGCATATTCAGTGCGCGCCGATTCATCGAGTAATAATGCTGTAATGACCGCAGCAAGATCACCTCGTACGCCTTGTCCATTATCTTCAAATACCATTGCTATGCGTTCGATATAATCAGGTGTGGGATTTGAGGTGACTAAGCGTTGGATCAGATGTTTAACAACAAACGGGGCAACATTTGGATGGGCAAACAGACTATCTATAGCCATTTGCATCGCTGTTTCTCCGTCGGTACCAGCCTCAACGATTACATCACTGAGTAAGACTTTACGAACATCAGTAGCATGATATTCTGGGACTAATGCCATTGGATTGCGAAAATTACGATTACCCCACCAATCTCCCCAAGTATCAACTCGTGTGCCATAAAAATTCCAACCAGTAAACACATTCGCATAGGCTTTTACGGTATCAATATCATATGTTGGAATAGGCTGGTCGTTTGCTAATTTACGTGTGCCATCGAGGTTTAGCTCATCTAGCCCAATGGTAAATAATTGCATCACTTCACGAGCAAAGTTTTCATCCGGTCGGATATTATTGCTACTGTCGGGTTTTTCATTACCCAACATATTTAAATACACGCCCATAACTGGAGATAAGGTGACAAATTCAAGTAAATTGCGATAGTTACCAAATGCGTGTTCAGCAAGCCCTTCATAATAAGTCGCGATGCCTAAATGTTCACTGTCTAATTGGCTTTTATCCGATACGACAAATAACTGACTCAGCGCAAAAGCAACACGCTGCCGCAACTGATCCTCACCATGTAACGCAATATCCATCCACGCGCCATATCGATGTCCATTCCACGGCCATTCAGCGCCTTGCTCTCGAGCATTTTCATCAGCATTGAAAATAGCTAATGTTTTAGCACGATGGGCACTTTGCGGGCTCTGCATTTGTGCTTCAATCCAAGCAGATAAGCCCATTTGAGCAGTAGCATCGATTTCTTCTAGGGTAGGCCCAAATGTGGTTTGCGTTAAAAAACGTGCAGCATCAATACGCGTTGTCGGTTGTGACTCAGCTTGTGTCTCGGATTGTGTCTCATTAGCTGGATTAGCACTGCCATATGTTGGAGTGCCAGTCGTTGGGGTGTTGGTAGTTGGAGAGCTAGTAGTTGGGGTGTTCGTGCTAGGTGTACTAGTCGGGGAATCACCTCCACCACCACAACCAGTTAACAAGATCCCAATTAAACTCACATATAGAAATCTTACAAATATAAATTTTGTCATGACACGCTACAACACCAAAAGTTAATAACTTGTTAAGTTTATCGTTTTTGAGTATGAAAGCAATCTATATGTTGATACGTAAGTATGTATTGAGAAGCGACTTAAACTGTTGTGCCATGCGTTAAAATGTTATTATGTTGGGCTATTATAAACTCCACATATTTATTAGGATGCACAATGACATCATGGGTTAAACTCGGCACGGCTCAAATACCAAACAATGGCGGTGAGCTCACTTTTTCCCAACGTGAAGAAGAGTTTTCAATTCGCTTATCTGGGATTCGCGGTGAACTCATGAACAGTCGAGTGTACAACTCTGAACAAGAACTTGCTCAGCTTGGTTGTGCGTATATTAAATCTACACCTAACGCGCATGTGCTCGTTGGCGGTTTAGGGATGGGTTATACTTTGGCTGCCGCTCTCAAAGCTGTGACATCTAGTTCAACAGTCACCGTTGCGGAGCTGATCCCAGAAGTACATCAATGGAACCAAGGCCCATTAGGTAAATGCGCTAACAACCCACTGCAAGATCCGCGTACTCGAGTCAAAATAGGGGATGTAAAACACCTCTTAAACACCCAAACGCCTACCTATGATGCTATTTTGCTTGATGTGGATAATGGACCTGAGGGCTTAACCCATTCGGATAATAATTGGATCTATTCAGAGGCAGGATTAAAAGAAATTCACCAAGTGCTCCGCCCAGGTGGCATGTTAGCGATCTGGTCTGCTGGCCCTGATTATTTGTTTACCGTTCGACTTAAAAAAGCTGGATATGATGTGCGCACACAAATTGCGCGTTCTCGTAAAGGAAAAGGCAGTAAGCACACTATTTTTCTTGCGCGTAAAGCTAAATGTTTTTAATACTTCTTTTTTGATGAACGATGCTGATTATCAAGATTTTATCTGTTTTGCGGAGCGATTAGATAAAAGATATTTATTTGTCATTGAGCTCAGCTTTTGCCTCGGCGATAATATCAGACATTTTCTTATCACTTATTCCACTATCTTCACCAGCAGTTAATTCTTTTCGTAACCACTCCAATTTAGCGTTGTATTCAGACTCTTCACGCTCTAACAATCTCAAACCAGCCCTTAATGCTTCACTCGTATTGCGATATCTACCGCTTGATTTTAATTCTTGAACAAAATTAGTAAAATATTCACCCAAATCTACACTCGTTGTTGCCATATTTTGTTCCCAAACAAAGTTAATGTAATAGACTACTTAACATTAGTAATTTTATTATTTTAATCAACTTTTTAGTTGTTGATATGAAAGTTTCTACATAGCTACTAGGTCTATATTTACTCACTCATTAAAATATGGACTTATTATGCAACGCTTACTCGCACTGTCACTGTTCTCACTTTCACTATTCATGTTCTCTTTTAGTACACTTGCCAATGATCCTATCGAAACAGGTACCTTTAATAACAAAGCTATCTACGGTTATGACACTGTCGCTTATTGGACACAAAATAAGCCCGTTAAAGGGAGTGAAGATTACATTACTCAATGGCGCGGTGCTGATTGGTATTTTGTCTCTGCTGAGCATTTGGCTATGTTTGTTGCAGATCCAGTAAAATACGCGCCACAATACGGAGGCTATTGCGCTTATGCAATGTCCAACGACAGTTTTGCCTCCATCGATGAAGAAGCCTTTACAATTTATCAAGACAAGCTATATCTCAATTATAACAAGCGTATTATGAAAAAATGGCAAGCAGACAAAGATGCGTACATTCAATTAGCCAATGAGTATTATCCTAACAAAGTAACATTGCCTTGAAGCACTTATGTGTATCACGCAATTATTAGTAATAGTGCTTAAGTAAAATCAAGCCACATCAAGCAAACTTTTATACGCGTTGTGACGTATCTACATATTATTAATTGCAAATGAGCAAACAATGTTGATATTACGAACCGCCTTGATACTAATTGGATGGATTAGCTTGATGAGTTTTGCTGCAGATGAGACGCAGACACCTGCAATGTACAAAGGAACGGAAACCTTACAATACTCAGTCATAGCGTCATTAGCGGAGGATATTGAAATCCGTGTTTATAAACCAGCAGTAAAAGTAGTCGCACAGGCGAATGGTGAAAATAACGCTTTTGGGCAACTTTTTCGCTATATCTCCGGAGCGAACTCCGTTAATAAGTCGATAGCAATGACGGCTCCGGTTGAGACGGCATCAGTTGAAAAAGCATCGGTCAAAGTTGCGATGACCACTCCTGTAGAAATGACAATGGCCAATTCGGATGATTCCAATGCGGCCAAAAAATCAATGAAAATGAGCTTTTTCTTACCTTCTATGTACGATTATCAAACAGCGCCTAAGCCTACATCACCCGGTTTGTCATTAGTCGCAGTGCCAGAAAAAACGGTTGCTGTAATACGTTTTTCGGGACTACGTAGCGATAATAAACTAATTAAGAAAACACAACGGCTGCGAGATGCAATCGCACAGTCCCCTTACACAATTACTTCTGTTCCTGTCATGATGGGTTATGATGCGCCTTGGACGTTGTGGTTTAATCGTCGTAATGAAGTGATGTTTGAAATACAATAATAAGTAGCTAAATCAGAGTAATAAGACTAAAAGCTAGGATGCCTTTAGGATCTTGATTAGTTAAATTACAGCCTTTCTCGCTCTCACCTATAAGACCAGTTGCCACATGCCACAACGCTATCAGTATTTAATACCTTGGCTGTTTTTAGTCGTGTGGAGCTCTGGTTACTCAATGGCGAAACTTGCCCTTGAATACACCCTACCATTTAATTTATTAGCCTATCGTTTTTTAGGTGCAGCACTAGTTGTCACTCCTTTGGTGTTTATTTTACGATTAAATCTGCCCACTTGGTCACATGCCAAGAGTCTCATCGGCACCGGTATGTTTTTACATTTAGGACATTTTGGGACTATGTATGTCGGCATGAAACTCGGTGCAAGTGCCAACATAATGGCTTTATTTGCAGCATCACAACCCGTATTGATAATTTTAACTGGCGCATTAGTAGCAAAACAAATGCCTTCGTGGAAAATTTGGTTAGGGCTGATGATGGGTTTGGCCGGTGCAGCATGGGTAATTGGCGTTGATATGCAAGGTGATACTGGATATTTACTTGGTGCTTTATTAGGCTTTACCGCAGTGGTGGGTATGTCTATCGGTCAATTCATTGAAAAACGTCGTACATTACCTTTACATCCGCTAGTCGCCACTTGGGTACAATATATATTTGCAGCCATTGTCAGCGTGCCACTCGCGTTAATGACAGAAGGGCTTTATTTTGAAGCCACACCAGCCTTTTTCCTTTCAGTTGGACATTTGGTTGTGGTCAATACCGTTATCGGTATCATGTTAATGTTTTCCATGGTGCGCAGTGGCTCGATGTCTCAAGCAACGGCTATTATGTTTTTAGTGCCTGCGATGGCGGCGATAATAGCATGGCCTGTCGCCGGTGAAACCGTCCCTCTGATTGCTATCCCAGGTATGCTGTTAGCAATGGCAGGTGCGATATGGACACGTAAGGTCACCGCCAAAACATAACTACCTTTGCATTTACTTTATCCAGTAGTTGCCGCAGATATTAAGGGATATCCACAATATTTAAACTCATCAATTCGAGTTATAGTATTGTTATATTTTTAACCATATCGAGTTTTCAGATGAAAAAAAATGAAGGTACACTAGATAGAACTATACGCGTTGTAGCTGGTTTGGTATTGGTTGGGCTTGCTGCATCAAACACATTAGGCAGCTGGGCTTATATCGGAGTTGTTCCAATTCTTACTGGTGCATTTGGGATATGCCCGCTTTATTCGGTATTAGGCATAAACACTTGTCCATTATCAAAAACTGATTGAATCTTTTCTATGCTACTAGCGATAGCCAATGTGGCTGCAAACAATTAAAATCATCATTAAATAATATTTTTTATTTAATGTGTTGACTCCTAAGCTAACTTCCCTATAATACGCCCCACTTGCTCATCAGCAGCAAGGTTTTAAAAGATACGGTCGCTTAGCTCAGTTGGGAGAGCATCGCCCTTACAAGGCGAGGGTCACTGGTTCAAGCCCAGTAGCGACCACCATCTTACTCACACATCATCCACTAACTAGAAAGCTAGAAAGCTATAGTGCTAAACGCGTTCAATTTGCGACTTTCCCCTGTGCGTATTATCCTAAGCGTGTCGAATCGGTGCCAAATTTACACAGCCTACTCTGCTAATCCGTTTATAAATAAACAACGTAGCGGTTTGCTATTGTTTCCCAATTTCATTTTTTATTCTCTATGATTTTCATGACCACTTAATAGGTCATAAAAATCATAGGGATATTTTGCGGTCGCAAATAACTGATCGGTAAACAACGTCCTTACATGGCGAGGGTCACTGGTTCAACTCTTTCCGACCGAGGCGCAGAGTGACCACTAGTAAATAACCACCAAAATTTCACATATTTTCAATCTCCATTTACTGTTATAATGCTGCTTCAAGCAACTAGGTACCTATATCCCATGCAAGCAACTATTAAAGCCGACCGAAGTCTATTTTCTTATCCCAAATATTGGGCACATTGTTACGGCACTGCGCCTTTTTTACCCATGTCTCGCACAGAAATGGACGAGCTAGGCTGGGACAGTTGCGATATTATTCTTGTCACAGGTGATGCTTATGTTGACCATCCTAGTTTTGGTATGGCCGTAATTGGCAGATTATTAGAATCTCACGGCTTTCGCGTTGGGATCATTTCCCAACCTGATTGGCACTCTAAAGAAGACTTCATGCAATTAGGCGAGCCTAATCTATATTTTGGTGTGACCGCAGGTAACATGGATTCGATGATCAATCGCTATACCGCAGACAAAAAACTGCGCCATGATGATGCCTACACAGCTGGCAACATTGGTGGCAAACGCCCCGATCGTGCCGTTACTGTCTATACCCAACGTTGTAAAGAAGCGTATAAACATATCCCAGTCGTGATAGGCGGTATCGAAGCCAGTCTGAGACGGATTGGTCATTACGATTATTGGTCAGAAAAAATTCGCCGCTCGGTGTTATTTGATTCTAAAGCTGACTTACTGATGTTTGGTAACGCCGAACGTCCGTTGATTGAAGTGACGCATCGCTTAGCTGCGGGTGAAAATATTAAAGACATCATTGATGTACGTGGTACTGCGATTATTGTCAAAGAAGCCCTTCCCGAGTGGCAAGGTGTGGATTCTACGTCTTTAGAAAAACTCGGTAAGATTGACCCCATCCCCTCTCCTTATATCATGGAGCCAGATTGTCCTAGTGATGTTGAAAAAGTCGATCCCAAAAACGATGTCACCCAAACCGAACAAGTTATTACCATTCAGCCGCCAACAACTGAAAAGCGTAAGCCTTGGGAAAAGGTCTACATCAAGTTACCCGCATTTGAGACTGTGCGTGATAACAAGGTATTGTATGCGCATACCAGTCGTATCTTTCATCAAGAAACCAATCCAGGCTGTGCAAGAGCATTGATGCAGCGTCATGGTGATCGTCATATATGGTTAAATCCACCCGCTATGCCATTAGAAACCGAAGAGATGGATGCGGTATTTGGCTTGCCGTATCAACGTATCCCACATCCAGTATATGGTGAAAACAAAATCCCTGCTTATGACATGATTAAATTCAGTGTCAATATCATGCGCGGTTGTTTTGGTGGTTGTACTTTTTGTAGTATTACCGAACATGAAGGACGCATCATTCAAAGTCGTTCGGAAAAATCTATTTTACGTGAAATCGAAGAAATTCGAGATACTGTCCCCGGCTTTACTGGCGTTATCTCCGATCTTGGTGGCCCTACCGCTAACATGTATCGCTTACGTTGTAAGAGTCCTAAAGCTGAAGCCACGTGTCGCCGCCCTTCTTGTGTGTATCCAAGTATCTGTGCGCATATGGATACCGACCATAAACCTACGATAGATTTATATCGCAAAGCGCGTGATTTACCTGGTATTAAAAAGATCCTAATTGCCTCTGGCGTACGTTATGATTTGGCTGTTGAAGATCCAGAATACGTTAAAGAATTAGCCAAATACCATGTCGGTGGCTATTTAAAAATCGCCCCAGAGCACACCGAAGATGGCCCGTTAACCAAGATGATGAAACCGGGTATGGGCAGTTATTATCAATTCAAAGAGTTGTTTGATAAGTTTTCTAAAGAAGCGGGTAAAGAACAATACTTGATCCCTTATTTTATTGCCTCACACCCTGGCACCAGTGATGAAGACATGCTGGAATTAGCAATTTGGCTAAAAGAAAATAAATTTAAACTCGATCAAGTGCAAAACTTCTACCCATCTCCTATGGCGACGGCGACGACTATGTATCACACCGAAGTGAACTCATTGCGCAAAGTGACCAAAGAGTCAGAATCAGTGATCAGCGCCAAAGGTGAGATCCATCGCCGCTTGCATAAAGCGATGCTGCGCTATCATGATCCTAAAAACTTTGCTCAGATCAGAAAAGCGCTACAAAAAATGGGTCGTGAAGATTTAATTGGACGAGGCCCTGATCATCTAGTGCCACCAGAAACCGCACAAGAACGTAATCAAAAAGCGGCAAAAGCACACAAAGGACAGCGCGCAGCCACAAAACATACTAAAGCTCAATTTGTGAAGACTTCACCAAAATCCAATAATAAACATACAGCCAAGGGGAAAGTTAAACACACCTCCCCAAGGCCCACCTCTTAATTATAGATGTAAAGAGAACTCGTTATGACCCCACATACCTTAATTGCCAACGCAGCATCTGCTCCTGAATCAATCATGTTTCAGGACGTGATGACAGTAATATCTAATCATTATGATTATACGCCAAGTACATTTACCAATGGTGATGTCACTAATGCCGCAGGAACCAATGAAGGTTCGTGTAAAATATTTGCATTCGCTCAGCTTAACAAATTAGACAAGGCCAGCACTTTGGCATTGTTCGGTGAGTTTTATCGCAACGATGTGTTAGGGCATCCACAAGGCTCTGATCACGCTAACATCCGTAATTTTATGATCCACGGTTGGGAAGGAATACAATTTGAATCAGTTGCTGTTACCGAAAAACAACCTACAGGCAGATTGACCACTCGCACAATCGCTATGCATGCGGACACCAATGCCGCGGGTGATATATTTGGTGGCTGGGTGTTATCACAAATGGATATGGCTGCAGGTATTTGCGCAGGCCAGCGCGCACAATGTAGAGTCGTGACAGTTGCACTCGATGGCATGAGTTTTATCAAGCCCGTGCATGTTGGTGACATCCTAGGTGTCTATACCAATATTGTTAGAGTTGGACGTAGCTCGATTGATGTAAACGTAGAGTGCTGGGTAAGACGAAGCCGTATTGGACAACGAGAAAAAGTCACCGAAGCCATATTTAAATTCGTTGCGTTAGATGCGGACGGACAGTCAATGCCAGTGCCACAACTAAGTGATTTGCCACATTATGTTGAAAGTGAATTGTAAACTTAAAGTAATAATTTTAAGTTAGCCTCCAATAAAATATTTGAAAAAAGTTTATTTTCGCTATTTATTGCCGATAAAACTTATATTGTAATTGATAGATTTTATTATGCGCATTAAACGTGGATTTACCGTCATCGAACTTATCATCGTCATTGTTATTTTGGGCATTATGTCAGTTATGGCTATGCCTAAAATGATAAATTTTAGCCAAGAAGCTCGTGTTGCATCTGTTTCCACGATGCAAAGTGCATTAGAAGCCGCAAGCAAGTTAACTTACTATAAATGCCAAGTCAGTCAGAACTGTAGTACCTCTGCTTGGGGCCCCATTCAGACAATCGATGGTAAAGCATATTGTTTGTTAAACGGATGGTTTGATGCAGGCCGAGGCGGCCCATTAGGCTCAAACCCAATAGGAACATGCGGTATCGATAGATACATAAAATACAATGGGTTTAGTGTAATGGTTGGAACTGGCTCTGCTAGTGGGCATGAGCATTGGTTTACATTAGACAATGCTCCTGATCCTGAAAACTGCCGCGCGGTGTATCGACAGCCAGATAATCTCGGTGACTTACCAGATTACTCTAGCGTCACCACTGGTTGTTAAATCGATAATATGCTTAAGCTTGCATGATTTGTACTTGTTTTTGTTCTATCTCTAGCGTGTTAGGGATAAAAAACTGGTCACACAATAGTTGATGAATGTCCGACAAGTCGATCTGTAATGCATCAATAAACGCATGTAGTTCTTCGCCATGTAACTCAGCCACGACATTGCCTTGTAAACGTTCTTGGCAGTAACCAATTCGCGCTTTTAAGGCTGGATCCATTGACAACAAATCACCCAAGCGTGACAACGAGCTTAAACAAAATTGCACACTACGTGGAAAATGAATATTGGTTAAGATAAACGTGAGTACTTCCTTTGCACGGATGCGCATCCCCATCTTTTGACGATACATTTGATACGCACTCATTGAACGTAATACACTGATCCACTGTAAATTTTCATAAGGTTTTTCGTCACCTTCATGGATCAAGCTCGCAGTTCTGACATCTAAGATCCGACTACTCATATCGGCACGTTCTAAATACATGCCGTAACACATGAAAATATAACCTTCATCATGATTTAATGTGGCATGTAATGCGCCAGAAATAGTTAAAATCGCATTAGTCACATATTCAAAGAAACCGAACATATCGCGCTTGTCAATACACTTACTGCGGTTGTCTTGGATGTAATGATATAAGCTATTGACCAACTGCCAGACATGGTTAGGGATCACTTCACGCACAGTGCGTAAGTTATTCCGTGCGGATTTAACACACATATATAACGACGAAGGATTTTCTTCATCAATGGTTAAAAATGACAATACGTTTCTATCATTAAAATCTTGATAAGTATCGCTATATACAGCCACCGAGCCGACAATATCGATTAACGGTCGCCAACCTGATGATACGCCTTTAGGTAAGTCCATCATCAACATGTTATTTATGCTGATTAAGCGTGATAAATTTTCAGCGCGCTCTAAGTAACGAGCTGACCAGTATAGAGTTTCTGCTACGCGTGCTAACATGCCGACTCCTGATTATCTGCGATGATCCATGTGTCTTTGCTACCACCACCTTGAGATGAATTAACGACTAGTGAGCCTTTTGTCATCGCCACGCGCGTTAATCCTCCTGTTGTGACATACGTATCATCGCCGGAAGACAAGATAAATGGACGTAAATCAACATGTCGACCCTGAACTTCGTTCTCTGGCGTCAAGGTCGGGACAGTCGATAAATTTAAGGTAGGCTGAGCAATAAAGTTACGTGGATCAGCTTTGATTTGTCTGATTGTTTCAGCTTGTTCGGCCTTAGTTGAATGCGGACCGATTAATAATCCATAACCACCAGATTCGTTAGCCGGTTTTACTACTAACTCAGCAATGTTCTTAATCACATAATCAAAATGCTCAGGATCGTTACAACGGAAGGTTTCAACATTAGGAAGCAAGGTTTCTTCGGCTAAATAGTATTTGATCATATCAGGAACGTAGCTATATACCACTTTATCATCCGCCACTCCAGCACCTGGTGCATTCACTAATGACACATTACCGGCACGCCAAGCGCGCATTAACCCTGCCACACCGAGAGTAGATTTAGCGTTAAACACTTCTGGATCAATAAACAAATCATCGACCCGACGATAGATCACATCGACACGACGTAAACCGCGGATCGTCTTCATATAAACACAGTCATCATCACCGACTTGTAAATCTCCACCTTCAACTAACTCACAACCCATTTGTTGCGCTAGGTAACAGTGTTCAAAATATGCCGAATTATACATTCCAGGGGTTAACACCACGACCTCTGGTGCATCTCCAGAACGCGGAGACATCGCCGCTAACATATCAAATAATTGCGATGGGTAATCATTAACAGGTAATACATTAATATTATCAAATAACTCCGGAAATACGCGCTTCATGACGCTGCGATTTTCAAGCATGTACGAAACACCTGAAGGCACTCGTAAATTGTCTTCTAATACCCGAATAACCCCTTCCCCATCACGTACCAAATCTGAGCCACAGATGTGCGCCCAAATATTATTTTTTGGCGAGATACCGACACATTCTTTACGAAAATTTACCGATTGTTCTAATAATGATTTGGGAAATACGCCATCTTTTACAATACGTTGGTCATGATAAATATCATTAATAAACATATTTAAGGCTTTGACTCGTTGTTTTAATCCTATCTCAACTTGTTGCCATTCTTTTTGTTGGATCACCCGAGGAATAATATCAATAGGCCAAGACCGGTCAATACTGCTACCTTCACCATATACAGTAAAAGTAATGCCCATTTCTTTGACGGCTAAATCCGCGACATGCCGCGCATTATCCATTTCGGTGGGATTGAGGGTTTTCAAAAAATCAACCAACGCTTGACCCGTTAACCGTGCGGTTAGATCTTCGTTAATCAACTCGTCATAAAAACCTTTGGCTTGATAACTCTGCCATGAATGTGCCATCTTACTGCGTCCTTTGCCTGTAATGCGACTATGTCGCTGTTATTTAATTCTGTTCATATCAACGGAAACACTCAATTGATGTGCCCCGCCTCCGAAAATGACACCTTTTAATGGGGCCACATCGTTATAATCTCGACCACATGCCAAAGTAACATGTTGATCGTGTGGAACTATGTTGTTAGTTGGATCAAATTCCAACCAACCTAAATCTGGAACAAACACCGAAAACCATGCATGCGTAGCATCTGCACCGATTAATTTCACTTCGCCTTTTGGCGGTATTGTTTCTATATAACCACTAACATAGCGAGCAGCTAAGCCAATCGCGCGTAAGCCACTTAATGCTAAATGTACAAAGTCTTGGCATACGCCTTTTCTCATCTCTATGACTTCAACTGCCGTGGTATCAACGTTAGATGCAGCAGAATCAAACGCAAAATCCGTAAATATACGCGTCATGAATTCAGACACCGCATCGGATATATCTCGACCAGGGGTAAATGTTTTTAAAGTATAGTCTAGGATTTTTGCATTCGACACTGTGTATGCTGTAGGCACACAATGAATCGCTGCTTTGAGTAGTTCAGGGTTATTTGGTAAACGCAACGCATCTCGTACCGTTTCCCACGAAACCTGATTAGCAAATAAATCCCATTGTGGTCTAGGGGTTATTTCTACTTCAGAATACGCCGTTATCACAATGTGCGTATGTAAGTTAGACACTTCAAACACATTGACTATATTACTAAAACTATCTTCATATTGAGATTGATAGTTTATCGTTGGTGTCACCGATAACTTAGACACTAGACAGTGTTGTTTGTCATTACTCAAAGGTGTCAAGCGCGCGTGGTTTTGGGCTAAACTTACATTTTGTTGATAGGTATATTCGGTCTTATGCGTAATGCTATATTTCATGGTTATACCTCACTGACGTATAACTTTGGCGCTCAACACTATGAGCAAGTTGAGTATGCGTAAAATATTGTGTTTGTATAGTTTCACGCAACGCCGTGCATTGTGCTTTGATGGTCAAACAAAAATCATGCAAATGTTTACGTTGCCCATCTTCAATACCCGCTAATTGATACTTATCTTGTGCGTGACAAGTTGAGCGCATCGCCAACAATTGCTGATCAAATTCACTTAAGAAACCCGAGTTAGATTGCTGCGGTAAAACTTGCACTAACTTGATCATTTTATCAATTTGGAAAGCCAAAGAACGTGGGTATTGAGTATCTAACAAGAGTAACTCAAGTGCAGTTTGTACACTTTGGTACATCCGATAGCGACGCTTATGTGTTACCGAACTGACTTGTGATATTAATAAAATATCTAACAAATGTGATTGTTCCGAATCATCTAAAGCAACGTGAAGTAGACTATCCAATAAACTGACTAACTGCTCACTTCGTGCTAAGCGTCGGCCAAAATCGAGCATGAATGCGCCATTAGTGTGCGACATTGTGTCGTGCAAGCCACCGCTTAACATTAAAATATGTGACATCACATCGTCTAAATGCACATGTATCATATGGTTAGGCATGTTTGGCTCTACATCTTTAAGGTGTTGTAAGTCATGACGCAACATTTCTATAGTCCGAATACTATCTGACACTAATAATTCTTGTACTTGAAATGCTGCAAAATCAATGCCATTTAATGCTGCATATAAACTACCTGCAATTTCTTTGGTCTTAATATGCTTAATAACCGTTTGTTTATGTGCGAGTAAAGGTTGATAGCTTAATTCTATATGCTGCATGGGCGTGAATGGATATATGCAGGCTTGCTGTTCAATAGCTTGTTGTAGTGCCAAAATTGCTGTTTGGTTTTGTAGATCAGGATACATAGGTAATTGTGAATATTTATCGATATAAGTGCGCAAAAGACGAATTGAGGTCTCACAACGCTCGATATAAGTCCCTAACCAAAATAAATTTTCTGCTGTTCGACTGGAAATCACTCCTTCAATTAACGCTGCATCTTGGACTTGTGACGGCTGGCGCAATGGCATCGAACTAAATATATCGACATCACTAGCCTTGATCCATGCGTCTTTGACAAGCATGGCATCATTTTGAGTATCTTTTGCCCAGATCATAGCGCTCGGCATGACACTGACATCTAACCCGTTCATTAATGCAAAACAGCGGATCCATACAGGTTGTGTCTGCCACTGTCCATTGTGCCAAAATGCCGCACTGAGTTGCTCACTGGTTGGTGTTAGTGAATCGTCCATAAACAGCGAAGGCGCTTGGATTATCGCCTCGGTTAACTGAACTAACTGCTTAGTGACTGCTGGAATATTGACGATAGAAATGTGTACTGGATTAATAATGTAGACATTATCGTGACGAATTACATCAAGTAAACCTGCGACGCCACTCATTTGCGATTGAGTTTGCTCAAGCGGATCAAGCTGCCCATCTTCAAGCCATCTAATAATAACATCAACGGCTTGTAGCCCTTCAAGTGTTTTGATCCAGACTTTTCCTTGGCGCACCGTAAGATCATCACAACGCACTAATGTATAACCCAAATACATTGCCAAATAGGCTTGTTCAGAATAATACTTATCATCCTTTGGCTGAGCTAACATAACAATGCGAGGATCATCTAAGGTCGGATGAACAGAGCTAATGACTGACTGCAATTTTTCAATAAAATGCAGAACACGGGTGACATTAATTTCAGAAAACAAATCTCCCATCACGCGTCTTGTCACTATCCGATTTTGCAATAACACCCCTAGCCCTTTAGGGGCTTGTAAGTGCTGTTTGGTGACCTGCATCGAGCCATCCACATACATCGCAATATCAAAGGCAATCATTGATGGAGTATCTTGCTGCATCGTTGCTTGCTGACATTCTTGTAAATATAAAGGATCACCCAACACATCAGAGCTGGCAATCAGCCCTTGCTGCAAAAAAAAGCGACCTGATAAATTATCAATTAACACGTGCTGCATCATTTGCGCGCGTTGTATGACAGCGCGCTCAATGTCTTGCCAGTGTTCAGTTGCAATAATGTACGGCAAAGGATCGAGTTGCCAATTACTTTCACTATCATGGCTCACGCTATTGTCTCGCTTAGCAAGGCGCTGCATTTGTGCAACGCGATAGGCAATATCAACCTGTGCTAAACGAGAAAATTCGTTAGCATTGAGCGCTAAGGTAGTGTCTATGGGTTTCATTTAGTATAAAAACTCGCTGGTCGTCGTAAATCAAGAGTATAAGGGTATTCTCGATTTAATGGTTCCATTAATGGTTCTAATTGTACTTTTGTATTGGTTCGTGAGGGCGCAGTTGAAGATTCTTCAACACGTTGTGCCCCTTCGATATAATTACTCAATGCCGCCTGACTTTGGCGTTGTTGCGATACATGTTGTGCCGCAGTGTGACCATCAATAGTATAACGCGCAGTTCGACGCCCTTCGGCTTCATGACCATTAACAGGGAAATCTTCTTCACTGCGCCCACCTGGATGTGAAACATGGTAAGTAAACCCACCAATCGAACGGTTATTCCATGTATCAAACACATCAAACGTTAACGGAGCATGCACGCCAATTGTGGGATGCAGTGCAGTAGGTGGTTGCCAAGCGCGGAAACGGATACCCGCTGCTTGTTGGCCTTTTATCGAAGTATCATGTAATGGAATACGACGCTCATTACAGGTCACAATATAACGGTCGTGAGGCACATTGGTCAGTCGGACTTCGACTCGCTCTACAGAAGAGTCCACATAACGGGCTGTACCCGTCGAAGATGCTTCTTCACCCAATACATGCCAAGGCTCAATCGCATTGCGTAATTCTAAGGTCATATCACCAATTTGACGCCTACCACATATAGGAAAACGGAATTCAAAAAATGGCGTAAACCAATCAGGTTGAATGCCAAAACCACTGTATTTTAAGTAATCACACACTTGGTTTATGTCTTCTTGTACATAAAATGGGAGCATAAATTTATCATGCAACTGCGTGCCCCAACGGATCAATGGTTTGTGATAAGGCTGACGCCAAAAACTCACTAACAACGCACGTATCAACAAGTTTTGCATTAAACTCATTTGCGAGTGTGGTGGCATTTCAAAGCCCCTAAACTCAACAATGCCTAAGCGACCCGCCGCAGAATCTGGCGAATATAACTTATCGATACAAAACTCTGCACGATGGGTATTACCTGTTAAATCAACCAACAAATTGCGTAACAATCGGTCGACTAACCAAGGATTAGGAGCATCGGCTTCAGGCATTTGTGAAAAGGCGATTTCTAGTTCGTAGAGTAATTCGTCTCTCGCTTCATCTACTCGCGGCGCTTGGCTTGTAGGACCAATAAATTGACCCGAAAACAAATAAGATAATCCAGGATGATGCTGCCAAAACGTGATAAAGCTGCGCAAAACATCTGGACGCAATAAAAACGGAGACTCAGCTACCGTTGCCCCACCTAATGTCACATGATTCCCACCACCGGTGCCGGTATGACGACCATCAATACAGTATTTTTCTGTACCTAAACGCGTTGCTTTAGCTAGGCCATAAAGTGTTGTTGTATTGTGTTTTAACTCTTCCCACGATTTTACTGGATGAACGTTAACTTCAATGACGCCTGGATCTGGGGTAACAGCAAATTTTTGTAAACGTGGATCATTAGGCGGCGTATAGCCTTCAATAACAACTGGAATATTGAGTGTTTCAGCGGTTTGTTCAATTTGTTTGAGTAATTGCAGATAATGCTCTAAATGCGTCATCGGAGGCATAAAGATATATAACGTGCCTTTGCGCGTCTCAATCGACAATGCCGTTTTGATAATTTCTTTTGTGCTGTATCCAGACTGCAAAGGGGTATCAATTAAAGTGGTCGGGATAGCAATAGGATCGCGCTCAAGCATCGGCGCATCGACAGTTAAACTGGCTAACGGTAAACGATAACCCAGCGGAGAATCACCTGGGATCAAGAAACAACGTTGACGCTTAAATTTCCATTCATTACTCACAAAACATGAACGGTTATCATCAAAACTGAGTGGTAAAACAAAACCAGTAGGATTAGTGACACCGTTTGCTAAGCGCGCTAAAAATCCTTCTCGAGACATCGCATCAAGCATATCAGCGTCTTCAGGATGTTTATCAATCGGCAACGCACCCTCTTGCCACATATAGTAAACGTAATCTTCATAGGCACTTTGCATGCATTCACTAGGCACTTGTAAGCGATCAAGCAGATGCGTCATAAATTGTTTAGCGTCATTATAATCAAACTCATAGGTTTGATTGATATCAGCTAGTAATGCTTGGTTGTGCCATAGCGGTTGACCATCTGGACGCCAATAACAACCATATTGCCAACGCGGAAGTGGCTCACCGGGATACCATTTACCTTGTGCATAATGAGTTAATGGTGCCGCGGCAAATTCCTTTTTCATTTTCAAAAATAATTCATGCGCTAAGCGGCGCTTATCCTCGCCGTCAGCAGCGGTATTCCACTGTTCAGATTCCATATCATCAAGAGAAATAAATGTCGGTTCACCGCCCATTGTCAGCTTAATTTTTTCTTCTGCTAATGCTTCATCAACTTTTAAGCCTAAGTCATCAATCGCAGCCCACTGCCCTGGTGTATAAGGTTTTGTGACGCGAGGCGTTTCATTGATTCGGGTAATTTTGTTATAAAAATCAAACGTGACTTCACATTCATCAATTGCACCTGTCACCGGTGCAGCGGCTTCTGGCGAAGGCGTGCAAGCTAATGGAATATGCCCTTCACCGGCAAACAATCCCGAAGTAGGATCAAGACCAATCCAACCTGCACCAGGCACATACACTTCGCACCAGGCGTGTAAATCAGTAAAATCTTCCGTTGGACCACTAGGTCCATCAAGTGATTCTTCGTCAGCCGTAAGCTGAATCAAGTACCCTGACACAAACCGCGCCGCTAACCCAATATGACGAAACGCTTCAACCAACAACCACGCAGAATCTCGACACGAACCCGTTTTCAGTTTTAACGTTTCCGTTGCGGTTTGCACCCCAGGCTCCATGCGGATCGTATACCCCACATAATTTGCAATGTATTGATTAAACGCCACCAAAAAATCAACAGTGCGCAGTGGCTCTTTGGGTAAAACCGGTGCAATAAAATCCAATAGCAAAGGATTAGGCTCACCTTTTAACAAATAAGTTTGCACTTCATGATTAGTCGCATCATCGTAGGTGAATGGATAATTATCAGCGTATTCTTCGAGGAAAAAATCAAACGGGTTAATAACATTCATCTTAGCAACGAGATCAACTGTAAAACTAAATGATTTGGTTTGTTCAGGAAACACAACACGTGCTAAGTAATTACCATAGGCATCTTGTTGCCAATTGATAAAATGATTTTCAGGGGTGATTTTTAGGCTGTAGCTCTCGATGCCAGTTCTGCTGTGTGCAGCTGGTTTGAGGCGAAAAACATGAGGACTCATTGAGATCGGTTTATCGTAGTGATAAGCGGTGTGATGAGTTAAACTAACTGTAACTGTCATAAAGTGCATCCATTCGTAGAGAATTATTAAATAATAATTTAAAAAAATTGTTTTTGTAAAAATCACTCAACAAATGTTAAATAATTATTACAAAAACAACGATTTACGGCATTCCTTACCTCTTAAATTTAATACTATCACAAGAAATAGAGCAAAGACTATACATCTTTTATCAAAAATATAGACTACTATTGTTATATGAATGTTAAATATATGTTATTTATTTTATTATTTAATTTATCTTGTGCTGTTGCCCTCAGTGGTTGCAACGCTACTTCTACTGCCCATAGTTCAGGTGGTGTCGCACATATTAACAGTCACGCTGTTACTCCGTTCCCGCAGTGGCAAGATGCGCACTTTCAACTAACCAATATATCGGTTCCTGAGCAAGAGTCGATTTTTTGGCTTGATGACGAAGCAATTCAATTTGCTAAAAGAACATCAAACAACACTCAATCAATTAACGAACAGATCCGAGCTTTAAGTTATGGGATCTTAAATCGCACCGGCCTCAACCTGTTATACGCTGCAGATGCCAATACCAACGCTAATACCACTTTTTTAAATCGAGCTGCTAATTGTTTGTCGTTGACTATCATGACCTATGCCCTTGCTGAAAAAGCCGGATTTAGTGCCCAATTTCAACAAGTACACATTCCAGAGTATTGGACCGAACGAGATGGCCAATCTTTTATTAACAGTCACGTTAATGTGCGCATACAACCAAATGCATTAATGCGTAATCAAATGTTGTTTCCGCATATGACGGTCGTTGATTTTGATCCAATAGCCAATCGCTCAGCTATGAAAAGTGACGTGATTACTAAACAACGTATTATTGCCATGTTTTATAACAACCAAGGCGCGGATGCGTTATTGCGATATGAACACAATCAAGCTTATGCGTTATTTAAAGCGGCTATTGAAACCGATACACAATTTCCTGATGTATGGGTTAATCTTGGCTTATTATACAAACGAGAAGGATTGTTAAGTGCAGCAGAAGAGTCTTATCGGTTTGCGATTGCGTTAAATGATAAAAAAACTGCATGGGAAAACCTGGCGTATTTGTATCGGTTTACTGGAAAAACTGAACAAGCTGAGGAGATCTTTGAACGCTTAGAGCGCCAGCGATTAAATAATCCTTACTACCATTATATGCTTGCTCAACGGGCTCTTAATGAGGGCGATGTAGAGGAAAGTATAATCAAATTTAAACGCGCCATCTCACTAGATGACCATCCACATCAGTTTTATGCAGGACTTGCTGAAGCCTATGCCCAACAAAACCTGTTTGAAAAAAGTCGTCATTATCTGAGACTAGCAAAGCGCAAAGCTGAATTTGCAGATGAAGTACAACGCTATGAATCTAAATTATCGGTGTTAGCCAATGTGCAAGCTGGACACTGACAACACCTGATTACTACTCTAGTTAAAACTAGGTATTAGGCACAACACGCTGCGCATAATCAGCAAAATCCGCTTGATGCACTTGGGCTTGTTCAAACAGTGGGCTATGGATCACGAAATCTGCTGTCGCAATGTTACACGCCACCACACAGTTATACATAGTAGATAACCGTAACAACGCTTTGATATCGACATCATGGGGTTGTGGCGTCATTGGATCGGTAAAGAAAAACAATATATCTAACTTTCCTTCAGCAATCATCGCACCTAACTGTTGATCCCCGCCCAAAGGCCCTGATTTTAATGCATTGATTGTCAGATCAGGGTTCGCAGCTTGAATTAGCTTGCCTGTTGTCCCTGTTGCAAAAATAGCATGAGGTTGTAATTTGGCTGCATGCTCACTGGTCCAGCTGATTGCTTGAGGTTTCATTTTGTCATGCGCCACAATGGCGATATTTTTTTTCATAGTATTTAGCTTATTTGTCCCTTGCCAACGTATAATACTCAAACTACCACATAACATTTTCTAATATAAGATTTTTTTTATGCGTTCTTCTCGATTTGAAATGAAAGATGACCAATCTGTCTCTTGGTCAGTATTTGCCAAATTACTGCCCTATTTAGGTGAGTTTAAACAACGTGTTGCATTGGCGATGTTGTGTTTAATTTTAGCCAAAGTCGCCAGTGTCGGCCTGCCGTTTATTCTCAAATATGCGGTTGATAGTCTCAACGATCCCAGCACAATCACACCATTATTACTTGCTCCCATTGCGCTTGTCGTTGCTTATGGCGTGTTTCGATTCTTAAATGTCATATTGGGTGAAGTGCGCGATACATTATTTGGCCGGGTAACTGAGCGCGCCATGCGCCGTCTAGGATTAGAAGTATTTGAGCATTTACATCGCTTAGATTTGGGCTTTCATTTATCGCGGCAAACGGGCGGTTTATCTCGGGATATTGACAGAGGCACCAACGGGATTAGTTTTTTAATGCGCTTTATGGTGTTTAACATCGGCCCAACGCTGTTAGAAATAGCCTTTGTCGTTGGCATTTTATTTACCCAGTACGGCGCTAAGTTTGCATTAATTATCTTATGTTCAGTGGTCTTGTATGTGTTCTTTTCTATGAAAGCTACCGATTGGCGGACGCGTTATGTCCGTGAAGTTAACCAAGCAGATAACCAAACTAATACCCGTGCTGTCGATAGTTTATTGAATTACGAAACCGTTAAATACTTCAACAATGAAGCGTATGAAGCCAATTTATACGATACCAATCTTGCACGTTGGGAAACGGCGCGCCGTCAAAACCGTTTATCTTTGTTTGCCCTAAACGGTGGACAAGCCTTGATCATTGCCAGCGCCATGACATCCATGTTGATGCTTGCGGCGTTAGAAGTTCAAGCCGGAACAATGACAATCGGTGATTTTGTATTGATTAATGCATTTACGATGCAGATTTTTATGCCGCTTAATTTTTTAGGATTTGTCTATCGTGAGATCAGAGGCGCATTAGCCAATATTGAAAACTTATTCGCGTTACTCAAAACCAAAGTAGGTGTCGAAGACAAAGCCAATGCACCTGAGATCCAAGTGAGTAAAGGACAAATCGAATTTGCAAATTTGAGTTTTCATTATGATGCCAAACGCCCTATTCTCAGTGATATCAACTTTACTGTGCCAGCGGGTGCCAAAGTCGCAATTGTGGGTCCGAGTGGCAGTGGTAAATCAACTTTGGCCAAGCTGTTGTTTCGTTTTTATGATCCTGCACAGGGAAGCATTAAAATCGACGGACAAGATATTGCTCAGTACCAACAGTTATCGTTGCGTAGCCAAATCGGCATGGTACCACAAGACACAGTGCTGTTTAACGATACGTTGCGTGCCAATATTCAATATGGTGATACAAATGCCGATGAAGCTGCATTGCAACAAGCAATTGAGATGGCGCAGTTAAGCGATTTTGTATCACGTCTGCCTGATGGGTTGGACAGCCAAGTCGGTGAACGCGGATTAAAACTATCTGGTGGCGAGAAACAACGCGTGGCAATAGCCAGAACCATTTTGAAAAACCCACCAATTGTCATCTTTGACGAAGCGACGTCATCGTTGGATAGTCACTCTGAACAAGGTATTTTGAGTGCGTTAAACGCATTGGCCAAGCAACACACTGCGATTGTGATTGCGCATCGCTTATCGACAATCCAAGACGCTGATATGATTGTAGTTCTGCAAGATGGAAAGATCCAAGAACAAGGTACACACACTGCGCTACTTGAGTTAGATGGCGTGTATGCAGGATTGTGGCAAGCGCAACAAAAAGCTCAGTAGCCATAAACAAAAACGCACAACATCAATATTTATTACTCGTGTTGTGCGCTAGATTATTTGCTAATTGACTTCTAAATTTTGCGGTCAGCAGCACCGCTGATCTTGACTATTTCGCTTTTAAATAATCCGACACCAAGAATGCCATTTCCAATACTTGATCTGCATTTAAGCGAGGATCACATTGCGTTTGGTACGCTTGAGCCAAATCATCATCACTGATCTTATATGCACCACCAGTACATTCAGTTACGTGCTGTCCCGTCATTTCTAAGTGAATACCACCGGCATGCGTACCTTCTTGTTTATGCGCAGTGAAGAACTGTTGGATCTCACGTAATATCGCATCAAAGTCACGAGTCTTGTAACCGCTTGATGCTGAGAACGTATTACCATGCATTGGATCAGAACTCCATACAACATGGCGACCTTCGGCTTTTACACGTGCTAATAAGCGCGGTAAATTATCCGCTAATTTATCAGCGCCCATACGGGTGATTAAGGTCAAACGCCCTGGGGTATTATTTGGGTTTAAAGCATCAATTAACGCAATCAACTCATCCGGTTGCATCGTTGGACCAATTTTTACGCCAATCGGGTTGTTGATCCCACTAAAGAACTCAACGTGCGCATGATCAAGTTGACGCGTACGCTCACCAATCCATAACATATGTGCTGAACAGTTGTACGGAAGACCTGTTAAGGTATCAATGCGAGTTAAGGCTTGCTCATAATTAAGCAACAAGGCCTCATGTGAAGTAAATAGAGATGTCTCATGTAACGTATTGTTGGTTTTGCTATTAATACCAATCACATCCATAAACGCAAGGGTATCTTCAATGCGCGTTGCCATATCTTGGTAACGGCTTTTCAGCGGATTGTTTTCAACAAATGCCATATTCCAGCGATTAACCTGATGTAGATCAGCCAACCCACCTTGTGAAAACGCACGCAGTAAATTCAAGGTTGCAGCTGAGTTATGATAAGCTTGCAATAGACGTTGCGGATCAGGACGACGTGCACTTTGTGTAAACTCAAACGAATTAATAATATCACCGCGGTAGCTCGGTAAGCTCACACCATTAATAGTTTCCATATCAGAAGAACGCGGCTTGGCATATTGACCCGCCATACGTGCCACTTTCGTCACAGGGCAACGACCACCAAACGTCAATACAATCGCCATCTGTAACATCACTTTGAATGTGTCACGGATCTTAGGTGCATTAAACTCAGCAAACGACTCAGCACAATCACCACCTTGTAGCAAAAAGCCTTCACCTTTTGATACATCTGCAAGTTGTGATAACAAATCACGGGTTTCAGCAGCAAACACTAACGGCGGATAGCTCGCCAATTTACTCTCGACTTCTGCTACTTCTGCAGCGTCATCATAGGTAGGTTGCTGTAAAATCGGCTTGTTGCGCCAGCTGTCAATACTCCAGTTACTCATGGGGGTCATTTCCTAAAAATATTTATAATATATGCGTAAAATAATCTGTAGCAAATACTAGCATATGCTGCACACAAATAGTGAATTTGAATGCAATGATTTGAATGATTTAGTGCTAATTTACCGCTGATTTTTAGTATTACGTATGTTACTTAGGAGGAAGACTGTAAATATAGAGGTATGTGTTGCTCAGGGATGTGAAAATATTGCGTTAAACATTCAGGTTGCCAGATGGTTGTAATTTTACCATGTGCTTGCACTTGTCCATCTTGCATGATTAATACATCATCATCTCGGCACTCATTAAGCCAAGCCAATTGATGATGCGCTATAACAATAATATTACCGAGTTGTTGTAAGTCGTGTAGGCAGTCTAGCCATTTAATTTGATAGGCTAAATCTAACGCATCAAACGGCTCATCAAACAACAATACACCACGGCCTTGTTCAATTGCTTCCCATATTTGCATCATACAGCGTGCAATATGAACGCGTTGTTGTTGACCACCTGACAGCTCACGGAGTAAACGCGCTTGATATTGATTAACCTGTAACACCTGATCTATAGACTCTGGCGCGATAGAAAAAGGCGTATAAAAACGAAATAACTCGGCTACCGTCAAACCAAACACACTATCGTTATGCTGCGTTAAGCAACAGCGGTGTGCAGCAATATGCGCAGGTGGTATATCCGAAATTGTCATCTCAGCATGAAGCGATTCTGAAGATATAAGCCCTGCGATAACATGTAACAAGGTCGACTTCCCTGCTCCATTTTTACCTATAACATGGGTTAATGTACCTGCAGCAATATCCAGTTTAGACACGTGTAAGCGCTCAGCAATGTAGATGTCTTGTAAGTGAATATTCATCGTGCCTGACCTTTAAATAACACCCACACAAATATCGGCCCACCAATACTGGCTGTCAATAATGATATAGGTAAATCGACACCATTGAGTAATTGATTTACCGTTACGATCACCAGCATTAGGGCTGAGCCAACTAAACCACTTAACGGAATAATTAAACGATTATCACTGCCGAAAATACGGCGCAAGATATGTGGCACTAACAAACCAACAAATGCAATTGAGCCTGCAATAGATACACTGACACCGACCAGTAATGCACAGATAACCAGTACAACTCGGGTTAAACGTTGTGGTTCAATGCCTAGTAATTGAGCATTTATATCACCAAGATACAAACTATTGAGTGCATTACGCTGCAAACACAGTGCGCCAATACCCAATATGAGGATGCCACCGGCTATAGCTAAGATTGGATAACTAGCGTGCTGAAAACTACCCATTAACCAAAATGTTAAATTACGCGTCGCTTGGGCATCACCAAAAATATATAACCAAGCTAACGCAGCAGCACAGACCGTAGATATCGCAATACCAGCTAAAATCACCGCAGAATGGGTCAAGGCCAAACGTTTAGCTAATAGATAGATCAGGCCACTACTGAGCAGTGCGCCAGCAAAGCAAGCTAAGGGTAATCCCCATATCAACTCGCTCGCGGGTAAAACGCCACCAATAATCACAATACCGGCACATAAGCTTGCCCCACTACTAATGCCAATAATACCCGGATCAGCTAACGGGTTATTTAATACCACCTGTAATGCTGCTGAGCTCATGGCTAATGCACTACCGACTAATACAGCGGTAATTAACATGGGTAAGGATAAATTGATAAAGATATGTTGTTCAACTGCGTCTGTTAACAATTGAGAATGCAAGCCAACATTGAGCCCTAGCAATCCGACAATAACGGCAATAGCAATAAATACAGGAGCTGATTGAATAGATGAAACAGGCAACAATTTTCCAATAACGCTAAACAGCCCTTAGCTAACTTCACTATTACTAAGGACCAGACAATGTTCAACAAGCCCATCACTGGCTTGTTCGATTAAATCTAACACAAGTGCAAACCCTTTAATGCCACCATAATAAGGATCGGGTACTTCGGTAAAATCAGAATCCGCAAAATCCATAAACAGTTTTACTTTATCTTGGTGTTCTTGCGGACAGCGCTTTAATAAACTACTGTGGTTCGCGTTATCCATCGCAATAATTAAATCCGCTAGAATAAAATCATCATCTTCAATTTTGCGACAACTGATCCCGTCAAAATGATAGCCGCGCTCTTGCGCTACTGCCATTGAACGTTTGTCCGGTCGGGCTCCTATGTGATAGCCTGCTGTGCCAGCAGAATCAATCACTAATTCGAGCATTGCTGCTTGTGCTTTATGTCTAAAAACAGCTTCAGCAGTCGGTGAGCGACAAATATTTCCGAGGCATACAAATACAACTCGCAACATAAAATCTTCCTTGAACTTTGTTGGTACTTGATTAGTTTGTGTATACTAGCGAGAATTTAGACCAACGTGTACTTTTTTTTATGCAAATATTAATGCTCAGCTCATCTAGAGTGAACAACTGCGATTACTTACAAGATGCAAAACCATCGATTATTGCGCATCTTGGTGCGATTTCCTCGGCTGTATTTGTACCTTATGCAGGCATATCAGTCAGTTACGACGACTACACCCAGCAAGTACAAGACGCCTTACCCGAACTCGCTATTACCGGTTTGCATACTTGTGCCGATCCGATTAAGGCTATCTTAGAAGCCCCTGCGATATTAGTCGGAGGGGGTAATACTTTCCATCTACTCCATCAATTGCAACAACTTAAGCTTATCGATGCGGTTCGCCAAGCCGTTATTAAGTATAACGCCCCTTATATTGGTTGGAGTGCTGGTTCAAATATTTGCGGGGCAACTATCCGCACGACTAACGACATGCCCATTATTGAACCTGCATCATTTGACGCATTAAACTTTGTTCCTTGCCAATTAAACCCGCATTACACTGACGAACATCCAGCAGGTTTTCATGGGGAAACACGTGATCAACGCTTAACTGAGTTTGTCACTCTTAATCAGTCGACGCCTGTCATTGGGATCAGAGAAGGTAGCGCGCTACTATTAAAACAAACGGACACCTCTGCATCATTGTCATTAGTGCCCGGTCCTGACGGTATTTTGTATACCTACCAAGCAGGTAAAACCATTATTCCAGCAGGCACAGATTTAAGTTATTTGCTAGCGTAACAAACTAATATCAAGGTAGCTTGCGGCCTCACTTGCTGTGGCTACCTTAGGTATCACGCCTAATAATGGTGCGGTAATATGTGCTTGTAGTGTCGCTAAGTTTTCGTTAAAAAACGGCTGAGTGTCTGGTGCATTGGCAATCCATCCTGCGATGTGACAACCGTTAGCAAGTATCGCCTGTTGGGTGAGTAACGCATGATTTAAACAGCCCAAGCGCATGCCTACGACCAAAATTATCGGCATTGCTAATTGTTGTACTATTTCAGGTAACACTTGTTCAGCGTTAATTGGCAATAACCAGCCCCCTGCTCCCTCACTGATTAATACATCGACATCCAACGCCCTCAACTCCCGATAATTAGCCAATAAGCCTTGCTCGGTAATCGTCTGGGCACTGCGTTGTGCAGCAATATGCGGCGCAATAGGCTCGCGAAAGGCAAAGGGGTTAATTAACTCATAAGGTAATTCAACGTTACTTTGCGCGATTAACAACTGTGCGTCTTCATTGCGCAAACCTAAATCGGTTTGTTCACAGCCTGCGGAAATAGGCTTATGTCCCACAGTTCGTGATCCTTGTGCCACAAACGCGTTAACCAAAGCGGTAGAAGCGACGGTTTTGCCGACATCAGTATCGGTACCAGTGATAAAATATTGGCGCATAATACAAACCTTTTTTGGGATAAAAACTAGAAATCAATAAAAAGTTAACGAGTGAGTTGCAGTTGTACAACATGATAATCCAAGCTGAATTGCCCTTGGTTAAGGGCGCTAAATGCTGTTTGTGCATCACGCAATTGGCGCTTAGTTAACAAGGTTGCAGTATTAGGTGTATCGGGATCATCAACCGCCGTGGATGCGCCGACATCTTTTATCGAATGCAACATACTCAAAAAATCAGGATAAGTATCGATAAACACGTCGCTTCTACTATGACAAGTTAAGCCCGCATTTGCTGCAGCGGCTTGCCATTGTGCTAATGAGGCAAAACTATGTACTGCATACCCTCGCCCAATACTAGCCCAGGCTTGACGTAAACGAGAGAAAGAAGGTGCAATCAAAATGGTCAAATCAGCACGTCCATCTAGGGTTAAAATATGACTAATGTCCATTAATAACTGTTCAGGAGAGCTCGACCATTGCAACGCCATAGAGGAAAAAATACGACCCACACTGTTAGGTTCGAATACCTTGATTAGATCATCAAAATCAGCACATTGGTATTGAATATTTTTAATCACATGGTTGCGGCTTTGGGCATAATCCAACATAGGCTGGGCTATATCGACAGCAACCACGGTATCGGCAAAAGGGGCTAAAATGGGTAATGCACTGCCCGTGCCTGAGCCCAGATCGATTAACTTAGCGACCGATTTTGTTACTAAATCCTCACGAGTATACGCATCATTGATATTGCGCAATGACCAATCTAGTATTCGTTGTTGCACGTGCGCGTGTTTATCGTATTGGGCTGCAGCAGCGCCAAAACACTCAGCTATATGTAATTTATCCAAGCTTAGCTCTCATCATTACAAGGCCATCTACAAGTGACTCTATATCTTTATGTTGATGCAAAGCACTGATCGTTACTCGTAATCTGTCCTGCCCTTTGGGCACTGTCGGGGTGCGGATCGCATTAACCCATAAGCCTAAACTTTTGAGCATGTCACTCGCTTTAAGCGCTTTGGCCGGATCACTAATCAAATACGGTTGGATGGCGCTATCAGAAGGTATAATCGGTAAATCTTGAGCGTTGGCAAGGGTTTTAAAGTAATCAATATTTTCATGCAATTGACGTCTAGCTGAACCTTGCTGCATCAACTGAATACTCTTCAATGTTGCTTGGGCTTGAGCGGCACTAAATGCCGTAGAATAAATATAATGTTTAGCTTTATTAATCAAATAATCAATCAGTACGTGTGAACCTGCTACAAATGCCCCACCCGTACCAACTGCTTTACCAAAAGTGCCCATGACTATCGGACATTGCGCTTGTGTTAAATTGAATGCCTCAACACTGCCCAACCCATTCTCTCCGATGACACCAAACGCATGCGCATCATCGAGCATTAACCATGCATCATGTTGTTTACATAATCCTTGCAGAGCAACGACATCGGCACTATCACCGTCCATACTAAATACCCCTTCAGACACACAAAGGGTGTTGGCAGCCGCTTTACTAAACTGCGTTTGAGCATGTTGCATATCATTATGCTTAAAACGTAAAAATTGTGCGGGGCTATGCATAGCAGCATCGATAAAAGAGGCGTGCATTAATTTATCTGTAATGACGGTATCACCTGAGGATAGCAAGGCTTGGCAAATTGCCTGATTGGCCGCAAAGCCCGAGGAAAATAACAGCACCGCCTCGCGATTTAATGCGCCAGCCAAATGCTCTTCAAGTGCCTGATGCGCTTTCGTGTGCCCGGTTACTAGTGGTGAAGCACCTGAGCCAGCACCATAGCGTGATAAGCCTTCAACATAAGATTGTAAAATATCCTGATTCTGGCGATGCCCTAAGTAATCATTACTAGAAAAGTTTAAATAATGCTTCCCATCAACCTTAATGACACTATCATAATCGTCTTCCACTACGACGAGTTTGCGGAGTAAACAATCATGGGCCAGTGCCGTTAGGTCTTTTTGTAAATGGGAAAATGCCATCATCTACTCTCTACAAACTAAGTTGCTGATGCATCATAAAACAAATCACTCGGATCAGCTTGTTGCTCTTGTTGCATTTGGATTTCATCATGCAATGCTGCTTCGTGTGCTTCATCTGAATACGCTTTAGTTTGATGTGAATTAATGCCAAGTTTCTTGAACAACATTACATCTTCGTGAGTTTCAGGGTTTGAGGTCGTTAACAACTTACAGCCATAAAAGATAGAGTTGGCGCCAGCCATAAAACACATAGCTTGCATCTGTTCGTTCATCGCTTCACGCCCTGCTGATAAGCGCACAAAAGATTGTGGCATCATGATCCGTGCAATGGCGATAGTACGGATAAATTCAAAATAATCTAAATCGTCTACTTTATCTAGTGGCGTGCCTTTTACTTTAACCAACATGTTAATAGGTACACTTTCTGGATGACGTTCTAAATTAGCTAACGCGATAAGTAATCCTGAACGGTCATCACCGGTTTCGCCCATTCCAACAATCCCGCCTGAACAGACATGCATACCAGAGTCACGTACGTTTTGTAACGTGTCTAAGCGGTCTTGGTAAGTACGAGTAGTAATGATGTCCCCATAATATTCAGGAGAGGTATCTAAGTTGTGGTTGTAATAATCTAGTCCAGCTTGCTTCAAGGCAATCGCTTGATCGCGGCTTAACATACCCAAAGTCATGCAAGTTTCTAAGCCTAATGCCTTAACTTGTTTGACCATATCAACGACATACGGCATGTCACGTTCACGCGGATTACGCCACGCAGCACCCATACAAAAACGGGTTGAGCCCGTTGCGCGAGCTTCTTTGGCGCGTTCGATGACTTTGGAAATTTCAAGTAAGCGTTCTTTTTCCAGCCCCGTATCATAACGTGCTGACTGTGGACAGTAAGCACAGTCTTCAGGGCAAGCACCGGTTTTAATGGATAATAAGGTGCTTACTTGCACATAATTCGGATCAAAATGCGTACGGTGCACCGTTTGGGCTTTAAACATTAAGTCGTTAAACGGCATGTTATACAATTCATTCACTTCATCTAATGTCCAATTATGACGCACATCTTGTTGCATCGCCGCGGTCAGCGGTTTAGGTAAACTAATTGGGTTGGATGAGATTTGATCAGCTTGAGATGAAATTGGAGATTGCGCTGATGTTGGGGTAATAGTGTCGGTTTGCATGCGTGCCTTGCTCTTTACTTAACGGGTATAGAGCGGTAGTCTATGCGGTATTCAGGCTTTGTCAACCAAAAGCCATTTAGCAAGTTTACAAGTGATTATAAATTGAACAATATTGAATATGATAAGCGCCACCTATGGCATCCTTACACCTCAGCAACACAACCATTACCTTGTTATGAAGTGATAGGGGCAAACGGTGTCGAACTTACCCTAGCCGACTCTAAAATCTTAATTGATGGCATGTCGTCGTGGTGGGCTGCTATTCATGGTTATAATCACCCACATCTAAATCAAGCGGCAAAAACACAGATTGATGCCTTTTCACATGTTATGTTTGGTGGGATCACCCACGAACCAGCGATTAGATTAACCAAACAATTATTATCCATGGTACCGGATGGTTTAAATCGCGTGTTCCTAGCTGATTCAGGCTCAGTATCGGTAGAAGTGGCGATCAAAATGGCATTACAGTATTTTGCTTGCCAAGGTCAGCCAAATAAACACAAGATCATTACCCCGCGCAACGGCTATCACGGTGATACCTTTGCAGCGATGTCAGTCTGTGATCCGATTAACGGCATGCACTCGTTATTCAAAAATGTGTTAGCTGAACAGATTTTTGCCCCTGCCCCGCAAACCCGTTTTGAACAAACGTGGAATGAAGATGATATCGCACCACTCGCTGAGCTAATTGCCGCGCATCATAACGAACTGGCGGCATTGATCTTAGAGCCTATAGTGCAAGGTGCCGGCGGAATGCGTATGTATCATCCTATGTACCTAAAACGCGCTCGACAATTGTGTGATGAATATAATATTTTGTTGATCGTCGATGAGATTGCCACGGGCTTTGGCCGTACCGGAAAATTATTTGCCTGCGAGCATGCGGGTATTTCTCCTGATATTATTTGTCTAGGAAAAGCCTTAACTGGTGGTTATATGACCATGGCTGCAACAATTTGCACCGAAGATGTCGCTATGGGCATATGTCAAAGTGCACCGGGTGTGTTTATGCATGGACCAACTTATATGGCAAACCCTCTCGCCTGTGCGGTCGCTTCTGCGAGTCTAGATATTATCGCCACTGGTGAATGGCAACAGCAAGTCGAGTCGATTGAAAAATGGATCAAACAATACCTCACTCCTTGTAAAGATCTCACTGCCGTAGCGGATATACGCATCTTAGGTGCGATTGGTGTGGTTGAAACCAAAGTCCCGGTAGACGTTGCAGCAATCCAAGCTAAGTTTGTCGAAAGCGGCGTATGGATCCGTCCTTTTGGTAAATTAGTCTACATCATGCCGCCGTTTATTAGCAGCGAGGCGCATATCAAACAACTTTGCGCAGCTATTTATTCTGCGCTTGATGAGTGATTAGCCTGTATTTAGTGTGGAGAAAGTCACAAATTTGGGTATAATTCGCTTTTTTATCCGCTTATCAATAATTTAATGGAGTTCACTATGGCGTATGCCTCAGTTGTCGACGTGCTAAAAGGATCTTACGAGATCGCGCAAACCGTTACTATCAAAGGATGGGTTCGTACTCGTCGTGATTCAAAAGCCGGTTTATCTTTTATTGCGCTACACGATGGTAGCTGTTTTGATCCCGTTCAAGTCATTGCACTCAATACATTAGAAAATTACGAACAAATTACCACATTGACTACAGGTTGTTCATTGTCTGTTACGGGTGTGGTTAAAGCCTCACAAGGTCAAGGTCAATCAGTTGAAATTGAAGCGGCCAGAGTAGAAATCATTGGCATGGTTGAAAACCCTGATACTTATCCAATGGCTGCGAAACGTCACAGCATTGAGTATTTACGTGAACATGCTCACTTACGTCCGCGTACTAATATCATGGGCGCGGTGACTCGAGTGCGTAATACTTTGTCACAAGCGGTACATCGCTTTTTCCATGAACAAGGCTATTTTTGGATTTCTACCCCTATCATTACCGGCTCCGATACTGAAGGTGCAGGCGAAATGTTCCGCGTATCGACCTTAGATATGATGAACTTACCGATGAATGATGAAGGTCAAGTAGACTACTCTGAAGACTTTTTCGGTAAAGAAACCTTTTTAACCGTATCTGGTCAGTTAAATGTTGAAACTTACGCTACAGCGATGTCCAAGGTATATACCTTTGGTCCTACGTTCCGTGCTGAAAACTCAAACACCACGCGTCATTTAGCTGAGTTTTGGATGATTGAGCCAGAAGTGGCTTTTGCCGATCTAGCAACAGTTGCTCAACTAGCTGAAGATTTATTAAAATACGTGTTCAAAGCAGTATTAGAAGAAAATCCTGATGATATGGCGTTTTTTGCCCAGCGCGTCAACAAAGAAGCGATTTCGCGTCTTGAGCAAGTCGTAAATTCTGAGTTTGTCCGTATGGATTACACCGATGCGATTGAGATTTTACAAAACTGCGGTAAGAAATTCGAGTTCCCGGTATCATGGGGTGTTGATTTATCTTCAGAGCACGAACGTTATTTGGCAGAAGAGCACGTCGGTGCGCCGATTATCATGCAAAACTACCCTAAAGACATCAAAGCCTTTTACATGCGCATCAACGATGATGGCAAAACAGTAGCGGCGATGGATATACTAGCGCCTGGTATCGGTGAAATCATTGGTGGCTCACAACGTGAAGAACGTTTAGATGTGTTTGATGCACGTTTAGCTGAAATGGGCTTAGACCAAGCAGATTACAGCTGGTATCGCGACTTACGTCGTTACGGTACTGTGCCACATGCTGGTTTTGGATTAGGGTTTGAGCGATTGGTTGCTTATGTGACAGGCGTACAAAATGTGCGTGACGTGATCCCATTCCCACGTACACCAGGTAGCGCGCCTTACTAAGCAGCACACGTTGCAAAATTGGTAAAATCGGTCATTTTTGAAAAGTAATCAACTGTAGTGGTTGGTTACTTTTTTTTGCGATAGTGGACTTACCTTTCCTCTTTTGTATGCCAAATTCTCAATACATAAAAACAATCGTTTCTAAGCTCGTAGCGCAACTCATAATCACCAATTAATAATTTTCGCACCTCTCGGTGTTCAAACTGCTCCAGTCCTTCACCAATTCTAGGTTGATGAATTATTTTATCTGGTGCTTGAGTCAACGATTGAACAACTCTAGCCGCTGCAACACGATTAACTGAAGCCAAAAACTCATACAACCGATTGAAATCCAATATTGCACTGCGGGTCCATTTAATTTCCATTACTAAGGTTTCGATAGTGGTTTATCAGTACTTAAACTTTGCGCCCAAGCTTGCACAGTTTGGTGGTCTGTTACATTACCATCATCAATATCTTGCAACGCCTCTAACGTCAAACGATGACGCTCTTCTTCTTGTGCCACCCAGGCGCCAAGTGCTTGTTTGACTATCCAAGCTTTAGATCTTTCTAAACGGTGTGATAAATCATCAACTTTATCAGCCAAAAGTAATGGAACATGTGCCGTAATAACTTTTTTTTCCAAGGAAATACCCTCAATATAATTTATATTTAAATCAGAGTTAATCAAATATAATCAGATTGATTAACGCTGAATATATATTAGTCATTGCAGTAATTAATTACAAACAATCAAGTCACATTACTCCAAATTATTTGCTGTATTGCATAAGCAATACTCAAGTCAATTACACCACAATTTAGGCTATCTCACACTAATTGCGTCAAACAAACAATACCCCTGCATAATCGCCTGCTAACCCACTGATATTTATTGATTTTAATTCTGGAACAAGTCTTGCTATGTTTTGTTATGTAGTATACGAAGTTCTATTAAGAACCATTGTAATAGGCGCTGCAAACCACTATTTAAGTTACTAAAGTAACGAACACTCACCCATAATTACAACTAGTTACATTTGACAACAGATCTGTACATTTAGGTCAGTTATTATTTACACATAAAAATGGATATTAAGGCAACACACATGAACAGCACACTAAAAAAAACCGGCTTAGCTCTCATCATTCTTGCGGTAGGTATTGGCGTAATGATAGGAATAAAAGCAACGGCAGATGAAAAAGAAGAAAAAGAAAAAGTCGACACCCGTCCATCGGTTAGTGTGCTCAATGCCGAAGCCATTGATTATGATGTCGTCATCAAATCTAACGGTGAAGTACGCCCTTTCGAAACTACTGCAATGTCTGCACAAGTTTCTGGTGAAGTGATTTCATGGCATGCAAACTTTGTCGAAGGCGGTTTAGTGAAGCGTGGCGATGTATTGTTTACTATTGAAGCGGATCAATATGAAGCGGCGGTATTACAAGCTGAATCAGAAGTATCACGTGCTCAAGCGACCTTGATCGAAGAACAAGCCCGTGCCGATGTAGCCAAGCGTGAAGCCAAAAAACTCCCCTCATCTAAAGTAACCGACCTATATCTACGTAAACCACAATTATTAAGCGCCCAAGCGTCCTTAAAATCGGCGCAATCACGTCTTAAAATAGCCAACAAAGATCTTAACAACACAATTATTACTGCCCCTTATGATGCGTTAATTGTATCGCGTGATGTCGGTGTCGGCCAATTTGTAAATAAAGGCGTGCAAGTTGCGCGTTTAAACAACATTGAGCGTGCTGAAGTAGTATTCCCGATAGCGGGATTTGATGCGCCATTTTTGCCTAATACAATTGCCAACACCTCTGCAACCATTGTTTCAAGAGGCGCTGACAAAACGGTACGCCAAGGGATCATTGCACGTGATTTAGGCCGTGTCGATCAAGCTACACGTATGACGCACCTAGTGGTACAAATCGAAGATCCATACAGCTTGCAAACCAACGCTCCACGCATCAAGTTTGGCACGTATGTCGAAGTTAATTTCAACGGTAAAACCATTACTAATGTCTTTAAAGTTGCACAATCTTTGGTCAACAAGCGCTCTATTTGGGTATTAGATGACAACAATAAAATGTTCGCTAAACCTGTCAATGTCATTCGTGAAGAAGGCGCGTTCTTTTATATCGATGAAGGTATCAACGAACTAGACCGCTTAGTGATGACATTACCTGAATATCCACAAAATGGGATGGAAGTTAAAATTATAGGTGAAGAAACACCTCTTGTCGCGGATAGCAACTCATTGGCACCATCAGACACTGACGCAGCTCAGTCTGATTCTCAATAAAAAGGACGTTATCTCATGAGTGAACACATAACCGAAGAAGTCGTCGATTTAAACAAAAAAGAAACCGGGTTAATCGCATATTTTGCCAATAACTCGGTTGCCGCTAATTTGATGATGGGCTTTATCATCATCATGGGCCTGATCAGCTATAACTCAATCCAGCGTCAGATGTTTCCCAATGTAGAAATTAACTTTATTAATGTACAAGCATCCTACCCTGGCGCAGCGCCACGCGAAATTGAAGAAAGTATCTTAATCAAAATCGAAGAATCCCTTAAAGATATTACCGAAATAAAAGAAAGTGTGTCGCGTTCCTTTCGTAATGGTGGACGCATTAGCTTACGTATTCATCAAGGTGAAGACTTAGCTTCTGTGCTGGATAAAGTGAAACAACGTGTGGATAGTATTGGTACCTTCCCTGCTGATATGGAGCCCATTCAAGTTACCCAAGCAGAGTTTCAACAAGATGTAATTGAGATGTCCTTGGTCGGTGATGTTCCACTAGAACAGCTTAAACCTATCGCCAATCAAATTGAAAATGAGTTACTACAATTAAACAATGTGTCGTTAGCCAATGCTTCGGCGCCAAATGATGAAATTGCTATTGAAGTACAACCTGAAACACTCAAACAATATGATTTAACCATCAACGATATTACTGCAGCAATACGTCGTTACTCAGCTAACTTTTCTGCTGGACAACTTCGTACGGATGCCGGGATCATTGCTGTACGTGTTGAAAATCAATACTACAACGGAGAAGAGTTTCGTAATATCCCGGTGAAAATTGGTTCCAATGGTGGTCGCGTATTACTACAAGATGTTGCGCTCATCAAAGACGGTTTCACTGAAGGCGAACGTTACTTTAAATACTCTGGGCAAAATGCAATATTTATCGATGTAAAAGCGACAAAATCACAAGACACAATCCCTGTTGCAGAATCGGTCAAAGCCTATATTGAACAAAAAAATAAAACCCTTCCCCAAGGACTAGAAATAAAGATCCTAGTGGATATGACCTACTATTTAAATGCACGTTTAGACATGATGTTAGGTAACTTAGTACAAGGTGCGATCTTGGTTGCATTGATGTTGACCTTGTTCTTGCGCTTTAAACTGGCGTTTTGGGTCATGGTTGGCCTGCCGGTGTGTTTTTTAGGCGCGATGATGATGATGCCAGTGTTTGGCGTGACCATCAATATCTTGTCGTTATTTGCGTTTATCATGGTGTTGGGGATAGTCGTTGATGATGCCATCGTCATTGGTGAATCCGCTTACAGCGAAGTGGAACAATACGGAGGCGGCGTTAACAATGTTGTCCGTGGTGCAAAACGGGTCGCCACCCCAGCCACATTTGGTGTATTAACCACCATCGCTGTGTTCGCTCCCTTTACCCAGTCAAGTGGATTTGAAGGCGCGTTTTTCTATAATATTTCTATGGTTGTGATTTTATGTTTGGTCTTTTCATTAATCGAATCAAAACTCATTTTACCTGCTCATATTGCACAGATTAACTTCACGCCAATCAAAGAAAATGGCTTTAGAGATCGCTTTAACAAAGCCTTCTTTGGTTTTGTTAATGGTAAATACCGTCGCTTTGTCGAGCGTTGTGTTGAGTATCGTTGGGCTGTATTTGCGTTCTTTATTGCAATGCTGTTAATTAGTTTTGGATTAATTCAAGCTAACTATGTACGTATGGTGCCAAATCCTAAAGTCCCACATGATTTTCCATCTGTCAGCATAGAAATGAGTGAAACAGTATCGGACCAAACTACGATTGATGCACTCAAAACTATCGAAAAAATCATTTTAGATGTCGATAAAGAAACGATAGATGAATACGGCACGGGTATGATACGTGACATTTTAGCTTTTAACCGTGGTCGCACAGAAGCTCGTATCGTGGTGCCATTAGTCGATGAAGAACTGCGTCACTACGATACATTTGAATTGGCTCGCCGCTGGCGTGAACGTATTCCTGAAATCGCAGGGATGAAATCATTTTCGATTCAAGATGATGTCAATGGTGGTAATGATGGTGGCGAGTTTGGTTATCTGATTTATGGCAGTGATATCAGCACGCTCAATGACGCTGGCCGTTATCTGATCTCATTACTGCAACAAGAAAATGGTTTATTTGATATTAGTTCAACCATCGATCCTGCAAGCAAAGAAATTCGCATGTCGCTGTTACCGGTAGCTGATGACTTAGGTTTGGATTTATCTAATATTGCCCGTCAAGTTGGGTTGAGTTTTTATGGCGGTGAAGCGCAACGTGTTATTCGAAATGGTGAAGAAGTCAAGGTTATGGTGCGATACCCGCAACTGACACGAGAACGCTTCGCCGAACTAAAATACACCATGATCAAAACCCCATCAGGCCAAGAAGTCATGTTAGGTGATGTGGTTGATTTGACCGAAGAACCAGGTATTTCCTATATTCGTCGTGAAGAAGGTTATCGCACGGTCTACGTATGGGGCGCAATAGACGAAGAAGTCGTTGAGCCCAATGAGGTGGTTGAACAAATTAAAGAAAACCTATTACCTAAGATGAAAGAGGCCTTCCCTGCGGTTAAAACTCAATTAGGCGGTAGCATTGAAGAACAACAAGCCCAACAAGATGAACAAATCATGTTTTTCTGGGCTGGTATGATCATGGTCTTTATCTTGTTAGCTGTCCCTTTAAAAAGCTACGGCCAACCACTGATTATTATGTCTGTGATCCCATTTAGTTTAACCGGTGCGATTTGGGGACACTTCTTACTCGGCATCGACTTATCAATGATGTCGACGTTCGGCTTAATCGCTGCTGCGGGTGTGGTAATCAATGACTCATTAGTGATGACAGACTATATCAACCAAAGACGCAAACAAGGTTATGAAGTCAAAACTGCGGTATTAGAAGCTGGCTGTGCGCGTTTTAGGGCCATTACCTTAACCTCAATTACGACATTTGCAGGGGTGCTACCGATTATGTTTGAAACCAGTCTTCAAGCATCATTTGTTATCCCTATGGCTGTTGCTCTGGGCTTTGCTGTTTTATATGCAACGTTAGTTACACTCGTATTAGTGCCTTGCTTATATATTATATTATTAGACTTAGCGCGTCCTTTCACTTGGATAAAAAGCAAATTATTTAAAGCCAAAAATGTTGATTCAAATACTGTTCTCATTAGAGAGTAGAGCAAATAAAACAAAAGAACTAATATACAAGTAATACATGCAATAACATTTACTTTAACAAACCCCTATTGATCACATGATTATTAGGGTTTTTTAGTATAGTACTTATATATACGATTGCTTATATGGCAAGGGAATAAAAAAAATAAATGTGCTATCTACTTAATCCAAAGTGTTTTTCACCGATATATAGTTATATGTAAAAAACTGCTCAAAGATAAAATCAATATTTATCTGGCCACATGAACAAGGATGTATCATGGCTAATAAATCAACAAATCAAAGAACAGCGAAATGGCTTAAGGATCGGCGGTTAATTAAACGTGACTTCACCCAATTAAAAATTCAATTAACGAGTTTAATCGCATCGGAAAGGCGTTGGGCAGCTAGAGATTTATCTTTTCATAGTAAGGCGTCTCCTGCATTAATTCATGCGTTAACGAATGAAAGTAACGACGACGTCATTGATGCTATTTTGGCTAGTTTGCAGCAGTTACGTAATAAGCATCCCTCAGTAACTACCTTAGAACTAACAAGTGCGCCTAAATGGGTGTCACAATTACATCACATTGCCAGAATCACTTTATATAAAGGCCTAGCAGCAAGTGATAAGCATCTTCATATTATTACTTATACCCCTGATGAGAAGGAGCTAGGCAATGGTATCGATCCTATGACTATTGTCCAGCAATGCCCTGGGCTTATCTCATTTCATATTGATACGAGTGAACCTATTAGCGAAGAAGATACCTTTAGCAACTCGTTGAATTGTAAACTTGATATACAGATACTGGTAAGCAGCGAACCCCCTCAAATTAACGAGTATTTTAATCGATTAAATATCCCAGTACATACTTACATATTAGATCGACAATTTTTAGCTTTTCCTGAAGGAAAATTTATTCCTACTCAGGCCTACCGCTTGTTTACTGATGAGATTAACTTTTCAATTATTAATGGTGATTGGAAAAAATATGCTCAACAAAGTGCAGCTATGTTTGCAGTCCAAGCTAATGCTCCTTTTCAGGAAACGACTATTGAATGGTTAACAGCATTAAGCCACGAAAATAAACCTAACACCCGGATCATTAAAGCGCTATTAGCGACATTCAAAGCAGGTAATTTTGATTTAGTGGACTCTTCACAAAGTGCTATTGCACTAGCAAGTAGTAGCTTTCAACCATTATCAGCAGCGTTAAACAGTCTGTTTTATGATTATTCAAGTGAAACTCCTAACGAAATGGTCAATTTAAGTGGTCATATTGTTCCAATTGCTCAATTACGCCGGTTACTTGGCTTAAACAATTCAGATTAAATAACGCAGTAGATATATATATATATCAATTTTTATATTCAAATAGATTTAATCAGAAAAGTATTATCTACTTAATATTTCAACAAGTGCAGTATATTTTTCTATAAATTTCAAAATGATGTGTATAATTATTCTGAGACTACAAAAACGCACACAAAATGAGAATTTTTTATTATGAAATTAACCCCTCCTTATGCGCTCTTCTTAGGTGATGCATCTGACAGCTTAGGATTAAAAATGGCCAACAGCATCGCAACATGGC
>Ga0222715_10000206_pt1 | contig 61952 bp, 85 predicted proteins | sample C33_9DmetaG_FD_165056 | JGI IMG/M metagenome (GOLD analysis project Ga0222715, IMG submission 165056) | Estuarine water microbial communities from San Francisco Bay, California, United States - C33_9D | ecosystem: Environmental > Aquatic > Marine > Unclassified | place: USA: California...
ACATTCCCTCAATAGATACGAGTCAGTTCTTAACTGCTGGAGATATTCCTTCAATAGATACGAGTCAGTTCTTAACTGCTGGAGATATTCCTTCAATAGATACGAGTCAGTTCTTAACTGCTGGAGATATTCCTTCAATAGATACGAGTCAGTTCTTAACTGCTGGAGACTTACCTTCATTTAATATAGATGATTACAGAGATGATTTTCTTTCTATAGCCAGAGAGGGTGTAGATATTCCTGAGTTTGAGCAACCAGATTTATCAGGATTTGCCAGAATAGAAGACATACCTAGTTTTGATTTCGACCAAGATTTATTCAGAGACCAACTATTTGATGATATAACAGGAAGTATTAATATTCCAAAACCTCCTCCTGTGTTTGATGAAGACGCATTTAGAGATAATTTATTTGAAGATATTATGGGTAATATTCCTCAACCTCCACAACCACCTCAACCACCTGCGTTCAACGAAGATGAGTTAAGAGAAAGTATCTATAATGATATTATCGGTGATTTGCCTGGATTGTTTGAAGATTTTGATTTTCCTATTCCTGGGGTTCCTGGAGACTTACCTCCTATGACTCCTCCAACAGATATTCCTGGAGGAGGTAATCCATATGAAGGTATTTTTGGTCCAGGACAAGGAATGTTTCCTCCTATAAATTTCCCTCCTGGATTTTTTGATGGTATTGGTTTTCCACCAGACGATGGAGGAGGATTGCCGCCGTTTCTTCCACCAATCACCCCTCCGAACGACCCAATTACTCCACCACCTCCCGTGGACAACAAACCAACAGGTCCTATAAATCCGTACACAGGTCAACCAATCAGTAATCCTTATACACCGTACTCAACAGAGAGCGGAGCAACACCATTAAGGAAAGCAATAAGTCCTAGGGATTTTGGTCAAGCTCCTGGATTTGAACGTCCTATAGGAGGTCCTCCTGTTAAACCAATAGACCCACCAAGAAAAGTACCTCCTAAACCACCTTCGATTGGAGGAATAGGTGGTGGTGGAAGAGTCTATCTAGACGATGAACTAAGATTACCGCCCCCAGAAGATATTCGCAGATTAAAAGGTGGTGGAGGTATTTCTATGTTGCCGATGAACGGACAAGGTGATACACTAACAACACAGGTATTCCAAAGCGGATTCCGACCAAGGAGATAATTATGGACCCAAATGAAAAATTAACAGGAATAACACAAATGGCACCTCCGTCTATGATGGCGGGTGGAATGGGTGGTGGACAGCCTCCTATGCCTCCTATGCCTCCTAGGGGCGGCGGACAACCTCCTATGCCTGAACCAGGGGTGGGAGAAATGGCTATGCAAGGTCAAGAACCCCCTATGGAAGAACCTGCGATGAATGTAGAACAAGATTCAGCCGCATTAGCACAAGCCGTTGTAGGTAGAACACAAGGAGATATAGGTGCAGCAGTTGCTGTATTAGATAATGCAAAAGCTTTATTAATCGCTAGTACCGAACAACAAGAGCCTCAGATGATGATGCATGGTGGTGAAGTTCATTATAAGAAAATGGGTGGACCATTATACCGTGAAGGCGGTGGTGCATTAAAACCAGTTCCTGAAGATAATAAAGGTTTATCTAAGCTTCCACAAGAAGTTAGAAATAACATGGGCTTTATGAACATGGGTGGACCTTTGTATCGTAAAGGCGGTGGTGGTATGTCTGATAGTGATGTACTAAGACAAATGATTATGGAAAATTTACAAAAACCTGCTGTTCAAGAACAAGCTATGGCAAAAGCTATGAATCAAATGAGTCAGCCTCAACAAGTTTCTAAGGCAGACGCTATGTCCGACCTTATGAACTATAGAATGTCTTAACCTATCCAGTCTTTCCACTTTTCATCACCTAGCACTTCTTGTGCTAGGTCGAGTTTATTTCGTAAAGCTTTTACAATTTTTTCATCAACCGTGCCTTTAGCAACTAAATCGATATAAGTTACTTTGTTGGTTTGCCCTATACGGTGTGCACGGTCTTCGGATTGTAAACGTTTTTCAAGGTCATAGTTATTACTATAATAAATAACAGTATTCGCTTCTGTTAGGGTAATACCATAACCACCTGTTTGAGTATTACTGATTAAATACTGTAAATCTGAAGTAGGGTCTTGAAACCTTTTAATTATTTCTTGTCGTTCTTCGTCAGGTGTTTCTCCGTAGTATGTAGCTACGCTATCTACTCCTGCTATATCATGAAGTTTCTTTAATATTCTTTTTATATCGTATTGATAGTTAGCCCATATAATAGTTTTGCCTTGTACTTCTTGTAAAACATCTACAAGTTCGTCTAACCGATTACTTTTTACTTCTACTTCTTCTCCGTTATCATGTCTAACAAAACCACATACTACTTGGTGTAGTCTCAATATTTGAGTAAGAACAGAAGTTACACTAACTATTTCATGTGAGTCCAGTTCTGCTATAGCATAATCAGTAAGTTGTTTATAGACTTTCTTTTGTTCAGGGGTTAGTTCTACTTCCCTACGCTGATACACTTTATCGGGGAGGTCTAAACATTCTTTCTTTAGCACCCTGTATGAGAACTCATTTACATTAGATGTAAGTTCTTCTAAATTTTGATAGCCGACTACTTGTCTAAAAGACCTAGTTCCCATTTTACGATTAATTAATTTAGCGTATCTGTTTTGAAACGAATAAAAAGATGTATAACCTAATAGTTGTGGGGATAGGAAAGTGCTTTGACTATATAAATCTAGGGGTGATTGGGTGACAGGGAAACCTGTAAGTATTCTTCTGTATTTAGTATTGATGGCTAGTTTTAATAAATTCTTAGTTCTTTGTGCTTTAGGGTTTTTTATAGTTGTTGATTCATCAACCGCGATTAGTGCATTATGAGCTAAGATAAATTTTTCTACAAACGCTACACCTTTTTTGGTACTAAACGCTTCTACGTTTATTACTAATATTTTTAAATCATGCGTAACTTCAAATAATTTAGTTAGTTCTCTTTTTTGTTTTATTGTTGGTGCTGGATTCCATACACCTATATGCTTTTCTATATGGTCTGGCATATGAGCAGGTATTTCTTTTTCTGACCAGTTCCTATACACGCCCTTGGGGGCTATGATTATAGCACCGTTGATACCTCCTTTATCATAAAGGATAGATATATTATCTATAAGAACTTTAGATTTACCAGTACCCATTTCCATAAAATAAGCATACTCACGCTTGTTCCATGATTTATTTAACGCCAGAAGTTGATGTTCATACGGCTTCGTTTTAAACTTATATTTCATATTAACCTTTCTAATTTCTAATTGAGATTATATATTACAAACTAGTAGAATTAAAAGTACAACGTAATACTTTCTCATGCCCTCTAATAGATTCATTGAGTTTTTAATACTGACATCTTTAAATCTAATATTGGTTTACCCTCTAAAACATTGTGTTTTACTATAGTCAGTATTAGTATATTAGTTATATTAGTAGTTCTTAAAATATTTTTTCACAAAAAATTTTTAATTTTAAAAAGACATATCGGTAATAACTTTACTTTGCCTTTATTCGTATATATTATTTAAAACGTAACTAGAAATAAGAAAGGAGAAAAAAGTGACAGTATATGTTGTACAAGAAGTTCAAGGACGAAATATCGCCTCTGCTAGGCAGTATGGTGATTTTGAAGTTCTATTACCTTCTAACACACAAATTATGTTAAGTGCGTCTCCTTCAGTCCGTAGGATGAAAAGTCTCTTACAAGATTACAAAGAAGGAGATTACTTATTACTAATAGGCGACCCTGCCGCCATAGGAGTAGCGTGTTCTATCGCTGCATTTTATAATCGAGGTAGGTATAGTATATTAAAGTGGGATAGGCAGGAAGGTATGTACTATCCCGTTGATATTGACCTACACCAGAAAGGAGAAATAGATGAATGAAAAACCAACCTTTGAGGACTTAGTCGGTACGGATGATGTTCAGGAATGGACAAATAATGTAACCGATGGAGAACTCACTATAGTTTCTGATTTAGCCAATAAACAGTTAAAACTAGCTACTGAAGTATCAGAGTTAGAGGCTGATTTAAAAGCTAAAAAAGAAGAACTTCGTTTGACTTCGGAGCAAGAACTACCTGATGCTATGCAACAGGCAGGGCTTACACAAATAACACTTAGTAGTGGCGAAAAGATTGCTATTAATGAGTTTTATAATGCTCACATATCGAAGGCAAACCAAGAAAAAGCGTATGAATGGCTAGTAACCAATGGACACGAAGGACTTATAAAGAACGAAGTTCTATTAAAGTTCGGTCGTGAAGAAACTGAAGTAGTTGACCAAACTGTTTCAGCTCTACAGTCCAGAGGTTTATCACCAGAGGTACGTCAGAGTGTTCACCCTAGTACATTAAAAGCTTTTGTAAAAGAGCAGATTACAACGGGGAACGATATACCAACCGAGCCATTTGGTATCTATATAGGTACTAAAGCTACTATTAAAAAGGATTAATATTATGGCAGATAATAAAAATGAAATAGCTGAAGCTAAGACTACAGCAGTTAGTACGTTTGATGATTCGTTACTATCAGGCGGTACTGGGTTAGAGGAAACTACAACGGATGATTTTGCGATTCCGTTTATTAGAGTTCTACAACCTATGTCACCACAACTACAAAAACAACACGGAAGCTACGTAGCGGGTGCTAGTGCAGGAGACTTGTACAACACTGTTACAGGTGAAGCTTACGATGGAGAAGCAGGAGTATCTATTGTTCCATGTGCTTATAACAAAAAGTATATAGAATGGATTCCTAGAGAAAAAGGCGGTGGTTTAGTAAACGCTAACCACGATATTTCTATACTTTCTAAGTGTACAAGAGACCCTGAGTCTAGAAGATACTACACACCTGAAGGTAATGAAATTGTAGAAACAGCTCAGTTTTTTGTTCTAGTAGTTCCTGAGGGAAAAGCTCCTCAACAAGCAGTTCTTGCATTTACGTCTACTCAACTAGGAGTATCTAGGAAGTGGCTAACCATGTTAAGAATGGCTAGAGTACAGAACTCAAAAGGTGAATCAGTAGAAGCTCCTATGTTTGCTTATACCTATAGACTAACCACAACTACGCAGTCAAATGATAAAGGTAGTTGGAACGCTTATAGTATCAACCAGGAAGGTGCGACCGATATGTCTGTGGCTATGATGGCTAAAGACTTTATGGGTGCTGCTAAATCTGGAGATGTTGCAGTAAAACAAGAACAGCAGAACGATATTGTTAACGACACTATCTAAGGAGATATTGTATGTCGTTAGCAAAAGAGTTTGCTGTACGCTATGCAGGACTACGTCAAGCGTATGGAACTTTTACAGCTAACAATGAAACTAGGGAAGATGGAAAGGCAAGTGGTAAAAACATTACTATTTCTAAAGAACTATCAGATAGTGATTTATTAAAGTTATGGGAAGACCACTTGTCTGGTCATCAAAGCGTAGGTATTGTAGCGATAGATGAACACAATAAGTGTGTCTGGGGAGCCATAGACGTTGACGAGTATCAGCTAGATTTAAAAGATTTAGCAATTAAAATAGCGAAGCAAGAATTACCATTAGTCCTTTGCCGTAGTAAAAGTGGTGGAGCACATATTTATATCTTTTTGACCGAGCCAGTATCGGCTTCCATGCTTCAAAGAAAACTTAGACAGATTGCAGCAGCTATCGGTTATGGTCAAGTAGAGATTTTTCCTAAACAAACAAAACTATTATTAGATAGAGGAGATAGAGGCAGTACATTAAATATGCCTTACTTTGGTGGAGAAAACTCCACTAGATACGCTTATGATAAAAAAGGAGCAGCAATGACTCCTGAAGAATTTTTAAACTATGCTAAAGAAATAGAACTAACACCCAATGAATTAGAAAAACTAGAAGCTAGTCCTTTAAATGAAACAATGGACTGGTTAGACCAAGCACCTCCGTGTATACAACACTTAGTAGTACAAGGCTTTCCTAAAGGCTCACGTAACTCAGGACTGTTTAATGTAGGAGTTTTCCTAAGGAAGAAGTTTCCTGATGATTGGGAACGCAGATTAGAAGATGTTAATATAAAGTTCATGCAACCTCCATTAGGTGCACAAGAAGTATTAACCGTTGCTAAACAGCTACAAAGAAAAGACTACTTTTATAAATGTAATGACCAACCTATAGCGAGCCATTGTAATAGTCCTTTATGTAGAACTCGTAAGTTTGGTATAGGTGCCAACGGTGGCACACCTTTATTCAGTAACCTTACAAAACAGGATAGCGACCCACCTATATGGTTTTTAGATGTTGAAGGCGGTAGACTAGAGTTAGAAACAGACGACTTGTTAAATCAAAACAGATTTCAACGTAAGTGTATGGACGCTCTTAACAAGATACCACCTAAGGTAAAAGAAAACGTCTGGAATCAGATTATACAGCAGTTATTAGACGCTATAACAATAGTAGAGGTTCCTAAAGAAAGTTCTACAGAAGGTTATTTTATGGAACTTTTAGAAGCTTTCTGTACAGAAAGACCCGCTAGAGAACGTGATGAACTGTTGTTGCATAAGCCATGGACTAATAACGGTAAAACATATTTTAGGCTTATGGATTTAATGGATTATTTACATAGGAATAATTTCAAAGAATATCAAAGAAACAAGCTAACTTCTAAGTTAAAACAGCTTCATGGAGAGCCATACTTTTTTAACATTAAAGGCAAAGGTGTAAACGTTTGGTTTATAGAGGAGTTTAAAGCACAGGACGAGCCTCATGACTTGCCTGAATTTAACGATAATTTATTATGATAGTTTATATTAAAAAACATTTTAAAAACGCTAATCCTGGAATCGAGTACAACCAATGGGACGAGCCTAGAGAAAGAGAGTTCAATGGCTCTATGGTAAAAGGAAGAAAAACAAAAGGCTTCGGCAGTTCTTCTTTCAACTACGCAGGAAAACTTTATGAACCAACGCCATGGACTAAAGCTATGTACGATATAAAACAACAGGCGGAAAGATTGGTATGGGAAGAACTAGAAGTAGATAAACAGTTTACGTTTTGTCTATGTGGTTATTACGGTATCGATGGCAAAGGTATACCACACCACTCGGACACAGTACCGACACTAGACGACATAGTTGTCTCTATATCTTTAGGTGCACCAAGAGTATTTGTACAAAGAACATACCAGAATGAAGTAAAGAAACACACCAATACTAGTGAAATAGAAACAAAAATAGAAAACTTTGTGATAGATGAAAAACATTACATATTAGAACACGGAGACGTACTGATATTTGATGGTCGTAACCAAATGACTTCTACTCATGCTGTACCTAGTTTAGAGTCAGCAGGAGAAAGAATCAATTTAACTTTCAGGAGTGGTCTATGACCCTACCAAGCCACACACAAGTTATTCTTGGACCACCAGGAACAGGAAAAACGAGTACGTTGCTTGGTCTTATAGAAGACGAACTACAAAACGGAACACAGCCTGAAAGCATAGGGTTTTTTACATTTACTAAAAAAGCAGTAACCGAAGGTAAACAAAGGGCTATGGCTAAGTTTAGTATAAGTGATAGAGATTTACCTTTCTTTAGAACATTACATTCTCTAGCTTTTAGACAACTAGGATTAACTAGGGAAAGTGTTGTAAGTAATACAGATATAAAAGATTTAAATGAAAAATTAAACTTACGACTTACTGGTAGAACGACCACGGACGACGGTCATTTGTTCGGTATGACTCATGATGACCGTTTAGCCTTTATAGAAAATCTTGCTCGTATGCGTAATATACCATTAGAGCAGCAGTGGCATGAAGTAGAAGACGCAGTAGGGTGGTTTGAATTAGAAAGGTTTGCTAGAGGGCTTCAATTATTTAAAGAGGACAGGCTGTTAGTTGATTATACAGACATGCTACATAAGTTTTTACACGAAGGAGATGTGCCATCGTTAGATGTTATGTTTGTAGATGAAGCTCAAGACTTGTCTCCTTTACAGTGGGCTGTGGTTCGCAAGGTTGCAGAAAAAGCTAAAAAGATATATGTAGCAGGAGATGATGACCAAGCTATTTATAAATGGGCAGGTGCGGATGTTGATTATCTTATAAACAACTCTAAAAACGCAATGGTATTAAAACAATCGTACCGCGTACCATCGTCTGTTCATGAAGTAGCTAGTCGTTGTATAGGTCAAGTTCGTTCTAGAATACACAAAGAATGGACTCCTAGGAAAGATGAGGGTATTGTTCGTTGGGAGCCTACAATAGAATTAGTCAATATGGAAAAAGGGGATTGGTTAGTATTGGCTAGAACAAATTATCTTTTAAACGAGGTCGATGAATACTGTAGAAACGAAGGATGGTTTTTTGAAGTTAAAGGCAGACCTAGTATATCAGAAGCTAAAGTACGAGCCGTGATATATTGGGAAAGGTTACGAAAAGGAGAAGCTGTTAGCTTAAATGAGTGTGCAAATATATTAAAGTTCGTTAAGGTAGATAAACATAAAAAACTAGATATGTTAGACTCTGATTTAGTAATGCAATACGAAGACCTCAAAAGTCATTTCCCTGATTTACCTGAAGGCAACTGGTACGATGTTTTTACTCTACTGAGTCCTAGCGAAGTAAGTTATATAAGAGCCATGTTGCGTAGAGGAGAAAAAATAACCAAACAACCTAGAATACGTTTATCGACTATACATGCCGCCAAGGGAGGAGAAGCTACAAACGTTGTACTGTTAACAGATATAACAACAAGAGTATATAAAAACTATCAACAAAACCCTGACGATGAAAATAGAGTATTCTATGTTGGAGTAACGAGAACAAAAGAAAACTTGTATCTGATAGAACCAAAATCGCCCCGCTGCTATCAGATATAAAAGTTCTTTACTTTGCATATAAAAGTAAAGTATAAAAGGTATAATTTTTAATTATTTATGTTTAAAGAAAGGAGAAAATTATGAACATATTTTATTTTAGTGAAGACCCTGTGACTTCTGCTAAAGCACAACCTGACAAGATGTTAGTTAAGATGCCTTTAGAGACTGCACAGATGTTATGCACCGCTCACCGCATATTAGATGGAGACGACTATGCAGATGAAGTTGGCTTATATAAAAAAGCTTACATGAACCATCCTTGTACAATATGGGCTAGGGAGTGTAGTGGTAATTATTGGTGGCTCTACAAACATTTTTTAGCGTTAGGTAATGAATATACTTACCGCTACAAGCGTACTCATGCTAGTCTTACAAAACTAGCTGATGCTTTATACGTAATGCCTAAAAACATTACTAGAGGTCTTATGACCGATGTAGCACAGGCTATGCCTGATGAATACAAAAACGAGGACTCTACTTTGGCTTATCGTAATTACGTGATAAACGAAAAACATTACGCTAAGTGGGAGAAGGGTAGAAATAAACCAAGTTGGTGGAGGTAAAATAAAATGTCATCAATAAGAAAGAAACTACTCGTCAATGAAAACGATAGTAAAAACACAAGAATGGATATTGCTAGTGCGGGTGTACTGGCTAACTGGCGACCTGATGAGATAGCTCATATGAGCCGTTTCGATAATATAGCTTCTATGTGTATAGAAGAAGCTAAACGATTAGGCAGACCCTTAGATACGTTTGAAGTAGGTTGTGGAGAGTGTTGGACTCTTAGAAACTTATATAAAGCTTATGTTATTAAAAAGTCTGATGTAATTAAATCATATTATGGCTACGATATAGACCCTATGTGCGAGTTAGAAAATCCTTTTTGGTCTAACGCGGGTAATCCGTTAAAAGACTCTACATGGTTTCAAAACTTTAACGGAGAGATAAGAATACAAGACTTAACAGTAGACCCTGTATTTAAGCTAGAGGATGAAAGTATTGATTTTTTCTGGACTACCGAAGTTATTGAACATATGGGTAGAGAGTTTATCCCTGCATGGCTAGACGATGCGGCTAGGGTTATGCGACCAAATGCATTAGCTTTTGTCTCTACGCCTAACCACGACGGTTCTAACGACAAGCTTCCTGAAGACCACGTATACGAGTGGGGTTTCCAAGAACTAAAAGAAGAATTAGAAAGGAACTTCGAAATACTAGACGTAACAGGAACGTTTATACAACTACCTAACTTAAAGAAAGCTATGAAAGAAGATTCTAAAACAGGTTGGACTCCTGAACAATATAAGCAACTACAAAGCAGATATGGTAGACAGTTCTTAAGAGTTGTTGCAGCAACATTCTATCCTGAAGTTGCGAATAACTGTTCTTGGGTGTTAAGGAAGAAGTAATGACTGAGTTTCTTGCAGAAGAACTAGACCGTTTTTGCTATTGGCAAACTGAACGTGAAAGTATTAGGGTCAAAAAAGAGGAGTATAAACTCCCTTCCCCCTGGACTGATGACCCTATTCTGCAAGAGTTTAAATTCTGCCAAGTTTTTCGAGAAGATGATAGAACAACTAGATGGTTTAGAGCACACATAAGAGAGCCTTTAGCCAATAGTTCTGATGTTATTATGGCTACGATTATTTTTCGTTGGTTTAATTTTATACCGACAGGTAGAACGTTAGTAGAGAATGATTTACATAGAAACTGGGAGGGTGATAAAGCTATACAGCTTATACGAAAACAACCTAAGTGGGTGACAGGCTCTTATATTATTAAAACGCCAAACGGTATGGATAAAGTAACAGGGGTAGTCGATTGTATTAATAATATCTGGAAAGATAAGGATTGGATAACTAAACGTTTAGAGTACGATAAAAAAGAAGGAACAAGTTCTTTAAAGTCTGCATGGACATTACTTAGGCAATATCCTTATATGGGTCCATTTATGGCGTACGAGGTTGTTACTGATTTAAGGCACACTTATATATTAGATGAAGCCGAAGATATTATGACATGGGCTAATGCAGGTCCAGGAGCCATGAGAGGACTAAATAGATTAACAGGCAGACCGCTTGATTTTTCACATCGTAGCCACGACTGGAATACAGAAATGCAAGAATTATATCAAATAGTTATACGCAGATTACCTGCACATATTGCAATGCGTAATGATAGAGTATATGAACTACGTGATATCGAAGGAGGACTTTGTGAGTTCGATAAATATTCAAGGATATTTAAAAACGAAGGAAGAACAAGGTCTATATATAAAAGTAATAATCTTCCTGAAGTAGAAGATTTAATAGAAGGAGAAAGTAAGTATGGGAAAAGTGAATGAATATTCTCTAGACCTTTTAGAGAACTACGGAGAAGATGTTGACTGTTATTACACACAGTTTTTAGAAGTAGCTTTCTTTTTAAAAGTTGCCGCTAGTAATGAAATGGCGATAGCGTTTATAAAAAGAAAATTACCTGTCTTAAACGAAAGCGAAATAAGTTTTCTTATAGGTGAACTAGTAGAAGCACACCAGGAAACATTATGAAAGTAATTAGAGCAAGAAATGTAAACGACGCTCTACTTTTAGGTATTGATTTGTTTAATGACGATACCTCTTATAGGGTGCAAGAAAGCCGCAATGGTACGACCTACGAAGCGTTAGAACCAGTAACAACTGTTTATAGTAATCCCTGTGAAAGAGTATGTTTACTAAAAGCAAGAGACGCTAATCCATTCTTTCATTATATAGAAAGTTTATGGATGTTAGCAGGACGTAAAGATTTAAAACCTTTGACCTATTTTGTTAAATCTATGGAAGATTTTTCAGATGACGGAGAAACTTTATGGGGTGCCTATGGTTGGAGATGGAAAAGTTATTTTCATAAAGACCAAATAGATATTGTCTATAGAATGTTAAAAGAAAATCCTGAAGATAGAAGGGCAGTATTACAGATGTGGGATGCGAACAAAGACCTTAATAGAAACGGTAAAGACGTACCTTGTAATACGAACATCTATTTTAAGATTAGAGAAGATAAGTTAAATATGACTGTTTGTAATAGGTCTAATGATATGTTGTGGGGTGCTTATGGTGCTAACGTAGTTCATATGTCAGTATTACAAGAATATCTTGCTGCTCTACTCGGTGTCGAGGTCGGAACATATAGGCAAGTTAGTGATAGCTTTCATGTGTATCTAAATCCTGTTTGGGATAAAGTAAAAGATATCGAAATAGATGTCTACACTTATAAAGACATAATGAATCCTTACGATACATTTTCATCGGCATATGAACACGCTCCTTTGTTTACTAGTCCTGACACTTTAGATTGGGAATTAGATAGGTTTTTCAACATACACTACACTGACCTAGATATGAACGGTTGGGTAAATCCAGCACTCAAAGATATTGCTGTTCCTATGACGTTAGCGTTTAATTCATATAAAGACGGAGATTTTAAATTAGCGTATGAACATATAGAAAATATAAAAGCCATTGATTGGAAAACGGCTTGTCTCGGTTGGGTCCGCAAAAGAGACAAGACTATTATTAATAACGCGGACGAAGGAGAAAACTTATGAGTAAGTGGGAAAATATGAAAGAGGTAGCCCAAAACGATTTAGAAGCTCTAAAACGGGCAGAGACTTCGTACGGTGACTCTTGGAGACGTCGCGGAGGTGTAGGTGCCTTTATGATGTTGGCACGTAAGTTCGATAGGATAGAACATCAGTCGCAAAAGCACGGATGGGATGTCTTCGAAGCAGGTGAGGTCTATAAAGGCGAAGCAGGTCTACTAGACGACATCAGAGACTTGCGTAGGTATCTTCTATTAGTAGAGGAATATATATTAACAAATACAGATACAGGTTCTGATGTAGAAGAAGCTGAAGATGTAAATTACTCTGTCGAAGAAGATAGAGAAGGAGACTATTAATATGGGATTTTGGTCAAAATTTGTAACATTTTTTACTCCGCCACCTGTTGTAAAAGTGGATGAAGTAAAGAAAGCTAAAGTTATTAAAGAAGCTGTAAAAGAAGCTACGGTAGAATTAGATAAGTTTGAAAAGCCTATTAAATCAGCACCTAAACGTGCTAGAACTAAAAAAGGTACATACATAGCTGATGATAAATCTACTCCAGACGTAAACGAAGCTTGGGTTGGTGGTAAAGCACCTAAAAAGAAAACATCTGTAGCTAAGAAAAAGATAGCTAAAGCAAAAGCAGGTAAAGTTAAAATCACTACCAATAATATAGGCGAGTAATGATTTTACAGCATACCTTGTTTGAACCTAAAAGTTCTTGGACTACCCCAGACGTGTTTCCTCAGTTTTCTGAGACAGAAACTATTGCGGTAGACTTAGAAACTTATGACCCTCATTTAACGACTTGCGGTCCAGGATGGGCTACAGGTCGTGGTCATGTCGTAGGCATAGGGATAGCAACAAACAACTGGCAAGGTTATTTTCCTATCCGTCACGAGGGTGGTGGTAATCTTGACGAAGGTATGGTATTGCGTTGGTTAACGAACACACTCAGCTCTACAAAAAGAGATGTTATATTTCATAACGCACTCTACGATGTGGGTTGGTTAAGAAGAGAAGGAATTATTGTAAAAGGTAGAATACTCGATACAATAGTTGCTGCTCCTCTTATCAATGAAAACAGATATTCTTATTCACTCGATAATCTTGGCAGTTTTTACTGCGATGAAAAGAAAGACGAGTCTTTATTACAAGACGCAGCTTTGGCTTACGGGGTCAATCCTAAGTCAGAGATGTATAAACTTCACGCTAAATATGTTGGACCTTATGGCGAACAAGACGCTGCTTTAACATTGAAGCTTTGGAATAAACTTAAAATAGAGATAGACGAGCAAGGGTTGCAAAAAATATTAGACATGGAGTCTAAACTAATCCCTCTACTATTAGAAATGCGATGGAGAGGAGTTAGGGTAGATGAAGAAAAGGCTGAACAGGTAAGTAAGAAACTTTCTACCGAAGAACAAAAGATACAGGTAGAAATAAAAAGGAAGTACGGCAGTGATGTAAATCTATGGGCTAATGCTTCTCTACAAAACATATTCGAAAAGAACAAGATATGGTTTCCGAGAACAGCAAAAGGCATGGCTAGTTTTCAAAAAGACTGGTTAGAAGGACATGAACATGAACTTCCTCAATTAATTGTTAGGGCTAGAAAGTTAAATAAAGCGAGAACTACCTTTATCGATAAGATGATTATGGAACACGCTTTTAACGGTAGAATACATGCAGAAGCTCATCCTATGCGTAACGACCGTGGTGGGACTGTCAGCGGCAGGTTTAGTTATAGTAATCCTAACCTACAACAAGTTCCTGCACGTGACCCTGAAATAGGTAATCTGATACGTTCGTTGTTTATTCCAGAAGAGGGTTGTCAGTGGGGTGTATTCGATTATTCTCAACAAGAACCAAGACTTACTGTTCACTATGCTAATCAGATGAACTTAAACGGTGCTGAAAAAGCAGTCTCTCAATATAGAGACGATAACGCAGACTTCCACCAAATAGTTGCAGACATGGCTAATATACCACGTAAACAAGCTAAGACGATTAATCTAGGATTAAGTTACGGAATGGGTAAAGAAAAACTGATTAACGAATTAGGTATCGATGATACAGAAGCAGAGAAACTGTTTCAACAGTATCATGCTAACGTTCCTTTTATTCGTGCTCTACAAGACCAATGTGCAAGAGTAGCGATGGAACGCGGATATATAAAAACATTTGCAGGTAGGCATTGTCGTTTCAATCTGTGGGAAAGCAGATACGAAAGGACTCTACCTTTGCCTCTAGACGAGGCTAAAGAAAAATACGGCGACGACCTCAAAAGGTCATACACTTATAAAGCCCTTAACAGACTAATACAAGGCTCAGCTGCTGACATGACTAAGTTAGCAATGATAGGTCTTTGGGAGGAAGGAATAGTTCCTCACCTACAGGTTCACGATGAAGTTGATATTTCAGTAGAGAACACAGAACAAGCGAACACGATAACAAGAATAATGGAGAATTGTGTTGAACTTGCTGTTCCCCTACTAGTAGACCAGGAATTAGGTATGTCATGGGGCGAAACAAAGGAAATAAAAAGATGAAAGGTATCTCTCAACAAAAAGCAAAAGAAAACTCCATTAGATACAGAGATATGTATGATGAATGGAATAACTCAAATATTACACTAGAACAATTAGGCAAAGCTAATAATCTTACAAAACAAAGAATGTGGCAAATTATTACACGTTGTAAGTTAGGTGATGGTGATTACTATTACGGTATTCATGTTGCACGTAACAAATGGTCAGAATTTAAACAACTCTACTCGGATGTCAATCAGACAAAAAGAGCTTTTGATGAGTGGCTAAAAGCACGCGAGATTAAATTAATTGAAAATAATCAAAAAGTTGCCCCTCATACGGGTTGGGATTGGTAATCGGTAAATTTTTAGGTTTTTCTAAAAAATCGGCTTTACCAGACTCCACAGGTTAAACGAACGGCTAGTAGTTAAGGGTTTTACTTCAGAACTATATAAAAGCCCTTAGAACGTCCCAGCTTAGCTTAGCTGGTGTTTAGGCTCTAAACGAGGTTTCTGAGGAGCTTTTTATTCTATTTACTAGTTTACTTTCGCTTTTTTCTCCTTTACCCTATTTATATGGCTAAAAAAGACAAAGTTACATACCTACGATGCAGTCTTCCAGGATGCGATAATCCTCTTGTAGGACAACAAAGAAAATTTTGTAGTAGAAAATGTACCGTGAAAAATAATTGTTTAGATAGAAAAGGCATTTATAAAGAACTTGACTCACTCGGTGGACCTAGAAGTTTATCAAAAGTTGAAAGCTCTATCAAAAAAGACGAAACTTTTGTAATGGGTGATGGTCGTTTTACTTTAGACGATATACCTATTGATAATGATATATGGGAAGCTGTAGAATTACGCGACGAACAACATAGGCTCGATTGTATTGAACATGAAAATAAAAGGGTCATAGCAGGATTCGAAGAATTTATAAAATCTTATAACGAACACCATGATGTTGCTTATGCAACGATGAAAGCTAGACAACTAAAAGAACAAAATGGCTAAAGAAAAGAATCTTTGGCTTCTACTTAGAACAAATCTACCACATATCCATCTACAGAGGATTGAAACAGGAATGACAGGAGCAGGTGTTCCTGATGTCAACGGTTGTGCAAAAGGTAAAGAGTTCTGGATAGAACTAAAAGAAATACATTCAGGTAATCAACTTACTCTACGACCCATGCAAATTTCCTGGTTGGCTAAACGTGCATCAAACGGTGGACAAGTTTTTGTAATGGCTAGAAAAAATGACGAAATCAAGCTCTACCATATTGACAGTCTTACAGGAATAAAAGACCTAGTAAAAGGTGGCTATAACTCTGACGCTCTACTAACGCTGACAATACCCTACGATTGGGACGCTCTTACTACTGCTTTACTTTCTTAACCTTGGTACGTATAATGACCCTAGTAGTAATTAAGCTACTGTCATTAACTTAGAAAGGAGAAATATATGGCACATCAAGTAGAAACAATGGCTTGGGCAGGTGACAAACCTTGGCACGGATTAGGTGTTGAAGTTGACGCTAACCTCACCCCATTGGAAATGCAAAAAGCTGCACAGTTAGACTGGACAGTTAGTAAGCGTCCTAGTTATACACTAGACGCCCCTGAATGGAGCGACGACGTTGGTCTTATCCAAGCGGAGAATACCTTCCACATCGTTCGTGATTCTGATAATAGAATATTATCTCATTGCGGTAGAGACTACGTCCCTATTCAAAACGAGGACGTGTTCAAGTTCTTTAAACGCTTTACGGAAGCAGGTCATATGACCATGGAAACCGCAGGTAGTTTAAAAGATGGCGGAGAAATATGGGGTTTAGCTAAAATCTCAGAAGACTTCGAACTGGCGGGAGACGACCTTATAAAAGGTTATCTTCTTATTAATCAACCGCATATAGTTGGTAGGTCGATGACCATAAAGCTAACGCCTATAAGAGTTGTATGTAATAACACTCTTACGATGGCATTACAGCATGGTGGAACGGCTTCATTCCGTATGCCACACGTAAAAGAGTTCGGCGACGACGTTATACAAGCTGCAGAAGAAGCATTAGGTTTATCTGCATCGGCTATGACTGAGTTTAGAAACAACTCTACTATCTTGTCTAAAGCGAAAGCTAAGCATTCAGATGTTCTTGATTATGTTAGTGAAATATACCAGCCAACGATGCTTGCTGAGTATAGGCTAGAAGAACAACTACGAGCCCAAGGCAAAGCCGTAGGTATACAAGAACCCTTGAAGGATAGGCTGAACAAGTTTCCTTCATTAGTAATGGAAGCTTTAGAAGAGAGTCCAGGTGCAAACCTGAAGTCTGCTAGAGGTACGTGGTGGGGTGCATTGAATGCTGTCACCTACGTAGAAGACCATTTACGTGAGTCGCAAACTGAAGGCAATGCTCTACATAGTGCATGGTTCGGTGCCGCAGCCAATCGTAAGAGCAAAGCTTTAGAACTTGCTATACAGAGGGCTGCTTAATGGAAAACCCTAAACAATACAAAATAGACGCTGATGTCTTAGGTATGGTTTGGGAAAGGTTATTCGAGTCAGGCAACGATGAACTGGCTCGATTAATCTCCGATACCATGATAGCCCAAGGTTGTCAGGAGTTGGTGGGTGTAGATGACCCATCATTAATATTAATGTTTTGGAAAAATTATCTAGAGGAAAATGACCTAGTTAGTTTTTCTGATGGTAAGCTACATTGACGCTTATCCTATACTGGTTTACTTTCGCGTTATTCGAAGGCATACTAGAAACTGGTTCTACCGCAAGGTAGAGTTTATTAACTAAAAGAAAGGAGAAAGATATGCAAACTGCAACATCTACGCCCTCTAAAAAGAGAGCACCAATAGCAACTACTGTGAAAGCAGCAGCTGCAAAGCCACTTAGCAAAGCTAAAGTGAATGCTGTTCCTAAACCTATGAAAAGTGGTAAAGGCTCAGCGAGAACGTTATACAAGTACACTGGTAAAGCACCAGAAGGCAAGACTCCGCAAATGAATGCGTTGATTGCTACTTGTGTTGAGTGTAAGAAAACTGAGCTTGATATAGCTAGTTTCACTGCACAAGACTTAGTCGCGTTAGCTGTGAAAAAAGGTACTTTGACTACAGGTCAAGACCCGCTTAGAATCTTCAGGTTTTATGCAAAAAGACTTGTTGACGAAGGCTACTTCGCGAAAGCGTAATCTACTAGGTGCATAGGGAAACTTGTGCACCTTATTTTTAGGAGAAAACTATGCAAATAGAAATACAGAAAAAAGACGGCACGACTTTTACAACAAACGTGACTACCCTAGCTAAAGCGATATATCCGCACGTGACAGCCGATACATCGTTTCACTATTCATTAGAAACAGACTTTATAAACGGCGTTTATGATGCTATCGAGCAGATGATGGGGGACAACGATGAGTAAAAATAAAGTATGGGAAATAACAGTAAGCACAACTGTTCAGATAGATTCTGAAGATGATTATTGTGAAAACCAAGAACATGCTGAAGTTATTATGTGGGATAGATGGAATGTTTATAAACACAATTTAGAAATAACTAAGGTAAAAACATGGGAGTATGAAAGTGAATGACCGAGATAAAATAATTCTCGCTTTTGCGTGGTTTCTTTTAGTAGTTTACTTTGCCCTTTATGGTATATAAACTATAGGTATAACTATTAAAGAAAGGAGAAATGTTATGAATTATACAAAAATTGAAGACGGCATGTATCGAGGCTCTGATGGTAATCTATACCACGACGAGCGAGTCTTGAGGTATAGAGTTTTATACCAAAATGTTGATACACCACATAGCGAGAACTGGATGTTACACACATCTCATAGCAAGTTTGAGTCTGCACAAGCCGAAGTCGAAAAACAAAACGAAAAGTGGAAAGGCTGGAACGTATATAAATTACGTGATGCAGGCGAAGCTACTAATATTAAGAGGTTGATGTACTGATGAAAATTAAAGAACTAATGGCGGAAACATCAAGACTAGTTGATTTTTTCAATACTTTAACAGATAAAGATATCGAAATGATTACCTTTATTGATGCTGCGGTAGACGAGGGTAAACGCCCCAATTTAGCGGAGTTCGAAGAAGAGTTTTCTCACGATAACAGACCTCGTAACGAACTATTGTCCGATATATCTAGAAAATATTTAGATTATTGGCATAAATACAAACCTGAGACAGCAGGATTAATTAAACCTACATTATCTTGGTACGACCCTCATCACGAGGGTTATCACGAAATTGGCTCTAACAAGGGGCTCCATTAATCGTGTATTATAAGACTGGTTTATAATCGTATGCTGTATTATATAATTTACTTATGTTAAAACTATACAAGAACGATTTTACGAGTCCCGATAAAGGTTTTTATAGTTTATCTTTATCAGGCACAAGTGTGGTGCTGACAAAATTCACGAGGTCAGTTAAATGAGACTTGTTAAATACTACAACCACACTGAGTCAGCCATCGGGTGCGAGAGAGTTATCCCGAGAAGTGACGTTAAACTACTAGACTCTCACGTGTGGCTACAAATGAGCTCTGTAAATCCTGACTGCGTTCGCGTAGAGGTCGGTCTGAGATAAAATGCGAATAAGTGCTAGAAACCATCACGCAATAGCCACACACCTATTTCATAAGAAAGGAGAAATATATGAAAAACCTAGAAGAAAACTTAGTTAAGATAGTTGATTCTATTGAAACTATTATCCAAACACAGCGTAGTGTTCAGGAGTTTATGCACGGTCAGATGGAAGCTAATGAGTTTCTAGCTAAACGTATAAAAGAACTAGAAGGCAGAGTCGCTATTGCTGAAAACGAGAAAAACGTGATGAATGCTGTTTCTGGCATTATACCAACTCAGGAGGTGTTCAATGCTGAGCCTAAACGAGATTAAGAAACAAACTCTACCGCATATCAGCAGTTTAACGCGTTGGCTACAGCTGACTGATGAAGACATACTTGCGGCATACGACTGGGTTGTCGAAGTTATGTATGACTATCACCGAGTTTACGAGCCCTATCAATCTATCAAACGTAGCGACGTAGAATACTTTTTTGAACTATGGTGCGACGATTATTTCGAAGACCCTGCACCTGCAGAGCCTCACGATGAGTGGGGTGCACCCTTACAGGAGGTAAACTAATGATTGAAGAACTACTAGACAAATACCACGTAGATGATTTTGATAAATTATTAATTGAGATAATTAATCACATGATAGAAGTTAAAAAAGATAGGGAGATGGAAGATGGCGAATAAATATTACTACGGCAACGGTTTCAACAGCGAAAACTCTATTGCGATTATATGGTCAATAGAAGATGTCAAAGACCAACTAGATGAATGGTTTCCGCAACTAAAATATACAGAAGATGATTGTATGGAAGTTTTATATAGTATGCAAGATAACCATGATGCTAATTATGGGATAAGTTGGGAAACTATACACGCTCAGATAGAGAACCATTGGTACGATGAACTTAAAAAATTAAAGGAGGAAAATGATGGGTGATATAGATAGAAATAAAATACCACCGCATTTACGTCATTTATCAGAATGGCGATTACAAGCATTACTTTATTTATTTAGGGGAACTTTATGAAAAAAGAATTTAAAGAGATAGGTTTGATGTTAGAGGGTTTAGACGCCGATTTACGCAAACTAGGAGGTTGGATATGTCGTCTATTTACAAAGTGACCATAGTATTAGAATTTGATACGTTTCCAACAGGAGATGAAATAAAACAAAAAGTTGAAAAACATAACTATATGGCTGAAATAAAAGAAGTCAAAGGAGAAAAAACATGGCAACAGAAAAAACTATCTGGTATCAACAAAACCATATAAGTCACGGACGAGCAACGTCTAAACTACCATTTAGACGAGGTGCTGGAGGACGTTGGGGTTCTATCAGCAGGGTTGAGGAATGGGCAGAACAACGCGGACTTATAGATGAGAACGGTCCTCTACCATTACCTGATAAACAAATGATAAAATTTTTAGAAGAAGTAGGCGAAACTGCTAGAGCTCTACTTTACGACGATATGGATGAACTCCGCGATGGTATTGGGGACTGCGTAGTATGTTTGATAGTATTAGCAGCACAATGTAATATGACTCTAGAAGAGTGTATGGACGCCGCATGGGACGAAATAAAAGACCGTAGTGGTAAACTCGAAAATGGCTTGTTCAAAAAGGATGGCGACTTCGATAGCTAGGGTACATTGGCGTTGCTCTTTTATATAATATAAAGGTACGTTAATCAAACTATTAGAAAGGAGAAATATATGAGTAAACCTACACTTCAAAAAGTATACGAAAAAATGCAAATGATTAAGAAATACCCTGACGGGTTGGTCTTAGCGACTGCTTACGATAACGGCAGTCCCGCATTAATTTTAGGTCTGACAACAGGTGATGCTGTCGAGGGTGATACCTTTACACCACTAGCTATTATGCTCGACCAAAATAGAATCGATACGTTAAAGCCCGACTGGAGCACTTTTGACAATATTCAGCATATTATAAAAAATGCTGAAAAACTCGATAACAGAGAAGAACCTGACGAGTTCGACTATCAACATCTCACTATAGATAAGTATTTTGAAAATGCTAACTTCTAAGTGTAATTTATGTTACGAACCAATACCTGAGGGCAGATTGTCCTTAGGTTATGTGACTTGTTTGGTATGTGGAGAAGCCGCAGCCAACAAGTTAGCGGAGATTCGCAAAAAGCAAAGTGCACCTGCTTACAATAAAGGTGCGTATCAATATATAACTATTAATGATACTAAGACTATTGGGCGGTAAGTATGCTGGTATATAGTCAGCTTGTTCTTAGCTATAATATACTTAGTAATAAATAAGAAAGGAGAAATTTATGAATAATGTGACGAAATTAGATGACCGCAAGTGTTGTATTTGCGACGGTCATATCGAGCCGCTGAGAAATGACAGCGGTGAGGTTGTGTGGGAAGGTGGCAACAATGCTTTACCAGTGCAAGATGGTAGGTGTTGTGATAATTGTAATATGATGGTTGTGATACCCGCACGTATCGCAACGATGGAGGGGTAATATGGCTAGAGAACAACTAACTAATGACCGCGAATATTATTTCGAAATACTGGACACTATGCAAGAACTAGGTAGTGTGAATATGTATGGAGCACCCGCAGAACTTACAAAACATTTTGATGTTCCGAGACGCGAGGCTATGTCTATTGTGACCGACTGGATGAAGTCGAAGGTGGTGAATGATGGGTCTTGATTGTTATATAGTACACGCGAACGACCGTGATAAATCATTTACTCACGAAGATGACGAACGTTTGAAAGATATCAACTTGTGTGGAGGTATGTTGAGCGGTGGTGGTAGCGACGGCTCTTTTAGGGGCAAGGTCTACGAACCTTTGATAGATGAACTTATGCAACACGACGGAGGTATTTGGCATAAACAAGAAGAAGATGACTACGTTGTGCTGACCGATGAACTAAAAGAACAGGCTCATGCTCTAGGTGATTTGATGACTGATTTGTTATTAGATGCCGAGGGTGATGGGACAGTGCTTAACGATGATGATGTAGTTTATAAAACGACTACGTCATATTACGAAAACGAGTATACATGGAAGGAGATATGTGACCTCGAAAGGCTGCTCCGTGTTGCTTCAGAGCGTCGTGCCGTTATGCAAACATGGTGGTGATTTATGAGTGAAGAACTGCTACGATTAAATAAACTATACGACTCGGTCTACGAGAAGTTTGAAACTAAAATAGATAAGCTCAAAGCTAAACGAGATTATGAACTTAGTTATATTTATGACGCAATCAATAAAGAAAAACAAATAAAGAATTCTTCTCCATAAATGCTCCTTATAAATGAAGGGTTCTTTGACCTCGCTTCGTGCGGGGTTTTTTATTGCCCTATTATTCTATGTGTATTGTTATTCTGTAAAATAAAAAAGTTTTTGAAAAAAGTTCTCTACATTGGCTAATATCACTAATATACTAATAGAATCAAGCTACAAGGCTCTTGGTTAGAGGATTGTTAGTAATAGCAAAAGTAATAGATTTCTATTAGTCTATTACAAATGAGTGGTAAGATACCTAGAGGGCATGAGAAAAAGTTTATAATATGATAAATATATAATATTATTGTAATATCATTTGCTAAGTCTAGGAGACACAATGAAACAACTAACATATACATCATTAGTTCCGACAGAAGATGGTAAAGCCTATGTTGATGACAAGGGTAAGATATGGCAACCGCTCAACTCAAAACAAAAACTATTTTGTAAAGAGTATTTGAAAGGTCAAACAGCTACAGAAGCAGCGATTAAAGCAGGGTATACAAAGGACAGGAAGGGTGCTAAGACACAGGGAAGTGTTCTACTAAATCATAACCCAGTTGTACGAAACTACCTCATCGACTTGGAAATCGCAGCCTCAGAGAGGGACGCAGTTTCTCTAGAGAATCATTTGTCAACTCTACACGACCTACGAGAAGAGGCAAAAGACCAAGGTCAGATATCCGCAGCCATCACAGCCGAGGTTCATCGAGGGAAGGCAGGCGGACTCTACATTGATAGACGCGAGATACTAACCGCGAAAATCGATATGATGTCCAAGGACGACATACTCACTCGACTTGAACAGCTAATCAACAAGCGAGCAAGCGAGTCTAACGTGATTGAGGGAGAGTTTTCCGCTAAAGATTGATTGAGCCCAATCACTCTACTCTACTCTATCACTCACTCTACTCTACTCTACACCTTCACTACATTCCCCTACCCATGTACTGTTCTCTTCTTCAGTTCGTCTCTTCGTCTCTTCGTCCAATGTTCGTTGTCCGTTGTTATCTGTCCATTATTAGTGCATAAAATAAAAGTAAATTAGTTTCTCTAAATGGTTGTATTCTTAAAGTAAAGTAGTATAATGATATGTAAGTTCAGCAATTAAGCTGGGCGGTTTTTCAAGAAAGGAGAAATACTATGAAAAACAAAACTATAGAAAAGAAAGCAACTAATAACTTCACTTCATTTAAAGTGCAAGGTAATGGCAGAAGATTTGACAAGACTTCTACTATCACTTTGAACAAAGTTGATGGTGCTAATACATTACCTCATCAAGCACAGTGCATCATATCCGCACTTGCTACTGCTGATAATAACAGCTTAACTGTTGAGGACTTAATAGGGACTGACGCATCTGGTCTTAACTCTGCATTAGACAAGGTTGCTGAGTTTAACACAGTCCAGACTCCAGCAAAGATATGGCAGTTCTACAAGAACAGGCTAATCAAGTCTGAGTTCATCACAGTCGAGTAATCTCGACTGACCTCTGAGCCCGCTGATTCCAGTGGGCTTTTCTTTGCTTGTAAGTCTCTCTTGCTCCGCTGTTCGCGGACTCTACTCCACTCCCTTATTCTCGAAATCAGACCCCCATTCCCCCCTTTTTCGCGTGCTCGCGGGTCCCACCCGCCCGCCCCTGGACTTGCATCCGCTTTTGCATGTAGTTTTCAAATAAGTCCCTAGTCAAAAAAATTTTGCGAAAAAAATTTTTACGATTATACTTTTGTGATGGGATATAAAATAAGCATGGTTCTCGGAGTCCTATTGGTAGCTTCTTTGGCAGGTTCGAAATACCTGTTCGACCAATTATCTCAGTCTAAAGCCAATCAAATGCTTTTAGAAGGTAAAATAACCGAGCAAAATGATTCAATTAAACAATACCTAGCTAAACAAGAACAACTATCCGCGGACCTCGGTAAGTTGGAAACTCAAAAACAAGACGCTCTCCGTGAGGTCAATAAATTAAGACAAACATTTGCTAAGCACGATTTAGATAACCTTGCGTTAAACAAACCAGGATTAATAGAAAAGATTGTTAATAAAGGCAGTAAACAAGTCATGGATGACTTAGTAGACCTAACTTCGGTCCAGAAGGAAACCCCCTCAAATGAATAAGTCCTACCATTTAGTTCTACTAAGTTCATTCTTCTTTATAACTAGTTGTTCCCTATTGCCGACCAAACCTGTTGAAGTGAATACTATTGCCTTACCTGCTCCTATGTACCACCCACCGCTGCCCATGGAAATACAAGCCGTTGGTGTTGAATGGAAAGTTCTTACCCCAGAAATCATGGAAGAATATTTAAAGTTAGTACAAGAAGGTAAAGCTCCTGCGGTTGCGTATTATGCGTTAACTACGCCTCAATATGAAAACTTATCGATGAACATGGCTGAAATAACAAGATATACTAAAGATATCCTGTCTATAGTTGAATACTATAGGGAATATGATGAGAAAGAATAGACAATGGCACGGCGGCAAGGGAAGTAGACAAAGACCCACGGACCGCGAAAAGTTCAATGCTAACTTCGATAAAATATTCAAAGACCGCAAGGCTAAAGAAAAACAATCCGCGAACCAAGAACTCCACTCATAGTCTTTTCTCCTTTACTTTATTTTCAGCGTTTGCTTTGTAAATAGATAGTAGTTCGCATATACTTAGCTTATGGCTGAACCTACAGGCACAATAGAACCTATAAATCCATTTAACCAATCATTCATGGATAGGATTTATAACTATATAAATCAGCCCTTAAACACCGAAGACCCTCTTCAAAACCTTGTATCTGGAGCAGCCGAGTTTATTCCAGGAATATCTACTGAACTAGCTAAACGTAGAGGAGATAAATTTGGAGAAGCCTTATCTTATTTAGACTATCTGGGAGCAGGGGGTGCAAAACTAGCTTTAAGTCCTTTTTTAATAGCTAGACGAAAAGAAATACAACAAACTCTTAAGACTTTTGACGAAGACCCAATATTAAAAGGTAATGAAACTGTTAGAGATTCTCTTAAGAAAGAACTAGACCAAATCAATAAAACAGAAGCAGAAGAATTAAGAATAAAACAACAGTATGATGAGTTTGTAAAAGACCCTACAAAGTTTGGTAAAAAACAACCTACAAAAGAAATAGCAGATTCCACAAAGAAAACAGGCAGAAACGAACCTGTTCCTAAAGATATGCTGCGAGATATGCAAGCCGATTACATAAAATCAAGAAAAGGTCCAACAGAAATACCCCCTGTTTTATACGACCGAAGAAGTCTCGATGACGAAGCTTTAGATTTTGATAAAGCTATTTTACGCGGAGACTATAAAAGAACACCAAACAACCCAGACTTGTTAGAATTAACAAATAAAAACATGGTAACTAATTCTCGAAATGTTACAGGGTATGGTAAATACCTTGATAACCCCAATAAACTAAAAGAGTTAAAACTAGCAACAGGTCCTGATTTACGGTATAGCACACAACAAGACCCAACATTAATACAAGATGCATTCTCAGGACAATATCCCGAGTTAAACCGTTTATTTCACGGTAGTAGTGAACGAGGAATTAAAAGTTTAGAAATACCTAAACGATTATTCGATGACGCAGGAAAAGAAATAATCACAAAAAATTCTACAGGAGGTATTTACTCAGTAGTAGACCCTGCAGACCCCCGATTTAAACAGTTTGCTAAAGGCTACGTTAGTAAAGGAGGAACAGGGTCTGGTTACGTATTAGAGCCTAATTTTAAAAAACCATTAGACATGGGGGATATCCCAGATGATATGCTTAGTATTTTAAAAGATATGCAAATGTATAGAGCACGTCCTAGTAGAGGCGGACCTAAAAAATTAGATTTCGATATAGACTCTGTACTACAGGGAAATCGAATGTTGGGCGGCAGAGCCCCCTCAATAATAGATAAAGAATTCGCGGATATTTTTACTAAAGAAGGTTACGATGCTTTACGTTTTCCACCTAGAAGAAAAGGACCTGAAAGAAGTACACTAGTATCATTAGACCCACGTAATTTAAAAATAGTTGACGAGGTACCTTACGAAGAACTGGGCGACTATATAAGAGCATTATTAAATGACATCTAACGCAGATAAGCTAAAAGCTTTAAAAAACATAGACCTTGCATATTTGAATAAATCTGAAGCTAAAGAGTTTACAGTTTTATTAGAAGAATTAGAAAAACGTGAGTTCCAAGAAAAAGCTACAAGTACTTTTATGGATTTTGTAAAATCTATTTGGTCTGAATTTATTAACGGCGACCATCACGTAAAAATGGCGAAAGCTTTTGACGATATTGCTAGTGGTAAATTAAAACGTTTAATTATCAATATGCCGCCTAGACATACTAAATCTGAGTTTGCATCACATTTGTTTCCTGCTTACTTATTAGGTAAAAACCCTAAGTTAAAAATTATAGAAGCAACCCACACCGCTGACCTTGCAGTTAACTTTGGTAGAAAAGTTAGGGATTTAATTGACGGTGAGGAATACAAAGAACTATTTCCAGATACAGAGCTAAAAGCAGATAGCCGTTCTGCGGGTAAATGGCTTACAAATAAAGGCGGCGAATATTACGCGGCAGGTATTGGTGGTGCATTAGCAGGTAGAGGAGCGGATTTGTTTATTATTGACGACCCTCATTCTGAACAAGACGCTATGTCTGATAAAGCATTAGAGGAAGCTTACGAATGGTTTATGGCAGGTCCTCGTCAAAGATTACAGCCTGGAGGTGCAATCGTTATAGTTATGACCCGTTGGAATAAAAAAGATTTAACAGGTAGATTAACTAGGAAAATGGCACAAGATGAAGGTTCAGACCAATGGGAGATAATAGAGTTTCCTGCTATATTACCCAGTGGTAAACCTCTTTGGAAAGAATTTTGGGAACTAAAAGAACTTGAAAGTATAAAAGCTTCTGTTAGTCCGTCTAAGTGGGCGGCACAGTATATGCAAAGACCTACAGGTGAAGGTATTTCGATTATTCCTAAAGACTGGTTTAATGTTTGGGACGAAAATCAGCCGCCTAAATGCGATTATATTATACAAAGTTATGACACAGCTTTTTTAAAATCAGAAAGAGCCGACTTTACCGCTATAACTACATGGGGAGTTTGGTACCCTGAAGGAAAAATAGGTGAAGAACATTATCCTGGAAACGAAGCACATTTAATTTTAATAGACTGTATTAAAGAAAGATTTGATTTTCCTGAATTAAAAGCAGAAGCGTTACGTTTGTATGATTATTGGGACCCCGACACAGTAATTATTGAAGCAAAAGCTAGTGGTATTCCATTAGTACAAGAACTGCGTAGGGTAGGTATTCCTGTAAACACTTTTAGTCCTGGAAAAGGACAAGATAAAATTGCAAGGTTAAATTCAGTGTCTCCTATTTTCCAAGACGGGCGTGTTTGGGTGCCTGATAATAGATTCGGCGAAGAACTTATGGAAGAAGTTTCTGACTTTCCTGGTGGAGAAAATGATGACCTTGTTGATGCTACAACATTAGCACTAGCAAGGTTTAGAGAAGGCGGATTTTTACAATTAAGTAGTGATTATTTTGAGGAAGAAAGTTATTATGAAGGCGAAAGGGTTTATTATTAATCAAAATCATACTATGATTTATCAACATGGCTATTGAAAAACAAGCAATCTCCGCAGTACCTGATAATTCTGAAGCAATAGAGCTTGAGATTATGGCACAGCCCGAAGAAGAAACTGAACTTTTTGTACAACCAGACGGTTCAATAATTCGAGGCAGCGACATGCCTGAAGAAACTGTTTCAAAGTTCGGAGAAAACTTAGCGGATAGCTTAGATGAACGAGAACTAAACACGATAGCAACTGAATTAGTTAGTTCTTACGAAGATGATTTAGATTCTAGAAATGATTGGTTTCAAACATACACAGAAGGACTAGATTTATTAGGAATAAATTCTACTTCCAGGTCACAACCTTTTGTCGGGGCTTCGGGAGTTCATCACCCAATACTTGCAGAAGCTGTAACTCAGTTTCAAGCACAAGCATATAAAGAAATGTTGCCTGCGGGCGGACCTGTTGATACAGAAATTTTAGGAATGACCGATAACGCTAAGATGGAAAAAGCAAATCGTGTTAAAAATTTCATGAATTACCAAATAACCTACAAAATGGAAGAATACGACCCAGAAATGGACCAACTTTTATTTTATTTACCTTTATCTGGTTCAGCATTTAAAAAAGTTTACTATGACCCTGCTGTTGGACGGGCTGTCGCACGGTTTGTTAAGTCAGAAGATTTAGTTGTTCCGTATTATGCAGTGGATTTACTAACTTCTCCTAGAATTACACACGTAATTCATATGAATGAAAACGAATTACGTAAATTACAGCTATCTGGTTTCTACAAAGACATGGATATGGCGTCTCCAGGAAGTTCAGCCGAAACAACAGAGGTTGATGACAAAATAGAGGAGCTTCAAGGACTAAGTAGAACAGTTAGTGACGAAGAATACACACTTTTAGAGATGCATGTTGACTTAGATTTAGACGGATATCAGGATTTAGACGAAGATGGAGAAGAAACAGGCTTAGCACTGCCCTATATCGTTACTATTTGCAAAGATAACAACAAAATTCTTTCAATTAGACCAAATTACAACGAAAAAGACCCAATGCGTAAGAAAATTGAACATTTTACGCATTATAAGTTCCTTCCAGGACTAGGTTTTTACGGTTTTGGCTTAATTCACATGATGGGCGGTCTAACTAAGTCAGTTACAGCGATTTTACGACAATTAATAGACGCAGGTACGCTTTCTAACCTTCCAGCAGGATTTAAATCACGTGGATTAAATATTCAACGTCATGATGACCCATTACAACCAGGAGAATGGAGAGATGTCGATGCTCCAGGAGGAAGATTACAAGATGCCTTTCTTCCTTTACCCTATAAAGAGCCAAGCGGTACTTTAGCTACGTTATTGGGAGCATTAGTAGATTCTGGTAAAAGATTTGCCGCTACAGTAGAAAATCCAACAGGTGATGGTAACTCTGAAGCACCTGTAGGAACAACAGTAGCGTTAATGGAAAAAGGACAAAGAGTTATGTCTGCAATCCATAAAAGATTACATTATGCACAAAGATGTGAATTTAAAATTCTAAAAAGAGTATTTGGTGAGTTTTTACCCCCCGAATACCCGTATCAAGTACAAGGTGCGTCTGAAAACGTTTTCAAACAAGATTTCGACAGCTCAGTAGATGTTATACCTGTTAGCGACCCTAATATTTTTAGTATGACGCAAAGAATAACATTAGCCCAAGCACAACTTCAAATGGCACAAGCGGCACCTGAATTACACGATTTAAGAGAATCTTATAGAAAAATGTACATAGCGTTAAATATTAAAGATATTGATGCGTTATTACCGCCAGAGGAAGAAGTACCGCCGAGAGACCCGATAAGCGACCAACAAGCAGCTATGACAGGGAATCCTATAAAAGCGTACCCTTTCCAAAACCACGAGGCGTATATTGGAGCCCATAGTGCATTTATGCAAAATCCTATGGTTCAGCAAAACCCTATCGCTACGCAAGCAATAGGTGCAAATATACAAGAACACCAGTCTATGTTATATAGACAACAAATAGAACAAGCAATGGGTCAACCACTACCTCCGTTAGACCAACCTATGCCGCCTGAAATGATGAACGAAATAGCTATGATGGCAGCACAAGCAACACAACAAGTTACAGGTCAAGCACAAGCGATGGCACAAGCACAAGCGGCAGCACAACAAAATCCTCAAATGGAAATGTTCCAGCAGCAGTTGCAATTAGAAAAAGAACAGTTAATGCAGAAATCAGAAGATGATGCAAGAGATGCACAACTTGCGGCTATGAAAGCAGAACTAGACGCACAGATTAAACGTGAAAAAATAGAAGCTGATTTAAAAGTACAAGATACTAAATCTGCTATAGAATTGCAAGAATTAGAGCTAAAAGCAAAAGCTGATGCTGATAAGAACTATAACGAACTGGTAAAAACAGTTAGAGATAGTAGACAATAAAAACGGAGAATAATATGCATAAAAATAGAGATTACCCGTCGCCTTCTAAAAAGGTGAACAGGTCTGCTCCTAGTGAGCCTAAAATGGTAGACAACACTAAAACACAAACAGTTGCTGCTGGTGAAGTAAATACAGACGCAAAAGGCAACGTTGTTGGTAAAGAGTCTAAAGTAAAGGCTGCTTACGGACAAACTAAAGGACTTCTTTGGTATAACTACATTAAATAAATGGATTATATCTTAGCTACGGAGCATTTGCTCCGTAAATATCGTGAGAGAAAAGAAGCTCTTACGCAGACATTAGCTTCTGGAAGTATTGAAGACTTTAATCAATACCAAAGGATAGTTGGTGAAATAGCAGGTTTGAATTTCGCCGAACAGGAGATTCAAACTTTACATTCTAATATGGAGGATGCAAATGACTAATAAAGTCGAAACAAAAACTGTTCCAAATAGAGTATTAAGAGAATTCGGAAGTGATAAGGCTCCTGTTGCAGAAGCACCAGATGAAGTTATTACTCCTGAAAACTTAGAAGCTCATGCGGAATCGCTACCACGTCCAACGGGGTATCGTATTTTAATATTACCTTTTACACAATCAACAGTGACTAAAGGCGGCATACATTTAGCTAAATCAACGGTAGACAAGGAAAGACTTGCGACTGTTGTAGGTTATGTTGTTGCCATGGGAGCTGATGCTTATAGTGACTTACATAAGTTTCCTGAAGGACCTTGGTGTAAAGAAGGTGATTGGGTAATCTTCGGTAGATACGCAGGTGCTCGTTTTCAAATAGAAGGTGGCGACATGCGTCTTTTAAATGATGACGAAATCTTAGCTACTATAGATGACCCAGAAGCAATTTTATCATAACAATCTTGAGGAGGACTCATGCAAAACGAAGCAGAAAAAATAGAATTAGAACTTCCCGAAGGGGAAATTGACGTAAGAGCGGCAGATGTTGACGATTCGATTAAAGACGAAGTAGTCGAAGAAACCGCAGTAGAAGAAGCTCAACCAAAAGACGAGCTAGACCAAATTAGCGACTCAGTACAAAAACGTATTGATAAGTTAACGTATAAAATGCGGGAAGCGGAAAGACAGCGAGATGAAGCTGTTAATTATGCTCAAAGCGTTAATCAAACAGCTACTACCCTAAAAGAAAAGTTAAAGAACTCTGATTCTTCGCTTTTCAAAGAGTATGATAATAGGGTACAATCAGAAATTGAAAGAGCCAAAACCGCTTTAAGGGAGGCTCAGGATGCAGGAGATGGAGAAGCAGTTGCTAATGCAACTGAAAAACTTTCTAGAGTAAGTGCCGAAGCAGAAAATCTTAGAAGATTATCCGCACAGCAACAAATCAGAGAGAAAAACCAAGCTCAAGAAGTTCCTGTTGAAGAATATCAGCCTACACTACAACCTCAGGCTGCTGGACCAGACCCGAAAGCAGAGGAGTGGGCTAAACAGAACACATGGTTCGGAGATGACCAAGCAATGACGTTTGCAGCTTTTGGAATACATAAAGAATTAGTTGAGGGGGGAATAGACCCTACTTCTGATACGTATTACAGCGAAGTAGACAAACGTATGGCTGAAACTTTTCCACACAAATTTTCTAACGAGCAATCTGCCCCCGTGCAACAGGTTGCTGCTTCTAGCAGAGGTGCTAGCGGTAAAAAATCATCACGCAAAATAAAGCTGACACCAAGTCAAGTAGCAATAGCTAAAAGACTAAACGTGCCACTAGAAGAATATGCTAAGCATATCGAAGGAGTATAAAATGACCGAAGATAATAAAACAACAGAAGTCAGAACTGACCGTAACTCACGGTCTGCAGAGACACGAGCCTCTCAAACTCGCAGAACGCCTTGGAAACCCCCGTCAATGTTAGACGCACCTGAAGCCCCTCCTGGATATCAATTCAGGTGGATTCGTGAAGCTACTAGAGGACAAGATGATAAATCTAATATGTCTAAACGTATTAGAGAAGGATATGAACCTGTGAGAGCAGAAGATTATCCTGATTTCGAAGCCCCTACAATAGATAGCGGAAGCAATACAGGAGTAATTGGGGTCGGAGGTTTAATCCTCGCTAAAGTTCCAGTCGAAACCGCACATGAACGTACAGAGTATTTTCAAAACCAAGCAAAATCTGCTATGGACGGTGTAGACCATTCCTTTATGCGAGAAAGTGACGCTAGAATGCCTATAAAAGATAGTGATATCCAAAGGTCTTCTAAAGTCGCGTTTGGTAGCAAACCTACCAACAAAGGAGATTAATAATAACAATGTATATAAGCAAAGGAGATTATCATGGCTAATACAAATAAACCAGATGGTTTTACTCCAGCATATCATATGTACGGTGGTGTTATTCGTCCTGCTAAAATGAGAATCGCAAGTGCAACTAACGCATCAATCTTTTCAGGTGATGTTGTTAATTTATCTAGTGGTTATGTCATTCAAGGCACGGCGACAGGCACTCCTGTAGGCGTATTTTATGGAGTATTTTACACAGCTACTGACGGTACCCCAACTTTTTCAAAAGTTTGGACTGCCGACACGGCTACTCTAGGCGGAGACGATGCAGAAGCTCTCGTTTACAATGACCCAGGAATTGTTTACGAAGCTCAATTTACAGCAGGCACACCTGCAGTAAGTTTTATCGGCTCTAAATACACTCTTTCAACTACAGCTGGTTCAACAACCAACGGTAGGTCTAAAGAGGGTGTGACTGCAACAACATCAAGTGGTGTAGCGTTATGTGTTGGATTCGCTTCGCAACCAAGCAATGAAATAGGTGCTTATGCGAGAGGATTATTCACATTCCCTACTAACACATTTGCTGTATAATCTAAGGAGAATAAATAATGGCAATTAATAGAGCCCAACTAGTCAAAGAACTAGTACCAGGACTCCATGCTCTCTTTGGATTAGAGTATGAGAGATATAATAACGAACACGAAGACATCTTCGACACCGAAAGTTCTGAAAGAGCGTTCGAGGAAGAAGTAATGTTAAGTGGGTTTGGTGAAGCACCGACTAAGGGAGAAGGAGCAGCAGTCGTTTACGATACAGCTCAAGAATCTTGGACATCACGTTTCACACACGAAACTGTAGCATTAGCATTTGCGTTGACAGAAGAAGCTATCGAAGATAACCTCTACGATACTCTTTCTTCAAGATACACAAGAGCTTTAGCTAGGTCAATGCAAACAACTAAACAAGTGAAAGCAGCTAACGTATTAAACAATGCGTTTAGTTCTTCATATGTTGGTGGAGACGGGAAAGAGCTTTGTGCTACAGACCATCCTACTGTTGCTAATGTTGACTTAAGAAACGAACTAGCTACTGCGGCTGACTTAAATGAGACTTCTCTTGAACAAGCGTTGATTGACATCGCTGATTTCAAAGATGAAAGAAATCTTAAAGTTAATGCACAGGCGAAAAAATTAATTATTCCGCCTGCTTTACAATTCGTAGCAGATAGACTGATGGAAACTCCTGGAAGAGTTGGTACTTCAGATAACGATATTAATGCAATTAGAAATATGGGAATGGTCTCAGAAGGCTATGTTGTAAATCATTATCTAACAGATACTGATGCTTTCTTTATCAAAACTGACGTACCTAACGGGTTAAAACACTTTGTTAGAACTCCTGTATCAACTAGTATGGAAGGCGACTTCGAAACTGGTAATGTAAGATACAAAGCTAGAGAACGTTACAGCTTTGGTTGGAGTGACTGGAGAGGTATCTTCGGTTCACCTGGAGCATAGTTCACTTTCGTGAAAAAATTAAGGGAGCTTCGGCTCCCTTTCTTTTTTGATTTTAATGATGTATCATGACAAGAGTTCTAGGATTAATATAATAATCTATCGACTGACCTAGCAGACAAGCCAAGACGATAGAGTTTATTAAGGAGACTTAATATGGCAAAATCAACATTTTCAGGTCCTGTAAAATCATTAGCAGGATTCATCGCAGCAGGTAATGCTAACGTCGTTAGTTTAACTGCAGACACAAGTATCACAGTAGCAGACCATGCAGGTAAAGTTCTTGTATGTAATGACGCAGACGGTAAGTTTACTTTACCTTCAATCGTAGCAACTGCCCCAGGAAGTAACGACGACCCAAATCAAACAAATAACTTAGGTGCTACATTTACTTTTATAGTAGTTACAGCAGCAACAGATATGGACATCTTAACTGATGGAACTGATAAATTTGTGGGTGGGTTATATACTGGTGTTACTGATGCAACAGGTAAAACATTTATTTCAGGTGCATCTAACGATGTTATCACAATGAACGGGTCAACTAAAGGTGGATTAGCAGGTAGTATTGTTAAATGTACAGCAATGGCTACTGCTAAATATGCTGTAGAAGGTATTATTTTAGGTTCAGGAACTTTAGTTACTCCATTCGCTGACGCTTAATAGGAGCTTAATATGAGTTCATCCGATGTAAAAGCAACTAAGGCTTTAACAGCCACAGGGCAACTACAAGGGTTCATAGGCACTGGTGCAGGTACTGCAACCAACTTAGGTCCAATAAGAATTCAATCTGTACAGGCACAAGCAAGTGCAGCAGACGGTTCTATAAAAATCTACGATGGAACTAGTGCTAGCGGAACTAAGCTTTTAATAGAGTTTAAATTCGGTTCAGCGGCAAATGAATCTTTTGACCACTATCTACCTAATGATGGAGTTAAGTTCAATACAGGAGCCTATGTCGTATTAGCTAATTGCGACTTTTTTGTAGCATACTACAACTAATATGGCAACCTCAGGAACTCGTGCATTTAGTTTAGATGTAGCGACCGCAATCGAAGAAGCGTACGAACTTGCAGGATTAGAAGCTCGTACGTCCTATGACGCAGTAACTGCAAGACGTTCTTTAAACATTATGTTTGCGGATTGGTCAAACAGAGGTATTCAAATGTGGGAAGTTTCTAAAGCAGAACTTACCCTAACGCAAGGAACTAATGAGTACACCCTTAATAGCTTTGATATAGATATTTTAGACGCTTATATAGAAAGAACAGAAAATAATACTGTTACTGATTACACCCTATCCAGGGTAGACAGGAATGAATATATAAGTGTTCCTAATAAATCGACACAAGCAAGAGCAACAGAATATTGGTTAGAAAGGTTAAAAACTCCAGTTATTCATTTATACCCAACGCCCGAGAATTCAACCGACAAACTCGTTTACTATGTTTGGCGTAGAATCGAAGATAATACGGCACAGGTTAACGATGTAGATATACCCAGTAGGTTTATGCCGTGTGTAGTTTCAGGCTTAGCTTATTATATTTGTTTAAAAAAGAATGTTCAAAAACTTGCTATAATGAAAGAACAATACGAACAGGACTTAGCAAACGCTTTAAGGTATGACGAAGACCGTTCACCTTTAAGACTTGTCCCTAAACATGAGTATATCTAATGTCATACGCCTCAGGTAAATACGCTTATTTTATATGTGATACTTGCGGCTTTAGATATCCTTACAAATCTGCAAAAGGTAATTGGGAGAATTTCAGAACCTGTCATGAATGTTACGAGCCAAAACATCCTCAACTGGACCCGCCTAGTATTTCAGCAGACGCAGAAGTTCTTTGGAAACCTCGCCCTGACGTTTCTTTACCTAAAAGTCAATTAGGGGTTATAATCACTACAAACGCAGGGAGCGGTATGACTTTTAAAGCTGACCCTGTAGGAACAGCTTTTGATGGACTAGGAGCAACTAGTGGTTTAGGAAGCGTAACAGTGGGTATAGCATAATGGCAGGATTTACATATAGTGGATTAAAAACAGCGGTCCAGAATTATTTAGATAATACTGAAACTACCTTTGTAAACACCTTAGATACTTTTATACAGACAACAGAAGAACGTATTTTAAAATCTGTACAGCTTCCTGTTTTCCGTAAAAATGTCACAGGAACATTGACTCAAGACAATACTTATTTATCTACGCCGACGGATTTTTTATCACCATTTAGTTTAGCTTTGATAGACGGAAGTAATAACTATAGTTATTTATTATTAAAACACGTTTCTTTTATTAGAGATTACACACCGCAACAAGCCACAACTGGCGAACCTCTTTACTATGCTCAGTTTGATGAAGACACTTTTATAGTAGCCCCTACACCAAATACAAATTATTCTGTTGAACTTCACTATAACTACAGACCTAATTCATTAACTACTGTGGGAGACGACAATCAAACTTGGTTATCTGATAATGCTCCTAATGCTATGTTATACGGTTCTTTAGTAGAAGGTGCTGTTTTTATGAAAGCTGACCCAAATACAATATCATTGTACGAACAAAAATATCAAGAAGCTTTAGCTATGTTAAAATTATTAGGTGAGTATAAAGATGTTAGAGACGAAGCAAGAAACGACCAAATTAAAATAATGCCGCAAGGAACAACGAATGTTTAGTGTAGATGTAAAACCAACATTAGGAACTGTTAATGTTCAAACAACAGATAATAAAGGTTTAAGTCCTGAATATTGGACTGAAAGATTAGTAGAAAAACTTATTGGTATAAGTGATAACGCTGACCCTATGGTAAAAGCCCAAGCAGAAGCGTTTAAAGACACGATACAACAAGTTATTTTATTATATATAAAGCAAGCTATTGCAAGTGATAGAGCGACAGTAGCGGGTTTATTAGAAAAACAAGGTCATAAACAAATGGCTGATATCATAAGGAGAATATAATGGCAATAACGCAAGCAATGTGTACATCATTTAAAAAAGAATTAATGACTGCTACACATAATTTTACCGCAGCAAGTGACCAATTTAAGTTAGCACTTTATACAAGTAGTGCTTCTTTAGACGCGGCTACTACTGCATATACTTCGAGTAACGAAGTGAGTGGAACTGGATATACTGCTAAAGGTGCATTTTTAACAAGTGTTACCCCCACAACCTCGGGTACAACAGCTTTAACTGATTTTAATGATTTAACATTCAGTACTGCTACAATCACTGCAAGAGGTGCATTAATCTATAACGAAGCTGCAAGTGGAGACCCCTCAGTATGTGTATTAGATTTTGGTGGCGATAAAACGTCAACAGCGGGTGATTTTACAATTCAATTCCCAACAGCAGATGCTTCAAACGCTATTATAAGAATAGCTTAAATCACTTATGTCGAGTGTGACAGGTTGGGGTCGAGGTACTTGGAGCAGTGCTGCTTGGGGTACATCTTTACCTGTTGAACTAACAGGAGTTTCCGCTACAGGTTCTGTTACTAGTGTAACTACTGTAGCAGAAGCTAATATAACACTTACAGGTGTTGCAGGAACCGCAACTTTAGGTAATGAAACAGTAGCCGCTAATGCAGATGTAAGCGTTACTGGTTTCAGTCTTACTTCTTCATTAGGAAATGAAACGGTAATAGGCACAGCTGTTATTTTACCTACAGGTGTTTCATCAACAGGAACGTTAGGTGACGAAAGCGTAGTAGCAGAAGCTAATATTTCACCTACAGGTGTTTCATTAACAGGAACGTTAGGTGACGAAACAGTAACAGGTACCGCTAATATCTCACCTACAGGTATTGCTGGAACAGGTACTTTAGGTGATGAAAGTGTTGCAGCAGATGCTAATACCACAACAACAGGTAATGTAGGTACTTCTGCATTAGGTAATGCTATTACGGCAGGAGCAGCAGTAACGGGTGTTACCGCTGTAGCTTCAGTTACAAGTTTAGGTGAAGAAACCGTTACAGCAGGAGCAAATGTAGCTGTTACAGGTCCAGGACTTACTTCAACGTTAGGTACGGTTACACAAAGAACTTCTAATACAATAAGCGTAACAGGTTTAGCAGGAACTTCAGGAGTAGGTTCTGTAACCCTTATAGCTAAAGCGGTTGTGGCTCTTACAGGAGTAGAAGGACAGGGTAAAGTTAAAACTGTAAACATTTGGGGATTAGTAAACGATACTCAAACACCAAGTTATTCAGATGTTTCAACAACTCAAACACCCAACTATTCAACTATTTCAGATACTCAAACACCAAATTGGAAAGAAGTTGCTTAACAATTACATAAAAAATAAGGTATAATCAAAAACGGAGAACAAAAATGGCAAGTACATACGTAAATGACTTAAGACTTAACGAGATGGCTACTGGGGATGCTAGTGGTACATGGGGCGAAGTTACAAACACAAACTTAGAATTAATTGCTGAAGCTTTTAGTTATGGCACAGAAGCTATAACAACTAATGCTGACACACATACAACAACTATAGCAGACGGAGCAACCGACCCTGGAAGGTCAATGTACCTTAAATATACAGGTACTTTAGATTCAGCCTGTACTATTACCATCGGTCCTAACACCGTTAGTAAAATGTGGTTTATTGAAAACGCTACTAGCGGTTCTCAAAATATAGTAATTTCTCAAGGTAGTGGAGCTAATATCACTATTCCTGCAGGAGACGTAAAAGTAGTTTACTCAGACGGAGCAGGAAGTGGAGCAGCAGTCGTTGACGCTTTTGCTAGTCTTAATGTTGTAGATTTAAAAGTACAAGATGATTTAACCGTAACTGACGATATGACTGTTGGCGGTACTTTAGGTGTTACAGGAGTTTTAACAGCTACCTCACTAGACATCTCAGGCGATATAGACGTAGACGGAACTACTAACTTAGACGTAGTAGATATAGATGGAGCTGTAGATATGGCTTCTACTCTACAAGTAGATGGAGCTATTACAGGTTCAAGCACAATCAATGGCGTAGGTATTTCTTCTAATATTACAAACTTTTCTGAAAGTATATTAATTAGTAATGATGCTGGTACAGGTACTTTATCTAGTGCTAGTAGTAACACAGGTTTAGGTTTTGAAGTTTTTAATGTCTTAACAACAGGTGATAACAATACTGGTATTGGAAGAAAAGCATTAACCGACACAACAACTGGGAGTAGCAATACTGCTTTAGGACAAAATGCTTTAGCAGAAAATACTACAGCTAGTAACAACACAGCTGCAGGTAAAAGTGCATTACAAAATAACACTACTGGTGCTTCAAATTCTAGTGTTGGTGCTTCTTCTTTAACAACAAACTCCACAGGTTCTAATAACACCGCTGTAGGTTTTGAAAGTTTAAAAGCAAACACAACAGCAGACAACAACACAGGAATTGGTTATCACGCTTTACTAGCAAACACTACAGCAACACAAAATACAGCAGTCGGTGCAAGTGCTTTAGCAGCTAACACCACTGGTGCTAATAATACAGGAATTGGTACAAATACTTTATTTGATAACACTACTGGTGCAGAAAATACTGCTTTAGGTGTAGGTGCTTTAGCAAATAATACTACAGCGAGTAATAATACTGCTGTTGGTAGGGCAGCTTTAGTAGGAAACACTACAGGTAGTAACAATTCTGTAATAGGCTCTACAGCAGCAGATGCTTTAACAACAGGTAGTTATAATGTTGCTTTAGGCTTTGCAGCTTTGGGTTCAGATACGCAAGGAAGTTTATCAGTTGCTATTGGACCATCTGCATTGTTAAATCAAAACTTTACATCAGCTACTGATGCTTACAATGTAGCGGTTGGAACTAATGCAGGTCTATCAGTAACCACAGGTGTTCAAAATACCCTCATTGGTGGTCTAGCAGGTGATGCTATTACTACAGCAAGTAATAATTCAGTATTAGGTTGGTCAGCTTTAACAGCAAACACAACTGGTGCTCAAAATGTAGCAGTAGGTACAACAAGTTTATTCTCAAACACCACAGGTTCAACAAATACAGCTTTAGGCGATGCTGCTTTAAAAGAAAATACAACAGCCAGTAACAATACTGCTGTTGGTAAAGATGCTTTAAGGGCAAATACCACAGGTGCAGGTAATACATCAGTCGGTATGGATTCATTAAAAGCAAACACCACAGGTGCTGGGAATCAGGCTTTTGGTAAAGATGCTTTATTTGCAAACACTACAGGTAGTCTTAACTCAGCATATGGTGCTGGTGCATTACAGGCTAACACTACTGCTAGTAATAACACAGGTGTTGGTTACTTATCTTTAGGAGCAAACACTACAGGTGCTGAAAACGTAGCAGTAGGTGCAAATGCTTTAGATGCAAATACTACAGGAGGTGGAAATGTTGGTATTGGTGTTAATTCTTTAGGAGCTTTAACAACTGGTGCAGGTAACACAGCTATTGGTGATGATTCAGTAGCTAGTGGTGTTGTAACAGGTAACTATAATACTGCTTTAGGTAATTCAGCATTAGATGCACTTACTTCAGGTACATTGAATGTTGCTATAGGTAGATTATCATTAGCAGCGAATACTTCAGGTGTTAATAACGTGGCAGCTGGTGCTTCTTCTTTAGATGCTAATACAACAGGTAATGCAAATGTTGCTATTGGGCATTTCAGCTTAACATCAAACACAACTGCTAGTAACAATGTGGCTGTCGGTGGTGATTCAATGCAACAAAATACCACAGGTGCTAATAACGTAGCGGTTGGTACAGATGCACTTAAAGCAAACACTACAGGTGATTCTAATACAGCAGTTGGTGGTGCATCACTAGATGCTAACACTACAGGTGCTAATAATGTAGCAGTAGGTTATGCTTCTTTAGGGTCAAACACTACTGCTTCTAATAACACAGCAGTTGGAGTCGGTGCTATGGACTCTAACACCACAGGAACTAGTAATGTTGCTTTAGGTGCAAATGCCCTAGACGCTAACACCACAGCATCAAACAGTACAGCAGTTGGTTTTGATGCTTTAACAACAAACACTACAGGTGCTGCAAATACAGCTATAGGTAATGTAGCATTACAAGCAAACACAACAGGAAATTATAATTCTGCTCTTGGTTCAGGTGCTTTGCTTTCTAATACAACAGGAAGTAACAATGTAGCGGTTGGTCTGAACTCTTCAGTATTAAGCACTACAGGTAATTTTAATACTTCTGTGGGTGCTTTTTCTTTAGATTCAAACACAACTGGTTCATCTAATACTGCTGTAGGTGAAGGTAGTCTTGGTAATGCTACTACAGCTTCTAACAACACAGCAGTTGGTGCTAATGCTTTGGTAGCAAACACTACAGGTAGTTCAAGTGTAGCTGTTGGTAGTAATGCATTAGCAAGTCAAACAACTGCTTCTGGTAATACAGCTATTGGTGCAAATTCTGCTGACGCTATAACAACAGGAATACACAACACAGCTGTAGGTTCAGGTGCCGCAGGTAGTTGCACGACAGGAACTAATAACACAGCAGTTGGTTATATAGCTCATTTAACAAACACTACAGGTGCTAGTAATACAATTATTGGTCATAGTGCTGGAGCAGCCTTTACTACAGCTAACAACAACACAGCAATTGGTAAAGATTCTATGCAAGTAGGTACAACTGCTGGTGAAAATACTGCTGTTGGTTATAGGTCTATGAATGATATAACAACTGGTGGAGAAAATTCTGCTCTTGGTGATGAAGCAGGTGGAAGTATAACTACAGGTATTCAAAATGTTTTTGTAGGACAAAGAGCAGGTAATTATCTAACAGCAACTACTACTGGTAATTACAACACTTATCTTGGTATGGCAATTCAGGCTAGTCATCCAGCATCAGAAAATGAAATAGTAATTGGACGTATACAGGCAGGTAAAGGTAATCAAACTGCTATGATTGGTGGTACTAGTGGAGCTTATAACGGAGCCAACTCATCTACATGGTCAACAACTTCTGATAGAAGAATTAAAAAGAATATAGAAGATAACAATACTGGTCTTGATGCTATAAAAGATATTAAAGTTAGAAACTTTGAATATAGAACTGAAGATGAAATTACAGATTTTGAAAATCCAGCTTCAGCAGTTGTTCATAAAGAAGGCATACAACTAGGAGTTATAGCTCAAGAAATAGAAACAATTTTACCTGATATGGTTATTACACAATCAACAGGTGTAAAAGCTGTAAACCCTGATAACCTTACATGGTACTTGGTAAACGCAGTAAAAGAACTGTCTACAACAGTAGATGAATTAAAACAAGAGTTAAAAACTCTAAAAGGAGAATAATATGGCACAAACAGTAACAGAAGTCTTAACAGCAGGAACTGATAGCGTAACATTAATTGACGGTGTAAAAGCTGGAAGTTGGGACGTTACAGGATTGGAGCAATCTGAAATAAATAAAATGGTACAAAGAAACGTGGACCACTTAGAACTTATTTTAGAATATGCACCTGTTGATAGTGATGATGAAACTCCAGATGTAAAAGGAGCAGCAAGTAATTTAAAAACTACTCACGTTGCAGCTATTGCTACTGGTAAAAAGTACATAACTGATAATAGTTAATTTTAATAAACCATCACCTAAGGAGGTGCACAAATGCAAAAAGAAGAAAATAAAGCCGTCATTGGCGATAACGAAATTCTAGAAACAGAAATGACTGAGGAGCAAAAATATTTAGCTAATCAAATAACTGATTTAAGAAATAAAAAAGCTAAAATTCAGTTTGATTTAGACCAAATACAAGCAGCTCTAACTGTTTTTGAAAATACTTTTATAGCTTCAACAAAAGAAAAAGCTGATGAGGTTCTAGAAGAAAAAGAGGAGAAATAGATGGTAGATTTAATTATGTGGATTACTACAATAGTAACAGTTGCTTCAATAGTAGCTGCTTCAACGCCCACTCCCAAAGACGATGCTTGGATTGGTAAACTTTATAAGTTTATTGATTTACTAGCTTTAAATATTGGAAAAGCCAAAGATAAATAATGGCTACTGCTAAAGATGCTTTAAATGCTATAGAATCTCATGAAAGAGAATGTAAAGCATTATATAAAAGTATTGATAAAAGACTGGAAGACGGCTCAAAACGTTTTGATAAACTAGATAATATGATTTGGGCGGTCTATCCTTTTATTGTCGGTGTTGTATTTTTAGCTAAATTTGTATAGGAGGATTTAATGCCTCTTCAAAAACTTTTATTTAAACCAGGAATAAACAAAGAAGCTACTGATTACGCTAGTGAAGGTGGCTGGGTAAATTCTAATTTAGTTCGTTTTCGTAAAGGCTTACCCGAAAAAATAGGCGGGTGGGTTAAGGCTAGCACTGACACTTTTAAAGCTACAGGACGAGCACTTCATGCTTGGGTAGACCTACAAGGAACTAAATATTTAGGGTTAGGAACTACTTGGAAATACTATGTCGTAGACGGTTCATCTTTTAATGATGTAACGCCAATACGTTCTACAACGGCTGCAGGAGACGTAACATTTGCAGCAACTAACGGTTCTTCAACCATTACCGTAACCGATACAGGACACGGAGCCGTTGCGAATGATTTTGTTACTTTTAGTGGAGCAGCTACTTTAGGCGGTAATATAACAGCCGAAGTTTTAAATCAAGAATATCAAGTTGTTGCTGTAACAACAAATACATATACTATTGTAGCTAAAGATACTAGCGGAACAGAAGTTACCGCAAACGGTTCAGATACTGGAAACGGTGGTAGTAACACAGTAGGTACATATCAAATAAACGTGGGGCTTGATGTTTACGTTCCTTCTACAGGTTGGGGTTCTGATTATTGGGGAGCAGGAACTTGGGGAAGCGTTTCACCACTAGACGCCGCTAATCAGCTAAGACTTTGGTCACATGATAATTTTGGTGAAGACTTAGTTATAAATGCACGTGGAGCAGGTGTTTTTTATTGGGATGAAACTAATGGAGTAGAAACAAAAGCTGTTGCCTTATCTGCTTTACCAGGAGCTAATTTAACACCTACGTTAGCTTTACAAGTTATGGTATCAGACGTGGACAGGCACGTTATTTGTTTTGGGGCAGACCCTATAAACGACTCAGGTACAGCCAGAACAGGGGCTATAGACCCTATGTTTATAGCTTGGAGCGACCAAGAAAATATAGAACAATGGGAACCTTTATCTACTAATACAGCAGGTTCGTTTAGGCTTTCGGCAGGTTCTGCAATCGTTGGGGCGGTTAGAGCAAGACAAGAAACATTAATATGGACAGATACGTCTTTATATTCCATGACTTTTGTTGGTCAGCCTTTTACTTTTTCAATTAATCTAGTTAATGAAGGCGTAGGTCTTGTTGGACCTAATGCTATGGTAAATACTCCTAAAGGGGTGTTTTGGATGGATAAAAAAGGTTTTTATTCTTATGCAGGAGCCATACAAGAGCTTCCTTGTACTGTAGACGATTATGTATTTTCTGATTTAAATCAAACACAAAGTTATCAAATATTCGGTTTTGTTAATAAAGCATTTAACGAAGTTGGTTGGTTTTATTGTTCGGAGGATAGCAATGTTATCGATAAATATGTTACTTATAACTATGAAGAAAATCTTTGGATGATAGGAGAACTTTCTAGAACTTGTTGGATAGACGAAGGTATTTTTAGTGACCCTAAAGCAACTTATACAACTAATTACACAGGTTATTTGTTTAATCACGAAACGGGTAATGATAACGACGGCTCAGCAATGACTAATGTTTTTATAGAATCTGCTGATTTCGATTTAGGTGAAGGAGATATGTATCAGTCTATAAGCCGAATAATTCCTGATGTTAAATTTACAGGTTCTGCGAATACAGGAGCGGAAGGACAAACTTTAGATATTGTTTTAAAAAGAAGAAACTTTCCTGGTGAAGAACTCACTACAGCAGTTACCAGTGCATGTACTTCGGTAACTACTAAAATAGATACTCGTGTACGAGGAAGACAAGCCGTATTGAGAGTTCAATCTAATGATACAAATACTAACGACGTAGGGATGGGTTTTAGATTAGGAGCAACACGTATAGATATAAAACCTGACGGAATGAGGTAATGTCTAAGCTATTAGAAACGAAACTTCCTGTAGCTACAGGACCTCTCGACCCTGCAATATTTAATCGTTTAGTTAGAATATTAGAATTAAGTTTAAATAAAGTAAACGTAGGCTCTACTGTAAATATTAATGAGTCTCAAAGAAATATAAACCAGTTTAATACAGGAGATATTGTTTGGAATTTATCTACTAAACAACTTCAATTATGGACAGGAGAACAATGGTCAGATATTTATTCAGGAACAGAAAAAGGAGTTCAGGGAGTAGCCTCTCTGGGAAAAGTAAGTGTGTCAACGGGTGGAGACACAACAGTAAAAATATTGTAAAAGGTGAGACTATGAATTTAAAAAAGCTACAAGAAGAATTAACTTTCGATGAAGGGTGTATCGATAAAATATACTTAGACCATCTAGGGTACCCTACTTTTGGAATAGGTCATTTAATACTAGAAACAGACCCCGAACACGGACAAGACGTGGACACGCCTGTTTCTAAAGAAAGAATCGATGAATGTTTTGAAAAAGATATACAAAACGTTATAAACGATTTAAACAGAAACTTGGTTTGGTGGAAAGACTTACCTGAAGATTTACAAAGAGTCATGGCTAATATGTGTTTTAATTTAGGCATAACAAGATTATTGAAATTTAAAAATTTTTTAGCAGCTATGGAAAAAGAAGATTGGGATAAAGCAGCGGTTGAAATGTTAGACAGTCGTTGGGCTATACAAGTGGGTCCTAGAGCGATAAGATTGAAAGATAGAGTTTTAGGAGCCTAGTATGAAAGTTAAAGCACCAAAAGGATATCATTGGATGAAAAACGGCAAATCGTTTAAATTAATGAAACACACAGGTAAATTTGTAAAACATAAAGGTGCAAGTTTATCAGCAGATTTCGCAGTACAAAAAGTACATAAGAAAAAATAGGAGAATAAAATGCCCGCAAAAAAGAAAACACATAAAACTAAAGACGGCAGAACTGCTAAAAAAGGTCTTTATTACAATATAAATAAAAAACGTAAAGAAGGAAAAAAGATGCGTAAAAAAGGAGCCAAAGGTGCTCCTACAGCAGCTGCTTTTAAACGTTCTGCTAAAACAGCTAAGAAGCCTAAGAAGAAAAGTAAAAAGAAATAATGCCTAGGAAAAAGGAAAAATCTATAAGACGTACTACTGGTAAAGGCGGTAATTACCGTAAAACTAAATCAGGTGCAGGCATGACTAAAAAAGGTATTGCAGCATATAAAAGAAAAAACCCAGGGTCTAAACTTAAAGGGGCTGTCACAGGTAAAGTTAAAAAAGGAAGTAAAGCAGCAAAAAGGAGAAAGTCTTACTGTGCTAGAAGTGCAGGACAAATGAAAAAGTTTCCTAAAGCGGCTAAAAATCCTAATTCAAGATTACGTCAAGCACGTAAAAGGTGGAAATGTTAAATGGCTAAAAAAGCACCAGATGCATTTGTATATAATGCTACACTAGAAAGAATAGTGGACGGAGACACTTTCGATTGCTGTCTTGATTTAGGTTTTGATGTAAAACTACATAAACAAAGAGTACGTTTAAGTGGTATCGATACTCCTGAGTCTAGGACTAGAGATTTAGCAGAAAAGAAACTAGGACTTGCTGCTAAAGAAAGATTAAAAGAACTTTGTGCGGGTAAGTTAAAAGTAAAATCTCTAGGTAAAGGCAAGTATGGGAGAATATTAGGCATACCATACACAGAAGACGGTAAAGATATTTGTGAGATTTTAATTAAAGAAGGACATGCAGTTGAGTATCACGGAGGTACTAAAGTTAAAATCTGGGGAGATTATTAATGGAGTCTGCTGTTACCTTAATACAAGAAGTTGGTTTTCCAATAGCAGCAGCAGGTGCACTTGGTTGGTTTATTTATAAACTTATAATGCGTATTGTAGACGGTATGGAAAGTAAGTTAGATGTAGTCGATGAAAAAGTTGCTGGTCAAATAACTCAGTTAGAGGAAAGATTGGGCGGTAAACTTGATTCACAACATGGTATTTTGGTAGCCTTGATAGATAGAATCAGAAGCCTCGATAATGAAATCATAAGACAAGATACTATGATTAAAACGATATTAGGAGTTCCTCACCTAATAAATCAAGATAAAATAGCTAAAGCGGACAGAGAAGACCAAAGAAAAGATTAATGAAAAAAGTATATATAACAGAATTTAAAGTAGGTGATAAAATATATGAAGGTCCTTTTATATACGCTAACAGTTTTGAAGAAGCTGACCTAGAAGCCGAAGCCTATGGGGTAGTTATCGTTGGAGAAGCTAAAATAGTTATAGGAATAGATGAAACTGAAGAACGAGAAAGAGTTTTACATTAGGAGACGTAAATGACACCTGAAGAAGAAAAAGACAAAATAATCTGGGCTATTATGTTCATAGGGGCGGTTTTAATTATAGGTATTTTTGTACAAAACATTAAAGCAGACCAAATAGTTCATAAGTTTAAATCACCTAGTTTTAACGGCGTTGGTACATCATCTCATTACCTAACTATAGAAAACCAAGAGTTCAGCCGTAAGCTGACTATTAAAGAAGAAATTAAAGCCTTGCAAGATGAAATAGAAAGAGAAAAAGAAAATTCCACTCTTGCTAGATTCATGAGAAATCTTGAATCACGTGTCTATGCTGAACTATCTAGACAATTAGTTAACAACCTCTTTGGAGAAACACCTTCTGATTCAGGTACAATAGAACTAGAAGGAAACATTATTGAGTACACAAGCGATGGTGTTACATTAACGTTAAAAATTACGGAAGCAGATGGAACAGTTACTGAAATTACAATTCCTATTGGTACTTTTACTTTCTAGCTGTTCTACGTTAGACCAAGTTGAAGATACGTACGAACATAGGTTTCAAAGACACAATGTAGTAAATATACAAGATTTACAATCCATTGATTTACGTGATGTTTCTGTTCCTAAAGTAAGTCCTGTTGTAGCTGTATATCCTTCAGCTTTTACTGACCAAACAGGACAAAGAAAAAGCAATAGTGAGTTTGCTTTATTTAGTACAGCCATCACCCAACAGCCTAATGCATTGCTTATAAGAGCACTTAAACACGCAGGAAACGGTAATTTCTTTAGGGTTGTAGAACGTGTGGGGCTAGATAATTTAACAAAAGAAAGACAACTTATACGGTCAGCTAGAGAACAATTTGCTAGTGATGAAGAAAAGAAAAAACAATTAGCACCGTTATTGTTTGCAGGTGTTTTGCTAGAAGGTGCTGTTATTAGTTATGAAGCTAATTTAGAATCAGGAGGTATCGGTGCTCGTTATCTTGGTATTGGCAATAGCGTGCAATACAGAGAGGATAATATAACAGTTAGCCTTAGGATGGTTTCTGTAGCAACAGGCGAGGTGTTATTAGAAGTATTGAGTCAGAAAACTATATTCAGCTATGGTAAATCTAATGATGTATTTAGGTTTATAGAAATGAATACTGAACTTGTAGAAATAGAAGCAGGTAACGCAAGAAACGAGTCTTCTACTATTGCTTTAATGAAAGCTATTGAAGGCGGGGTATTAGAGATAATTAAGTTAGGTTACAAAAAAGGTTACTGGGTTTTACAAATAGAAGAAAAAACGGTAGAATGAAATTATGATGATGAACAGATACATACAATTATTGCTGTGTTTTGTTTTATTACCGTTATACGCTGCGGACAATGAAATTTATGTAGACCAGTCAGGTACTGGGGCTAACATAGATTTAGAACAGCTTGGTATATCTAATATTATTGGTGGGTTAGGTTCTTCTGCAGGTGATTTAACTGCTTTTGATTTAGACGGAAATACCATGACGCTAGACATTAATATGATTGGTGCTACTAATAAATTTCTTGGTGATATATACGCTGACAACTTTACAGGTGTATATAACTTTACGGGCGGTACAAATTCTTTTACGATTCAGGTAGACCCTACAAACGCTAATAGTTCAGACGGCTCTAATCAAAACGTAGCTGTTACTGGCAGTGGTAATACCTTTACATTAAATCAAGGAACATCAGCTATAGCTGCATCACTAGATTTAGATTGGATTATTCAAGGCTCTAATAACACAGTAACATCTAATATTAATATTGATGGTGCTACTAACTATATGGATATAGATGGTTCTGATAATACAGTTACTTATACAGGTACGGGTGTGAACGCATCAGCAGGTGGATATTTTTATTTAGACCACACAGGCGGTTCAAGAACTTTTAATATTCAACAACTGAGTACCCAAGATAATGACTGGCTCAAAATTATGTCAATCTCTGGCACTTCTGCTTCTACTGTTTGTGTCGTTCAAAACGACCAAGGTACAAGCACAAGCTGTTGACATTGGAGACATTTCTGAGCTAAATGGTTCAGCACAAATAGTAAGAGACAAGCCATACGACGTTAACGTAAAATTTGCTATACAAAGTAATGACGAAGCTATTACTAAAGATGGTAGAATGGCTATTACTTTTTTAGATGAGTCTGTAGTAAAATTAACTGAACACTCGCAACTACTTATCGATGAATATATTTATGACCCTGACCCAAGCAAATCTAAAATGGCTCTTACCTTTGGTCTTGGGACAGCACGGTTTATTACTGGTAATTTAAACCGCATAGATAAACAAAATATTACTCTTAAAACTCCTACAGCCAATATAGCAATAAGAGGTACAGACTTTACAGCTACAGTAGATGAACTAGGTCGTAGTCTTATAATATTATTGCCAGATGCTTCAGGTTTATCTAGTGGTGAAATAGAAGTGGTTACGGCTATGGGTACGGTACTTTTAAATAAACCATATCAAGCTACAACTGTTAGCGTTTTTGAGTCACCTCCAAGCAAACCAGTTATTTTAGATTTAACGTTAGATATTATTGATAATATGTTAATAGTTACTCCACCTAAAGAAGAAGAACGTGTAGAAGAAGAAACCACAACTGTTCAAACAGACAGTGTTTTAGATTTTAACGATTTAGATATTGATTACTTAGCAGAAGATTACTTATCAGAGGACGAACTAGATTTTACAGAACTCGATATTAATTTTCTAGATGTAAATTATCTTGAAGACCTTCTTAATGTATTAGACGCATTAGCCATAGCAGAAGATGAAGACGCTTTAGCCCAAGCCACAAGCACACAAATATCTGGAACTCTTTTAGGTAAAGACCCAGACACCCAAATAACTGCCTTAATAACAGGCAACGTTATTAGTTTACGAAGACAAGTAAACGAAAGCGTAAGAGTAGATTTGAACGGTAGTGATGCGTATACTGTAATTTTGATACAAGACGGAGTATCTAATATAATCAAGGTGAATGGAGGAAGCGATAGTGTTATAACTATTACGCAAAATGATGGATGAAAAAACTTTTTATACTACCCCTACTATTAATTCTTGCACTGCCGTTAGTGTTTCAATCAACACCCACAGAAATATTAAAACTTAAAGTATTTGATACGTTTATAAAACACCAAGAACCTTCTGGTAATTTTGTTATTCTTAATATTACAGAAGAAGACGTTGAACGTGAAGGTGGCTATCCTTTACCTAGAAAAAGATTAGCGGATATACAACTAGAGTTATTAGGTAAAGGTGCTCTTGGTGTTGGTTGGGTCATAAGTTTTCCACAGCCTGATAGACTTATGGGCGATGAAGATTTTGCTAGGTCTTTAGGATATGCTCCTAGTGTTCTAGCAATGTTTGAAACAAATAGTGGTCAATATCCTAAAACCACAGGAACTGTTATAAAAGGCAATGATACTGGTGGTATACTTACAACGGGAGTCAAGGAAAATTTCTACACCTATCAAAATATATTACAAGGAATCGCCAGTGCTCCCACCGAAGTAGACCAACTAGTTAGACGAGTTCCTTTACTATTACGAACACCTGACGGTTGGGTAGCTTCTTTTGGCACACAAATATATAAAGCCTTGTTTGGTGTAAAAAGCTACATCATAACTACAAACGAAAACGGTATACAAGAAATAGCTATACGAGGTATACCGCCTGTCAAAACAGATAGTCTTGGTCGTAAGTGGATTAGTTGGGTAGATACACCAGAAACTAATTTAAAAGAAATGGATGTAAACGGTAAGTTTGTGTTTGTAGGTGTAACCGCTAACGGCGTTATGCCGCAGGTTGCTACACCAGTTGGTTTACTAGAACCGCATAAAATACAAGCAGCACTAGCAGAGTCTCTTTTAATTCAAAATAGTCCTTTTATACCAGATTACGCCCTAGCTTTAGAACTACTTATTTTCATAGCGTCTGTAGGGCTCGTATGGGCTTTTATAAGCTATTTAGGTATAACGTGGGGCGTAAGCTTAGCTTTACTTACGATGGCTTTAACGGGCTTCTACGGTTATTACAGCATAACTACAGGTGTTTTAATAGATATTACGTGGTCTTTAGTTTCTCAGTTTATCACAGGAGCCATAGCTTTTTATTTAAGATTTAGAGAACAATATAAATTAAGGCAACAAATTAAAAAGCAGTTTGAACATTACTTAGACCCACGACAAGTTAAACGTTTACAAAAAGACCCTAGCTTATTAAAACTAGGAGGAGAAAAAAGAAGATGTACTTTCTTGTTCACAGACGTTAGAGGATTTACAGCTTTATCAGAAACGTTACCTCCTGAAGAAGTAACAACAATAATGAATAAAGCATTAACTATACAATCAGAAGCAGTGCAAAAATATGGTGGCATGGTAGATAAGTATATTGGAGATGCAATGATGGCTATCTTTAATGCACCTATGGATTTACTACACCACGAAAGCATAGCAGTAGAATGTGCTAAAGAAATACAAGAAAATATAATAAAAGCCGATATTGGTGTTGAGATTGGAGTAGGTGTAAATACAGGCGAAGCTGTTATAGGCAACATGGGTAGTGATACTAGATTTGATTATTCAGCTATAGGAGACGCTGTAAACACCGCTGCTAGACTAGAATCAGCGACTAAAGAAGCGGGTGTAAACATACTTATAGGCAAAGAAACAGAAAAATATTCAGGCATAACTTTGAAACCGCTAAAACCAATAAAAGTAAAAGGTAAAGAAAAACCTTTAAAAATATACACTTTTTGATATATAATCAATATATCAGCCGTTGTGCTGCAGCTTACGGGGTGAGCTTTAACTCGCAAATACGTGTAAACACGCTGGAGAAACAATGACTGGAGTAGATAAGAAGACATACCTAAAGAAAAAAGGGAGCCGTTCGGACTTCTATATATACACGTCTAAAGGAAAAAAGATAAAATCTAGGAGCCGTTTCTAATGGCTTTATCTCTTATCAAGAATCCAGAACTAAGTTATCAAGAAGCTTGTGAGTTTTTTGATTATAAAGAAAATAAAATAAAGTTTCAAAATAAAATAAAAGAGTTTGAAGCAGCGATTACTAAACACTGCGAAGAAAACAATAATCAAGATTTAAACAGCCAAATAACAGGTCAGACTGAAGGGGCTGTTACGCATAACTTTGCAGATGGTCAATATATAAGACAAATTGTCATGCCTAAAGGGTTATTAGTTACAACTAAAATACATGCTAAAAATCATCCTTTCTTTATTATGAAAGGAGAAGCTTCTATCTACAGTAATGATGGAGTAGAACGTATAAAAGCACCTTTTCATGGAATAACTGAAGCAGGAACAAAAAGAGTTTTATATATTCATGAAGAATGTACTTTTATAACAGTACATAGAACAGATTGTTTAAGTATAGATGACGTTGTAAATGAAATAACAGTTGATGATTTTTCTAAACTAAACTTAAAAGGTTTTGATATAAAACAAATAGATAAAATAATGGAGAAAATTTAATGGCGTTAGCAAGTATAGCGACAGCCATAGCGGTTGGGGTGGGAACAAATTTAATCACTAAAAAAATTGTTGGCGACCCCGATATGCCTGCACAAATCGGTAGTGGAACTTCTCCTTCGTTAACCCCAGGAGCAGATATAGACATCAATCCTATAATGGGTAGTGAGGTTCAAGAATTTGGTGATTTTAAATTTGAAAATTTAACTTCTCCAGAAGATGGGCAAAAAGAAATGATATTAGCCCAACTAGAAGAAGCAGGGGTAGATGTAGCTGATTTAGACCAATACGGTATTGCAGGTATGGCTGTTGGTGGTTATTTAAACAGGGCTAACGGCGGTAATTTAGGATTAATGGCTTTATTAAAAGAACAAGGTCTTATTCCTGAAGATAAACCAAAAAGTTTATCGGGTGTTGTTGATGTAGATTTTTCTGAAATAGCGGAACCAAAACCAGAAGATTTATTAGAAGAACAAATGATGGCAGATATAAACTTTGAAATGCCTGATGTTCCTATGCCTGAAAATCCTTTAACAAACTTACAAAAAGTAGAATCGTTTATAGATAACCAAAATCCTATGGTGTCTGATGCAATATATAGTGGTTTGGGAAGTATAGGCTCAGCTTTGTTTGGTGAATTATTTGGTTTAAACGATAAAAAACGTAAAGGCAGTTTAGTGAAAACTGAAACACTTCCTGGAAACTCTAACAGAAGAAGAAACCAGTTAGATAAAATTTCACCTATTGGGGGTTCTAGTGTAACTTTTGCTAACGAAGGCAAAGTATTACAAAGACCAATGTTTATGCCTAATGGGGGTCCTATGCGAGGTCCAGGTGGTCCAAAAGATGATTTAATACCAGTAATGGCAAGTAACGGAGAATATATGTTATCCAAAGCGGCAGTAGATGCAGCAGGTGGCGGCAGTCATGCTAAAGGAATTGCTGTTTTAGATAAATTTAACAAAATGGGAAATAAGAGATATGGCGTCTAGAGAAGAACAAGAATATTCCAGTCAAGCCCCCGCCCCGTATATAGGGCAGTTTTTACAACAGGATATATTTCCTTTTGCACAACAGTTTTTAAGGCAACAGTTTCAAAACTTAGGTCAAGCTGATTCAAGTCCATTTACTTACACAGGACAAAGAGTTGCTGATTTTGACCCTAGAGAACTTTATGGTATGGAACTTGCTGATTCAGCGATTGGTAGTTACAGACCGTACTTAGGTGCACAGGCAGATTTACTAGACGAAGCAGCAGGAATATCTAGAGGAGCATTAGCTAGAGGACAAGACGAAATTACAGCAGGTCTTGGTGCAGGTAGAGGATTATCTAGTTTAGGTGCTGACCTTACTAGAGGTGCTCAATTCGACACTACAGGTAGAGACTTATTAGCAGGAGCACAACAAAGACAATCAGGTAGAGGTCTTATAGAAGGAGCACGATTTGGTCAGTCTGGTAGAGATTACCTTATGGGCGGAGTTCCAGGATTTAGTGAAGCTCAACAGTTAACTAGGGCGGGTGCACCTAATTTAGATTTAGCTAGAACTGAAACAGCGTCAGCTAGACCAGAGTTCGGTGGTGCTAGAGCAGGATTAAGTAGAGCAGAACAAACAGGTTATGGTTCTACAGGAAGTTTTGACCCTAGAGGAATAGCAAGTTTTTATAATCCATTTGAAGAAGACGTAGTACAACAAACACTAAAAGACGTTAGAGAAGGGTTAGCTAAAAGTGATATGGGTCTTAGAGACGAAGCTGTTAGTGGAGGAGCTTTTGGCGGTTCTAGGTCACGAATGAGACGTGATGAACTTGCAGAAAATGTTGCAAGAGGAGCAGCAGAACAAGTAGGAGCTATCCGTAGTGGTGGTTATTCTGATGCAGCAAATAGAGCACAACAAGCTTTTGAAGCACAGCAGCAAAGACAAGCAGGTCTTGCAGGATTACAGTCAGGATTAGCAGGACAGTTAGGTGGTTTCGCAGGTCAAGAAGCACAAAGTGCTTTAGCAAGAGGTAGGCAGTTTGGCGACCTTTCTTCAACTGAAGCTCAAAATCAATTAGCTAGAGCTTCACAGTTGGGAAGTTTAGAAGCACAACAAGCACAGGCTAAATTAAATACAGGTCAAGCATTAAACGCTTCTGAACAAGCAGCAATAGATAATGCAATGTCTAGAGGACAACAGTTAAATACTTTAGACCAACAAAGATTTGCTAATCAAATGCAACAAGGACAGCAGTTATCTAACATTGACCAACAAAGATTTGCTAATCAACTACAACAAGGCTCACAACTAGGTGCTTTAGGACAACAACAGTTCGGTATGGGGCTACAGGGTGGTCAAGGATTAGCAGGACTAGGTCAACAAACAGCAGGTGCATTAAGTGGTTTCGGTGGTCAATACGGCGGTATGGCTAGTTTATTACCACAACTACAACAACAAGATATTTCATCGATGATGGGTATGGGTGGACTAGGTAGAGGAAGACAACAGTCCTTAATGGATTTGAACTACCAAAACTTTACAGGTCAATACAACTTACCTATGCAAACGTTACAAAACGTTGGAGCACTTACAGCTTCTCTTGGACCTATGGCAGGTGGCTACGGCTATGCAGGTGGTGCACAAGCTCCTTACGGTAATTACTCACCCACAGGAACTATGGGAACAGGGTTGATGAATCAAGGTATAGCAGGTCTTAATCCTGCTCCTGGTCAACAAACACAGGGACCAGTTAAAAGATTCCCTAACTTCTCAATTCAAAACATGGGGATACAGTTTTAATGGCAAACGGTAATAGAGGTATAGGAGGCTTTATGCCTTTTCCAACTTTCGGTGGACCTAAAGACGCAGGGGGAATTACACCTGTTAAATTAGCCCCGACTCAAATGAGGTTTCCAACGGCTCGTGGACCTGTCAGACGTACACCTGAACCAGATACTATAGAGAAAATAGCCCCCTTTCTTCCTTTAGTTACTGAAGGAGTTATGAGTTTATTTAAAGACACACCTAAACCTCAATCAAGAGACGATTATCTTAAAAGTATCGCTGTTGATGCAACAGACCCCACTAAGTTAGAAGAAGCAAGAGCCGACGCTTACACATTGTTCGGGGAACCTGAGCAAAGAGACGGTTTTGGTCTTGATGAACTTGTTAATTTAGCTGTTGGTAGCCAAACAGGGAGAGGAGCGAAAGATTTTGCTAATACGTATTTTCAAATTAGAAAAGGTAAAGAAGCCGCTAGAGTATCTAAAGAAGGACAAAGAGCAAGTTTCATACAAAAACAAATAGACCCTGACGCTTTTCAATTTTTAAATTTACAAGATACTACTAAGGCTAAAACAGGAGTAGTTGATATACGTCCAGGATATTTCGATAAAGAAACAGGGCAAACCTATATAAAAGACCCTAAAAATAAAGAAGCTAATGAGTATGGATTTATTGTTGCTGGTGAAAACTGGATAGACCCTGCTAAATTAGCTACTAGTGGTTCAACAGGAGTCGATATTTATAAAGACCCTCAGTATACCGAACTTATGAAAACTAATGCAGAACTAACTGCAAGAGACCAAGCAGTTATGGGTACGTTAAACGTTGCTAATAAAACAATAGAGATGTTAGACGAAGGTATTAAAGACCCTAGTAAAGCACCAACGACTGTTGTTTCTTCTTTGATGAATATGGGTAATAGTGCTATAGCTAACTTTGACCAAATAGCTTCATTAAATGGTAATCGTGACCCTTTATCATATTTTAGTGCTGATGAAACAGGCGGTACTTTAAGAGGTTCTGGTAATAACGCTAGAGAATTATACATAGCTCTTAAATCAGGTGACGAAGAACAAATAGAATTAGCAACAGCTAACTTTGAAAACGCAACAGGGTCCAATTTAAGACAACTTATGGGTGAAGCTGCTTATAGTAATGTAGCAACTAGAGCAAACTTTTTACAATTAGCTTATATGGCAGCAGCCGCAAACGGTCAAACAGGTAGAACACTTTCTGATAAAGATTTAGCTTACCATTTACAAATAGTGGGTTTTGGCTCAACGCAAGACCCTAAAATATTAAAAGATAATTTAATACGTTTTGTTGACCAACTAGTTGGTGGTGTTGATTCTGAAGTTCAAGTAGCCATTCCTACAGGCGGTCTACAACGTTACAATATGAATGACGAAACATTCCAGTCTATTGTTACTATGTATTATAATCCACTAATAGGTAAAGACCCTGAAGGAAAAGACACGCCTCAATGGTTAAACTACGGTGCTTATACTTACAAGCCTTTTTACGAAAGATATAAAGGCGTAGGAGCAGTAGACCAGTGGCAAAAACATGATGCAACGTTTTACGATAGAAAAACAAAAAGTTCAGCTAACTCAACGTCGCCTGTAAACCCGTCTATAGATTTAGATAAAACATTAAAAGAAATAGAAAACCTATATTAATGGCTATTACGCAACAACAATTTGATGAATTTAAAAAGATGCAAGAAACATATGCTCTTGATTTATCAAAACAGCCTTTGAAAGATAATCCCAACATTACCTACGGTCAGTTGTTATCCCCTAAAGAACTAGAACTAGCAGCAATTATGTATAGTCCTGAACTTAAATCGAAAGCTACGGGTATTTATTCATCAGAAGACATGAGCAAGATAGAAAACTCTATCGACTGGCAAAATAGAGTTGCTCCGTATAATAGAGCACCTATCGAATATGATATGTACGAACGTCATCCTGAGTATATGAAACAACTAGATGAGTTTAACAGTCCCGAAGGTCAAGAAAGAAGAAACATGATAAAAGTTCGTGGTAATTTTCCTGATACTTATGAACCGTTAGAGCCTATTGCTCCACTAGGAATAGAAAAAGCAAAAAAGATAGCGGCTCTTGGTTTTGACCCTGCGAATGAATTACAGTTTCAAACATTTAAAGACGGTGTTGGTTTTAGAAGCAAGTTAGCTTTTGCACCTAGAAAAACAACAGTAGAGGATTTTAAAAAACTAGGCGACCAATATGGTTTAGTCGGCGATTATAGATATATAAACCCTAGCGACCCTTCATTAGGTTTAGCTTTTAAACCCGAAGGTTCCGATGATTTTCAATTATTAAATACACCATACGTCACTGCAGAAGATACCTATAACTTTTTAGTACAAGAGTTTCCTGCAATAGCGGGAGATATAGCCTTAACAGTATATGGTTCTAAAAAGTTTACTAGTCCTTTTGGTTTAAGTGACAAAGTAGGCGGTAAAGTTGGTAAAGTTTTAGGTTTATCTGGTTTATCAGCAGCAGGTGCAGCAGGTGGAGACTTTTTACGTTTAACTGCTGGATTAGCAATGGACGCTCACGATAGAGATTTCGATGAAATATTAAAAGAGTCTGGAATGATTGGTGCTTTTGCTTTTGGAGGTACTGCTCTTATAAGTGGAGCAGCACAAACGATACCTAAAGTTTGGAAAATGATTACAGGTAAAGACGTACCTCCTAGTTTTTATGAAAAGATAGATGACGCTATGCAAGAAGCTAGAGCACAAGAACGAGGAGACGGAGCATTAGCTTCTGGAATACTTTACGGTGACGCAACATCAGTAAAAGTAATTAACGAACAAATAAACGATTTAGCAAAACGTTTTGATGTAGAACTTAAAAATTATAATCCTACAATCGCTTCAGCTGCTGGTACACAAGGTGCTGCTGATTTAGAAACATTATTCTTAAAATATGCTGATGACCCTGACCTTAGAGAACTATATCAACAAGTAAAAATAGGCAACCAAGAAGTTATTGACCGTTTTATACAAACACTGAACGAAAAAATTGGACCTTCAACAACAGGTGGGGCAACAGGGGCAACGGTAGGTGCTGGTATAAGAGAACTAGCTCAAAAAGATATAGATGCTTTCAACGACCAAGCCTACGATATGATTGACCAAGTGAGACTACAAGTGGGTGGTGCTGATGATGCTGCTGTTGCAGGACAGTCTTTACTAAAACAAGTTGACGACCCTAATGCTTCTACAGGTCCTTTATTCGAAAGACAACAAACTAGATTATTGGAAATTAAAAAAGACTATATAAATCCATATAATCAAGCATGGAATGCTGCTTTAGAAAATCCTCGTTATGCTAACTTAACTACAGGTGCGGGCTTTACAAGAAAACCTGCTAATGAATGGATGAATTTACGAAAAGGTGAAGCTAATAAGCTGTTTCGTTCAGCTGAATCTGATGAGTCTGTAAAATTATTATATGAACAAATACCTGCTGGAACTAAAAACACTCTTAATAGATTAAGAGGTATTGGTCAAAAAGGTAAATTTGAATCTCCTAATTTTACGTTAAGAGAACTTAATGACGCCAGAGTATCGTTAAACGAATTCGCTAGTACGACTAACAATGTAAAAGCTTCGCAACAAGCTAGACAATTAGAACGTGGTCTAGAAGAACAAATGAATCAGTTGCTACGAGAAGGTGCTTCAGCCGAAGCAGGTATTCCTCTTACACGAAAAGTTGAATTAGAAAACTGGATGACGCAAAATAACTACGGAGATGATTTAAGATTAGCTTGGTCACAGCAAAAAGAAGCGATACAACTGGCTAATTCACAAGCAGTCCGTTCTATATTAGAACAAAGACCTGAAAAAGTAGCAGATTATTTATTTAACACTGTAGCTAAAGGTAGTAAACAAAATACTGTTGTTACTGATTTAATGACTTTATTAAAAAGAGACGGCTCTGATGAAGTTAGACAAATACAGGACGGCATGGCTGAGTATATACAAAGAGAAATACTATCTAACCCAGATAGAACACCTTTTCAAATAGCTAAAGACTACAGAAAATTTGTTAAAGATAATGAAGGAACACTACAGTCTGTATTCGGAGATGACTTTAGTGCTAGGTTTATGACTAATCCTAAACAATTTAATAAAGCGGTTATAGAGCCTTTACAAAAACTAGAACAAAACATATTACAAATAGAGGCTCGTGTTGGTTTATCTTCAGCAGACCCTGATAGAAGGGTAGCTAATATTGTTGAGTCTATTTTAGCTACGGGTAAAACACAAAGACAGTCTGGAATACTATTAGATGATATTCAATACATAAATAATATTGTAAAACAAAACCCTTTATTACAAGACCAAGTTTCACAAGTAACAAAAAGATATTTGATGCAAGAAATGATGGAGCCCAGACCAGGAGGAGGTTTTGTCATAAGCCCTCAAAAACTGAATGATTTATTATATAAAGGTTTTGGTCCAGAAGATGTTACAGGTCCAACACTTACTTTTGATAACTTTATACAGCCATTATTAGGTAAAGAAGGCAAAGATTACGTAGCTAATTTAAAAGTTATAAATGAAATGGTACAAAGAGAAATGGGAACTGTGCCTAGTGAGGGTGTTGTAAGAGATTTAACTAGAGGTGAATACGGAGCAGGTGCTAACATCGAAGGTATTAGAATGTTACAAAGATTACTTATTGCTCCATTGACACAAACAGGTAGAAGAATAACAGCTCTTTCTAATAGCCAAGCGAACAGGTCGCGTAAATTTATTGGGCGTATGTTGTTAGACCCAGAATTATTTGAAAGAACAGCAAGTTTTGCTAGAGGACAACAATCAACACAAAATTTTATAAGGTTTTTAAGCAGTTATGGTTTTGTGTATGGTGAAGATTTAGGTAACGAAATGAAATATTATGATACAGTAGATAAAGCACAAAAAACTCCTGAAAATATAAATTTTATAAATGAAGCACAGGAACGAGCTACAGTCATTACAGGAGGAACTAACTAATGGCTACAAGAATGACAGGCAGAGAATCATTGATGAGACAAGGTTTAATAAATGACCCTTTTACACAAGCACTAGAATCTATTAATTTAAGAAAAGACGCAAACGATTCTATAAACAATGCCAGTGACCAATACGAAGCTGATGTTGCAGATTTTAAAAACACCCAAGCTAATGAATTTGAACAAGGGTTAGCGGGACTGTTGGATAGAGTAGGTGCTTTAGAAAATACACCAACACCTAGTTTTAATATGCCAGACTTATCTGGATTCGCTACTCTCGAAGACTTAAACCAAGGTATCGGAGGTATTAATATTCCTGGTGCACCCGACCTTAGTGGCTACGCTAGGCTAGAGGACATTCCCTCAATAGATACGAGTCAGTTCTTAACTGCTGGAGATATTCCTTCAATAGATACGAGTCAGTTCTTAACTGCTGGAGATATTCCTTCAATAGATACGAGTCAGTTCTTAACTGCTGGAGA
>Ga0222715_10000207_pt1 | contig 61786 bp, 71 predicted proteins | sample C33_9DmetaG_FD_165056 | JGI IMG/M metagenome (GOLD analysis project Ga0222715, IMG submission 165056) | Estuarine water microbial communities from San Francisco Bay, California, United States - C33_9D | ecosystem: Environmental > Aquatic > Marine > Unclassified | place: USA: California...
AGTATAAATAGTAAACAAACTTTTAGTGGGGGCTAATGACCCTTTACGAACAGGTTAGCTTATTGTGATAATATCGCTAACTGTCAAAAGTAATTTAAATTACAGGAGACAGGTATGCTTTTAAATCGCAGAACTATGCTAAGAGGTGCAGGTGCAACACTTGCACTGCCAATATTAGATGCTATGATTCCTTTAGCATCAGCTAAAACTAACCCTCAATTCAGAGCCGCATTTGTATATGTTCCTCACGGTGTCATATTAGACGAGTGGAACTATGACGGCATTCTGAGACCATTACAACCTTACCAAGATCAAATAAGCATTTATCGTGGGATGAAGTTGAACACAAATAACCATGCGGGAAGTGGCCACGCTACGAGTTCCGCCACATGGTTATCGGGAGCCGTTGCTAAAGACACAGCAGGAGCTGATGTAGAGGCAGGCAAAACTATTGACCAAATGATTGCAGATAAAATTCGTGGTGATACTGTATTGCCGAGTATGCAATTAGGAATAGAAGATATATCACAGATGGTAGGTTCTTGTGATGGTACTTCAAGTTGTGCATACATTAATTCAATCAGTTGGGATACTGATACTTCAAACTTACCAATGGAAATTAATCCACGCACATTGTTTGAAAGAATGTTTGGCTACGGTGCAACCCATGAAGAAAGACTAATGCGTACAAGTGTAGATAGTAGTTTGCTTGATAGCATTATGAATTCATCAGCGAATTTAAGGAAGAAGTTGGGTAACCAAGACAAGGAAAGACTTGGGGACTTTTTAGAATCAGTGCGAGAAGTAGAGCTAAGGATTGGTAACTTAGAGAACAAACTAAGGGCACAAGGATCTAATTTGTCTACTGCTCCTTTTGAAGTACCTGAATTGTATGAGGATCATGTAAGAGCTATGACTGATGTTATGGTTTTAGCATTGCAAACTGATACAAGTCGTGTACTTTCATTTATGTTAAGCAGAGAGCTTAACCAAAGAACATATCCGCAGATAGGAGTACCAGAGCAACATCATGGTGTTTCTCATCACGGATATAATCCAGAAAGACAAGCGTTACACGCTTTAATTAACACTTACCATGTCAAGTTATTCACAGAAGGTTTTGTGGACAGACTTGCAAACACACCTGACATAGACGGAAGTTTATTAGATAATACTCTGATTATGTACGGTGCTGGGATGGGAGACGGAAATGTACATAGTAAAGACCCTTTATCGAATCTACTTGTGGGTGGACGAAACCTTGGTGTGCGAGGAGGTCGAGACATCGACACAGTGCAGCCTGATGGTTCAAGCATGCCTAACGCTAACCTCCTCAGAGGAATGTTAGAGAAGTTTGATATTCACTTAGATGAGTTAGGACATTCCACTGGCGTCTTCATTTGATATATCTTCTATCATGTTACGCCATATTTCAAGATGAGGGACAACAAACCCTAAAGTGATTCGAGGCTCATGGGACCCGGCACAGTGATAATACACTTTGTCGGGTTCTCTACCTCTGCCGTAGTAACCTACTTTACAAGTCCAGCCTGATTTGTCAGGCATATTAACTATTTCTTTGGTGAGAGGATCCATGTATCTAAAGAAACCATTGCCTGTAGGTGAATACGACAATAGTATATTATAACCAGAAGCATTCCAATTATTGTGCCAGCCCATGTATCCTCCCTCAGGATAGAATACATTAACTGCTTGATTACGTGCGCCTAAATAAGCACAAAGATCGTCTGCCAATTTATTTCTTTTTTGTTTATGTTCTAAGGGAGCATTTTCAGAAGTATTAATATCTACTGATAAAGTTCTTTCAGGATAACCAATGTGTTGTCCGTCTTTGTCTACTATTTCTTTTAAATAGTCTTCACCACACGCTTCTTCTAACAACATACCCTGATGACGATCTTTACTGTTGGCAATTTCTGTCAGCTTAGTCAGATCAGATTGAAAAAACCAATCGCTATAATCAGTGAGCATTTTTAATATTTCTTCGTTATTAATAGTTATCCACTTCATTCTGCTAATTGATCCTTGGGTATAGTGTGATGATATAAAACTATTTCCTGTCCTTGTAATTCTTCATAATGATAGCCATTGATAAAGTTCCAACGAGCATCAGGTTCTTCTACATACCCCCATTTAACTTTATGACCTCCGTACGTAAGGAGTTTCCACATTGTAAAAGTATCCCATTGTATAGCAGAAGGGGGATAGTGGGCAATATCATAATCAGATTTTCTTTGCGCTAAATATTCTGTCCACCAAGCTCCCATTAGAGACATAACTGCAGGAGTCTTACGATAAACAAAGAAACCACAGTGACAAGTCATTTCTTCTGTAGCAGACAGTTTAGTGAGTTTTGCGTTGTAGGGCCTGTTCTTGGTAAATACAATATCTTTATTTTTTGGAAGAATGTCAAAAATGTTTTTAATATCTTCATGCTCACACATCATATCAGCATCAAGATAGCAAGTAATATCGTATGGAGTTTTATTAAGTGCCCAGAGTTTAGCACGAATGTGATCTGGAATTCCTTCACTTATAACATTATTAAATAATATATGGTCTTCAGGTTGTACCCATTCTTTGTGAGTGAATAAAGTAATATCAGCTTCAGGCCAAAAGTCTCTTATAGATTCAGCAAGTAATTTTCCGTGTCTATAGAATCCTTTTTGTTTTGATGCTACTATTATGAATCCTTTAGTTTGTTTCTTTTTCGGCATTATCAATTTCCTTCATTAACAAAATTGTAGCATAAGCCTGGACTTCCATTATACTTTTAGACTTTCTAATCATTCTTTTTAATTCATTATTTTTAGAATTTTTAATAGAATCAACTTCAAATGCTTGCAATTTTGCGTTAAAGAGAGCCTCTTGTTTTGCCCTTGCTCTTTGAGATTCACGCCTTTCAGCAGTCTTTTTAATATTGTCATTTCTTCTTTCTAAGGCTTTATTAGTATTGTCGTCAATTTGCTCTTCGGTATATTCTTTTAATACCGATTTCATATCAGGGTTATCCCCATCTTTATCGTGTATGGAAGCAATACTTTCTTTACCATTTGGTTGTACGATGGTAACGATTAGATGACGATTCTCCTTATTGGACCAATAAGGATTCTTATACTGCCTTATAATAGGGGGGTGTTCAACCTCTGTTACAGAGGTGTCAACAGGTACAGAAAGTTCTGCGGTCATAATGTAACTCCATAATTAAAAACTATATTATATAACTATATAGTCCGTTTGTCAAGCAGTTCTCAACCAAAGTTTAATGGTACTTACGTTTTCTGTGGTTCCCACAATACTGTCGCCTGCATAAGTGCCAGTAAAGTCAGAGGAGAAATACCCAGTAAATGAGCCAGTATATGTGCCGGAGTAGTTTGAAGTACCTACATAATCACCACTAAATGCCTGGTCAAATGAGCCAGTATATACACCGGTGTATGTTTTAGGACCACTAAAGAATCCTGTAAAGTCTTGTGAGTAAGTGCCGGTATAATAAGCACCTATAAATCCAGAGTAATACAGAATATACGCACCACTAAAGTCACCGGTGTATGCGCCTGAATAAGCAGAAGTACCTACATAATCTCCTGCATAGTCACCACTGAATGTACCGGTGTAAGCACCTGTATATGTTTTAGCACCTGAGTATTCACCGGTAAAGTTATCACTAAACTCTCCGGCAAAGGCGCCTGTGTACGCACCATCATAGTTCAGAGATTGGACCTGTTGTCTTGTATCAGTGAATCCAGCAACATCACCCATTTGTGTCCAAGTACCCGTTTCACTCGGAGTAGAGGTCTGTACAAGGTAGCACCCTACACCAGGAGTTGTTCCATATCCTTCAACAATTCTGTTTCTAAAGTTAGGAACCATTTGCTCGACTTCAGCAGAGGTCATCATTTTGAAACCGTCGCTGTATTTTAGTGAAGCAAGATCACTGTTAGCTGAAGAAGTAGGTGCTGTTTTCTGCCATAAATATATGACGTTGTTACCGCTTTGAGCGGTATTTGTAATTGTATAACGAGAAGTCCAGGTACCGCCTGCTGGGGATACTGTAGACATATGAAATTGGCCAACAGTATAATTAGATTCGGAAACCATGTCACTAATTACTTTATCTAAAATGTCAGTATCTAATTCACCATCAGTAAATTCATTGACACCGACATTACCTGTTCCTTCCCAGCCAAGAGGACGATTAGTAATACTTTCTGAAGCGGCTGAAGTTACTTGCTTGAAGTAGTATGTAGTAGAAGATGTTGCGCCGTCTGTGGGGTGAGTCCCTATAGAATCATCTCTGATAGTATCAACAAAAGTACCAATAGCAGAACCACTAAGAGCATTAGCAGTATCCATGTTCAGGTCACCGGTAATTGTACCATCCCAGTCATTTGCATATTTGTTAGTAATAACATAAGAGAGATACTGCTGTATCTCAGCATCGGTCATTTCCTGCAAACCTTCAAAGTTAGCAGAAGTTATTGGACTACCGGAAGATTTAATTCGTAATGGGCGCATTTATTTTTTCCTTAATTTAGTCTTGTCCCGGAGGAGTCATATATAACACTTTCTACCATCGTATTCCAATTAGTGGTAGAGGTTCCTACCAGTTCAACAGTTGTTCCTGCTGGAACAGAGATTGCCGCATTAGCTGAACCGCTATTAATACTTGCTGATGTAGCAGGATACAATTTTATACTAACTGAAGTAGCATTGATAACTACATATAATTTTCCGGCGGCCGCCGTTGGAAGTATAACTCCCTGATTGGCAGTTGCTGTACTAACTACACTATAGGTTTTGTCTAAAGTTGTGGCGTCTCCTTGCACCGTACCTGCAGCAGATACAGTGGCGCCGATTGAAGCGGTGTGGTCTCCGGATGAAACAATGTTCCCTACAGATATGTTACTACCACTTTCGTACTTATCAGTATCAAGGTTGGTAAAGTTAGAGTCAACCTCGGAGTTTGTTAACGGACTGCCTTTACCAGATCGAGTAATTATTGTTGACATTTACTTTTCCTGTCCTTATATTTTGTTAAGAATTTGTTTGAACATATCCTTAATTTCTTTAAGCTCATTCTTTAATGTATTTATATCATCTTGTACTTCAACAATCTGATTTTTTTGCTCATTCTGAATATTTTTTTTCATTTTATATTCCTGTAAGGATTTGTAGTCTCTATTTAATAAAGCCTGATTTTTACCATCTCTTATAAGAGCTGGAGAATCCTTTACTAATTCATATCTACTCATGGTTTATACCTGGAGAGCATATGCTCTCAAGTTCGATGAAAAAGGAATCTTAGCAGTATCTGTGCTCAAGTGTACAATCTTAATTGTATAATTTTTAAATCCAGTATACGTTTGAGTTGTAGTGACCGGAGTACCTGCTGTAGCAGCAGAACCGCCGCCGCCTGAAAGTGTAACAGTAATTGTCCCACCATCATATCCTCTTCCAGGATTGGTTACTGTGATTGCTGTAACCGCACCGGCTGATATAGTTGCTGTTGCCTTTGCACCGTAACCTTCACCACTGTGAGTAATGTTTACAATGGGTGCTGAAGTATACCCGCTACCTCCTGTTGAAACTGGAATTGAAGTTAAACCAGTAACATCATATTCTATCACACCTGTACTTGAATCCAGTCCAAATGAGTTAGAACCTTTAGCAGGTACTTTATATGTATACTCCGCCCAACCAGTAGTTGATGTATTGAAAGGTGCCTGTTCAATTTCCATTTCACGCCAGAAAATATCAGTATCAAAGTCTGATTGTTCATCATCACCGTTGCGTATCTTATAATAAACTTTGACCGAACCTTCTGCAGGAATCTTATTGTCTAATATGACTTTAAGATCTTCAGCATCCTGGCCGTCTAAAAGTTCTACGCGTCTTGAAATGTAACGTGTTCTTGCACTACCGCCGCTTCTAACAGCCTCGCCGGACGCATCATTATTAACTTCATTCTTGTAAATGCCCATTATCAATGCTTCACCATTTATCATTGGGCTTAGATTCTCTCTTGTTGTATTTACTGTTATTTCATAATATGCTGTTGGTTTCTGAAGGCCTCGAACAGTCTGATTAATTGCGCTACCGTAAGTTGCTACTTCATTTGAAAAACTCAGAATAGTCTTTTCGGTATCAAGATCAATAGTCTTAGCAGGATACAAGTCTGTTAAAGTAGTATTAACAGTTGCCGCACCTGTATTAGTTAGCGCAATTTTTGGAGTAACTATACCTTTGTTTCCATGATTTGCATATGGTAGTTTCATTGCATATGAGTTCACTACTCTGTTGTATATGTTTGCAGTAGTAGCAGTCTTGGTGCCGTTTCCTACAAGAGTTCTTGTTAAATCAGATGCACTGTTTGAGCTGTAGAACCTACCTTTCATTACTTTAATAGTAGAAGTATTATCGTAGGTATCGTTATGATACAATATTCTACCAAGATTAAGTTGTGCTGTAATTTCACCGTTAGTTGTGGGTGAACCGCCAGTAATTGTTACTACAAGATTCGACAATCCTGTATATCCAGATCCTACGTTAGGTAATGTCAATGCTGTAATTACACCCAATGACATTGTAGGTGTTACTGTTATAGGAGTACCCTGTCCAGTAGAGTCTGTTAGTGTAACTGTAGGCGTTCCAGCATAAACACCGCCGTTAACAATGTTGAAACTAAATCCATATACACGATCGCCGATAGCAAATTTGGTGCTTGAATCACTAAAATTATTGAAGTTAATCCAATCGTGCCTTGCATTAGCAAGTTTTATCTTATAATCAACATTAGGAGTAAAAGTATAACGCTTAATTCTAAACATCATATCTTCTTTTTGTCTTGGTGTCCATGTTCTGTTATTTGCAGAAGTAAACAATATACCGCTATGAGCCTGTTTAGAAACTACACTGGTTGATCCGTGTATAGGCTTACCGAGTTCTGCAATCCAAACAGTGTAGTTAGGATCGTCTCTTTCAGGAATAGGAACAATACAATATTCCTTATCCACTTCACACCATACAGGAGTCGGAAAATCAAACACTGTGCCTTTAGGACTGAATGTACCGTCGCCATCAGCAGTAGAAGTGTTACAGTTGTGTCGATCTTTGCGACACTGTCCTAATACAGTAGGTCCTGGGAATCCATTAATCATTTCTCTTATTTCAAGAACAATGCCGTTATTATCGGCTTCAGTTGAAATTGTATGGAAGAATATATCAACCGAAGAAATATAAATTCCTTCAGGTACCCCAGTTACTTTAAAGCTCTGAGCCATTGGGTCCCAACCACCACAATTCCAATCGTAAAATCCTTGTTGTGCTTTGTACCCAAGCTGGGCCATTTCATATTCCCAATACATATCCGCTGCGTTAAAATCTAATTCAACATTATCGACTACATTGTTTACAGTAGTTGTTACTGCACCACCTGATTTAAGAGTTGCTCCGCTATTAAAATTAGCATTATTAGTATTGGAGCCATCAAGGCCTGTTTCCCAAGCAAGATCAGTAGATTCCCAAGTAGCAAATCCTTCAGTGTCAACGTCAATAAGCCCACTGCCAGTGTAAGTAGTCAGGATAGAAGATTGTAAAGCTTGCTGTGTGTTTGTAACATTACCTGACACGGTTGATCCATCGGCAAGTTGTTGTACAGTAACAACACTTCCATAGGTGCCACTTGCGTCTACATAAGCCTCACCGTATTTAATGTTTGGCATTCCTTCTACAATATACGGAGCCCCAACACTTTCGTAGTATGTCTCCCAACCAGGTTCTACAAGTTTAGATTCTGTAGAAGATTTCACTTCTTTGTTAGCCGGTACTGGAGGAGTAATAACTGAATATTCTTTACGTTTTTGTACCGTTGTTCCGCCGCCCGAGTAGAAAGTAGCTGTAGCAATAGAAGTTGACGCTGATAAATTATTACCAACAGTAGCAGAACACATAATGTCTATGACCCCTGCTTCAAACTCCCCCTGTCCAATTGAAATTGTTCCGGAAGCTCGGCCATTATGGTCAGTTGTTACAGACCCCTTAGAGCGGCCGCCCATGTATATATCATGTACTTGATTCTTACATAGACCACTAACGCTAAAGTCAATGCTTTGTGCTCTGGTGTAAGGAATATAAGATTCGTCTACAATAGATTCACCCACATACTCTGTGATAGTATCTGGCAATGCCCCTGTATAAGTTTCAGTAAAGGTATCATACCCTGATTCCATACGATTTTTAGTTACCAGCTGTCTATCTTGAAACTCAGTGAAAGTTCTATATATTTCACCAAACTGTTGGTATCGGTTTCCAGAACCGTCATAGGTTCCTAAAGTGTTTGATTCAGTGTGTGAGTATTCTTCCCAAGATCTTACCTCATTAGTAGTAATATCGCCGAGTAAAGTTTCATAATATGTGTCTACTACAGTCCAGCCCTTCCACTGCCTATCCCATGCGTCCGCATATTCAAAGTTGTCATATGATCCTGTTATATTATTATAAACAGGTGAAACATATTCATAATCCGACCATGAATCTTCTGCTGGAGCTATAGCCATCATTCCAAATATAGTTGAGCCGCCGCATGGAGGTGGGGGTATTTCTTGTATACAAGTATTTGTAGCTGGATCATAATAATATCCAGCTCCGCAATTAATTACTTCTTCAGCCCTGTTAGAATTATACAGTGTCACTACTGCACTCTGGCCAGGTACATTAGAAAGACTATCTGTTCCGAGTGTAAATGTCATAGCCACGGAAGCATCAGCATCAGTAATCCCGGTATCATCTGCTAAAGTAAAACTAACTGATGCCCCGCCGCCACTACCTATAGTAGCCGTACCGGACAAACTTCCTGATGTAAAATCTCCAGCAACCAAAGTATAACCAGAATCTCCTGCGAGAGTCCACGGAACAGTTGTTCCTGCAGGGACATTAGTTGCTTGAATATTGATACTAAACGAATCTCCTTCGTCAACCGCGTTCTGGGAACGAGTTAATCTATAAGTTACTACCGTCTCTCTGGGCACGGGGTCTATAACCACAGTTTCGTCTTCGTCAGGAGTACCAACAGCTTCAGTAGTATCGTATAATAGTTCCGTTACTATTGCTTCATACTTAGAGGCTAAAAGCTGTTCAGCATAAACTACTTCAGCAGCAGGAACATGGAAGTATTTTCCGGTCTGACCGGCTTCATCACTTGTCTCAGTGAACGCCGGGACAAGCTGAATGCTATCTTGAGTAAATTTAGATCTAACATACGCAGCGTCTTTGTCTAAAGAAGCATTATAATCAGGATTCATTACCGCTGAAACTGCAAATGAATTAAAAGGATCTACTAAAAGACCATTTTTAAATCTATCAACACCATTAGCGTTTAAGAATTTCTCGTTCTGCGCCTGTGATTCTAAAATAGAAAGCGAAGTATAGTATTCAAGATTTTTAATTCTTTGTTCCAAGGTACCTATTTTACGCATGGTATATCTTGGATTTTCTATCTGTTTTACCTTAGTAGCAAGATCCTGTCTGCCATAATATTTTCCTGAGTCTGGGGACAATGAAGGAAAAGGCTTCAAAGAGAAAGTCGCCAAGGTCATATCTTTAGTGTTTTCTATAGCAGGAGGTACTACTTTCAAGGACTGTGGGCCTGGAATTACTTTAAAGTCTCCATTGCCTGAACCAAGAACCACTCTAAATGCCTGAGCAAAGTATGATTCAATATCAGTTGTAAATTCTTGCACCGGTACAGGGTTGGTTAACCCTCCTGTTGGAGCTGCAATAGTTAAGACTGAGCTTGGATTTGACGGAGCTGATGCTAATACAGAATTAGGTGTTGCCGTAGTAGCTGCATATGGTCTAAAATCGACCACGTTTCTCAGATCTATTATCACACCAGTGCTACGTGTAAACAAAGGAATTTCTTGTAGCTTCATATCCCCAGCTGCAATAGTAGCAGCGTATGAGTCTACACACGCAAAAGTTGGACCCGCCGCAGCTGAGTTTGTAAAGTAATCAAATTTAACTAAAACATAAGGGGTTGCACTAAAGTCTACAGTGGAGGTAGATTTTTTAACAATATTTGACAACCCATAATAATTATCTTTTTGACCGTTATCCAAAGTAAACTGAGATGTAACTGCTGTACCCTCACTCCCTGTTGTAAAGGCCGAAGAGTGTACTCTTACTTCTTTTATTTTTAACACATCTGGAACACCGAGACAGAAGGTATCTTCTGAAGTCGCATATCCCGATGTACCGTCTATCGTAAGTTTTACATAATGATCTTTTTGTAGTGTTTTTGTTATCGGACTTATGTTTCCGGAAACCTGTACATTGACATATGCTTTGGCTCTACGGTTTGGATAAGTAGAGGTATTTATTGTGTCATCTAAATCAAATTCTACAGAATTTGATGCACCGGTAACAGTTCTTGTTCCGGAAGTCATGTCCAAAACTTCTCCGGCGGTTATAGTAGTTCCGCCTACTGTTTGAAAACTATCTTTTGCTACAACAATAATGTTTGCATTTATTATAGTATCAGATAAGCTACCGGTGCCATGTGGAAAAGAAATCGGAGTGGACACTGTAGCAGTAGCAGTAGCAGTAGCATCAAAGTCTATATCAAACTCTTTTGTATATTTGAAGCTATAATCGAATGTTCCGCTCGGTGCAAGTGTTTTAATGTAAGTAGTGGGCAATGGGAATATAAGACGATTATAATCTTTTTCCTTTAACACAGCACTTTCAGGGGTACTGTCAAAATTTAAATCTTCTAAAACAATATCAGCATGAGCATCTGCAATAGAATCATTATAATATATTCCTCGCACATCTTTAAACTGAGCATTGCCACTCATTTTTACATCATACAAATAAATTCTATATTGACCAGCGGCCGCACCGGGAGTTCCGGATGAATGTACAAGATGTCTTACTTTAGCAGTACCTATAGAAGTACCAGGAGCAGAAGTTCCAGAGAAAGTTCCTGCAGTAACAGCGGCCGCCGCCGCCGATCTTAATTCTACTGTTGCACCACCATCAACATCAAAATTACCACATAATTCATCAATAACAACATAATTACCGTATGAAGTAGTAACAGATAATCCTTCATCAACATAAGAACTTGTTGGTTTGTTTACTGTTATCAGTTTAGGTGCATCAAGTGATTTAGTATACCCTGCAACATTAGCGGTACCGGGAGATATTTGCACAACAAATTTGCTTTCAGAACCGCCGTTCGCAGCAGTAAATGCTCCTCCATTAACACCATCATTTAAATGTTCTCTGATTTTAACTTTCATTCCATTGACAACATAGTTGCCATTGGCATTGTAAAACTTTGTAGCAATACTATCATTGATTTTTTGTAAAGGATCTTCTTTAACTTTATTTCTAACCAATGCCCCATATTCAAATCTTGCATACTCGTAAAAGTTTCCCGGTACAGCAACCGTGGTCTTTAATGAAGTTAAAGAAACAGCAAGGTTAAGTCTATCAGCACCGGGAGCATTAAAATTGAATGAACCTGAAGCAGGGTCTTTCAACGTAGGATCATCAGCTGCTGTTTTGATTGATTCTGTTACTTGGAAACCAATTTTTCTTTTTACACCATTACTAAAAGGATCTGCAAAACAAGATATCGCAGGTGTGACCGCAAATTGATTGTTTACATATACAACACCGGCCGACAATTGAATTTTTGTAGCAGTGCCATAATAATTATTACCGAGAGTTGAGCTTGTAAAAGAATCTATAACAAACTCAGTGTCTCTATATGAACCAGATGAAATTATTTTAAATCTTGCATCTGTAGTCTGCACAAAATGATCGTTTGCCGTTCCGGCATGATCCATATATGCTAAATAAAATGCTTTAATATTGGGTCTTCCAGTGCCATCACTTTGACTAACTTCCAAGATCTTGGCTTTCATTCCTGAAGTTACACCTTGAACAGTCTCGCCAATATATTTACTAAGATCGCTATTGTTAAGAGTAGTAGCAGTAGAGGTGCCGTTTGGATAATATGTATCGGTTATTTTAATATAAGGAATAAGACTAATATTTTCGGAACAACCACTAATGACAGCGCCGTTTTTCAGGGTGAAGCTACCAAGTGAAGAAATCTGATTCTGCAATATAGTTTGTAGCTGTGTCAATTCCCTTGCTTGGACTGCGTATCCTGGTTTAAATAAAACCCTGGTATAGTTGTCTCCAACATCAAAGTCGTCAAAATACGGAGTAGTGTTTAAATTCAGAGCCATCTACTTTTTCCTAAAATGTTAATATTGCCTTAATTGTTTCTACTTGGTCTTCCTGCCTGTTTATAAATGTACGGTTTTCAATATACATAACATCACCAGAATGTACGTTTAATTCAGGATTCTGAAAACTATTTATACTCAGGCTCGACACGCCTGTGTTGGTATTAGTCAAAATACTGCTTGCAGATATTAAATTTATAATGGGTTGTAACCACACATAATAGTTGGAACCATCCACAGTTTTATGTATTACTCTAAATCTTCCATTTTCATTTGTAGTTATTATATCATCAGCATTATATTTTGCTTGTTCGATTGCACTTCCCACTTCTATTCTTGTAGTATTATTTCCGGTTCCACTACTAAAATTAATTGAAGTGCTACCATATTGTTTTATATTTTTTACAAGACCTATTTGTCTAAAATCGTTGTTTAAAAATAAATCTGTATTATTTTCTTCATCTGTACTTAGAACAATAGCAAGTTTATTTGCAAACAATTCATTAATAGCATGTCCGCCATGTCCTTCTCTCGGCCCAAGAACAGCTCTTGCAGTAGCCTTTGCATCTCCTAAGTTTTCTACACCATTCAAGTTAGTAAATGTTATATCTGCAAAACTATAACCGTACCCATAATCAGTAACAGTCACTCCAGTTATTTGTCCTTCAGAATTTAAAGTGGCAGTTGCTTCAGCACCAACACCGTCTCCGGTAATGACTACCTTTATATCACCCAATATATAACCTGACCCCGTATTAATTACTTCTATTCTATCTATAGTTGCATAAGTTGTCACAGCTGCAGTTTCAACCGCCTCTTGTAGTGCTGGTGTCCCTACTGTATTTTTTAGATTGACTGTTGCTGTAGCACCTGCACCATCACCCGATATTGTAACACGAGCAAAAGAATACCCCGAACCATTATTTGTAATTGTAAATCCCGTGACTTCCCCTGCTGCAATTGTTACAGATGCAGTGGCACCTGAGCCATCACCTGCAATCGTTGCCGTGGCAGTAGTATAGCCACTACCACCAGCTGTTTTAACAATAGTATCTACTTCTCCGTTAACATCTGCATATGGGTCAACCGTATATTTTCTTACGGGAATGTTACCTGAGTCCAAAAATTTTGTTTGGTCAGAAGAGGAAATCTGAAACATGAACTTCCATTTGTATCCATCGGCCATAGTTGAAATTACTGACGGATCCGTACTAATCGGTTTGTCTGTACTTGGTTGTCCGAGATTGTTGTACATACATTTATATACTTTAAACTCGTCAGTGACAACATAAAAGTTAGCAGTTTTTAAACTTGAAGCACCAGAGGTTGCTGTGTGTGTTGTGACACCATTTAGAGCAGCTGAACCAAATACATCTATATAAGGTCTACCATATGAATTATCATACTGGTCATATACTGTATTGCTGGTCCAATTAATTCTTCTTGCCAAGTGGCATATATCAGCACTATCAGCAAGCTGAGCATAAATGATATTCTTTTGAAAGTCATTTATTGTATGCAAATCATCTGTTGGTGTTGGAGGTAACTCCTCATTAGACCAAGCCGTTGTTTTTCCCAACGTAATCCAAAAATAATCGTTGGTGTTTACAAGGTCACGTCTAACAGATCTTGCTAACTGTATTCTGCCGCTATTGGCAAGAAGAATCGCCATCTATCTACCTATTAAGAAATAGTAATTGTCCAAGTGATCGTCATTGAGTCTGCAGCACCTTTGTTGATTACTGAAAAAACAGTACGACAAAGCATTGTGCCTGCTGCTGAAGCATTAAAGATACCTGCTTCTGTAAGAGCACCAGTACCTACACCCGCACCAAAAGTAGCAACATAAGCAACGGAATTGTCAGTAACAGTGCCGCCCGCTGTAGTCAAAGCCGTACGTGAACCGGAAATAGGTGATACCAAAGCTGTCTGTAAAGCACCGGCAGCAGTGGTATCATCACCTACTTCCATGTGTGACATTTCATCAGGAAGTGTGTGACCCCCGAGAGTGTCCTTCATACGTGCTGCGATAAAATCAAGACCAGCATCAACCACCAAGTTAGGTACTGTAAAATCACTTTTTACATTACCGTTTTCATCTTTAATCACGACATTTACTTGTCCTGTCGCTTTCATTGTGTCTTTAAACATTATTGTTCTCCAATATTAGAATGAGCCTAATGTAGTCCCTACTATGTAATCTTCTGCAAAGTAGGTGATATCTACATAGTCTTGTGGCCCTGTTATTGTTCCACTGTCTGAAGTTGTTGTTGTGTCAGACCGTGAAGTTGTAAAATTCTTAGCTACTATTTCAGATGTTGTGCCCGTATCTGAAATAGGCTTACTTGTATTTATAACTGAAATATCGCTGTTTGTTATATCATCTACAGCAGTTTCATGTTGCAAATCTAAATTTAAAAATGTAGCATCATCTGAATGAGCATTGTCAGTAAATGATTTACTTATATGCAATGTCGCTGAATCTGTATTAGAAGTAGCGTCACTGAAAGTTCTTATCAACGTCAATTGAGTAGAAATTACATCTGTAACAATTGCACTATCAGCAAAATCTCTATTCCACTGAACAGTTTTAACTACAGTTTCAAGTGTAGTTGCGCTATCACTAACATTTTTACCATAAGAGAAATATATACCACCATCTCTTACGTAGAAATCATTGTCAACATAATCTTCAGCAAAATAAGTTTGAGTACCAGCATCGCTTTCTCTTATATTTGTTGTTGCATCTGTATAAGACGGCGATATAAGTTTAGTAACAACATCTGTTTTAGTTACTGTTTCACTAAAAGAGATTTCATATTCAATGCTAAATGACTCTGAAGTTTCTCCGCCTTCTCCAGCAAATATATCTTCTTCAAAGAATCTAAAGTGTACTTGTGGAACTGTTATATCAAAGTCTTCAAAGGATATTTCATTTGTTATAACCAACTCACCAAACACTTCCCAACCAGCGGGATGCACTGTGTCTCTTAGATCTCTATTCCATTCTGATTGTGCGTGTGTAGATTTTACAATGTAGGAATAGGTTTGATACTTTCTATTATCTTGTAGTCTATTAACATCTGACAATTTGCCTCGGTCATCCGTATATTCTCCTTGATAAGAGAAAAGATATCCAGAATTAATGGTCACATTGACAGATTCACCAAGAGAGTCTGTTAAACTTATTACGGCTGACCCTACATTAAAATTATAGCCAGCTGTTATAACTGCAAATGAAGTAGGTATGCCTGATGAAACAGTTTCTACTTTAACAAACGCATTATTACTTCCTCCAATAATAACATAATCTTCAGCAAAATAATCTAAGGCATATCCTCTATCGTCATCTCCGCTTTCATTTATTAAGAAAACGTCTCCTACTCTAAAAGTCGGAGTACCACTACCTGAGTATGTACCAGAAGATACAGATGCTAAAGATCTAACTAAAGAGCTTCTTGCAACAGAAGAGCCTCTAAGTGTAATAAAACTATCAATGTTTAGATTGTTAATCGTTAAACTTGTTGTAGTAGAATTATAAAGTGTGCCTTTATTGGTAATAATAGCATCACGTATTTTTTCAGTTGTTGTGTTCAATGTCAGTCTTGCTGTAGCATCCGAACCAGTACCCGTATCAATTATAGATACAGTCGGTGCGGCCACGTAACCAATACCTGTATTAGTTATAAGTATATCATTGACTTTTAACTGGCCTTCTACAAGAGTTGCAACATCAAAAGTAAGATCTGCTCCACCGCCGCCACCGAGGTTCGCATCTGCAATAGTAATAGTTTCGTCTATTACAAATCCTTGGCCATCAACATCTATTGTAACAGTTGCATCACCTGAACCATCAACAACCACAGTAAACTCTGCAAGAGATCCTGCACCACTTGAGGTCCAATCAGATGCACCAATAGTGTATGTTCCAGCAGATCTACTTACATCTGCTACACCTATAGTATCTACAGTAGCGATTGGTCCTTCAAATACTATTGTGCCGGCAGCGTCTGCTCCCGGGCCTGGAATAGAAGTTCTGAGAGTATCAAATTTTAAAAATACTTCCCACTGCTGAGGAGAGGTTGCATCAATTTTTATAACGTCGGTAACAGTTGCCGGTACTACTTGTGTTCTGTATCCGGAACCGAATGAAACGTAATAGTGTATATCAATTAAAGCACCTTTAAGATTTAATACTTCGTAACTGTTATTAGAGATTACTTTGACAGATTGTTTTTCTTTCCATATACCGTCAGATGCTCTTAAAATATACCTACTTGGATATAATATAGATACATCTTCACCGTAAAATAAACGGAAGAATGTTTCTACCGATGCTTTAGAACCTTTGCTCTCATACAAGTATTTTATGTTTTTGTAAAAAAACTTTTTATCTACTGGTAAATTTGAGGGCCAACGCTTGGCAAGCATCTGACGCCATTTTTCAATTTCCGTAGAATTTGCTTCATCAATATCGTAAAACCTTTTATTCAACAGAACATTGATTGGATTACCAGGACGATCCATCCATTGGTAATATTTTTCAATAAACGTGACAAAGGTAGTATAATCTTCTCGTATGAATTCGGGAATAGAATACTTGATGTTGTCTGCATTTTTTTCTACGTGTTCAGTAGTATCTCCAGAAGCAAAAGATAATACTGCTGTTAGCACCGCGCCGCCTGAACCGCTAACTGTTACAGTTGGGGCAGTTGTATAACCGGTTCCAGGATTAGTAATAGTAACTGAGACTATTTGACCTGATGGTCCTACTACAGCAGTGGCAGCTGCATTTGTGCCGCCGCCGCCGGTAAATGATATTGTTGGGGGAGTATTCGGAACGTAGCCGGAACCTGCATTAGATACAGTAACGGATTCTACATATCTGTAATAACTCGGTATCTTATGAGACATTATTCATTTATTACCTGTTGACTAATAACAATGTCTAATCCTTTTCTTGCACCTGTTGTTGTGTTAAGTTGGGTGTCATCTAAAGTTAATACCGTATTCTTAGAAGGTAGTGCCACTACCGCAGATGTATTTACTTCTGAAACTCTTGTTAGCGTTTGTGTTTTTATATCTTTAACGTCATCATGTGGTTTGGCATTTATCCTGACAAATGAATCAGTGCCGGAATAAGAATTTATCTGAGTAATAAATGTAACACGGCCCGTGTCGTAATTAACAATGCCCACCAAACCAAGATTTTTATTATCTTTTTTGCCATACAAATAAACATCACCTAAACCAGTATACTCGGGAGGATTGACCCCTGTTCGAGGAACATCTTGTAATTTTACATCATAATTTCCTGTACCAATGTTGACATTGAACCAAGTAGAATGTAAAGTCCTTGGCTCTATTTTATTATTAAAAGATAAGGTAAAACTTTCGCTTTTACCTAAGGTCATTGCAGATTTTCTAATTTGCAATTTTGGATTTATATTTACCGAAATTATAGAAGAGGAAGACTCTTTCACATAACGGTGCAAGTCTGATAAGTAAAAGTCTTTATTTAAAACATTCAAACTATTTGTAAAGTAAGCACCAACTGCTGTGCTGATTGTTGAAGTAATTTCACCCATAGTCAATGCGGTTACTTTAGGATTATAAGTAGCCCCTATTCTAAGTTGTATATAAACGTAATTTGGATCAACAAACTCAGTCAATATACCCACAGGAGCTTTAGGGTCTAAAATTTCTGTTTGTATTTTAGCTTTGTCTGCATCTGTAATAATTTGATTTGGATACGGGTCTAATGAAATAAAGACCTTTCCGTATATGGGAGGATCATTAGTTTCTCCTCCCCAAACAGCACAAGACTGGATGTTAGAATTACTTGCCAATATTAATGCCTGATAGTCAGCTGAGGTAATTGCTCTGTTTCTTGTCTGATTAAAACGAGGGGCAGTTTTTCTAATTGAGTCGATAGATTCTTTGCCAGAGCCGCCGCTTGCATTATATACAGTTGTTATAGTTATAACTTCATCATTAGATATAAATGTTCCGGAATTGCCGGAAAATCTATTTGCACCATTAGCAGCCTCACCGTTAGATGCAATATAGTCTACAACAACAACATTTCCATCTGTTAATTTTTTACCTACATAGTTATCACCAAAGCGAACCAAATATAAACCGTCAACATCTTCCTCAATAAAATACGCTTTAGTTGTAGTGCCTACATCTGTTAAATTTGTATACTGTAAGTATGTTGAAATAGTTAAATCTGATTGAGATTCTCTTACTCTAACACGCATTGAGGAAGTATCAATATTATTATTAGGTATAGTAAAAGGACCGGATAATGTATTAGATGTTACTACAAAACTATTAGAAATCCTGGTACCTTCTGTTATTTGTACATTATCAAAAAAGAATCCAGATATAGCTACTCCGCCAATTGTTCTGGTTTCTTTATTGACGGTAACCGAGTTTCTTGGATAAAAGAGGTAACTCGTAGAATTAATGACCGAGGTAAAAGCTGTATCTCTGGAAAGTGTTAGTGTTGAATTACTATTTGACACCGGTGGCACTACTCTAAAGTTTATAGTTGCTGTAGAGCCTCTTACCGACCGAGGAGTGTATCCTAATCCTTTGGCTATAGAAACTACTGAAGCTCTTTTTGTAGCAGTATCAATGAAGGCCTCATTACCTACCAAATGTGCAAGAACACTATTGTAATGCGTGTTGTATGCAAGAGTGTCCAAAAGAACATTCATAGCAGAACCTTCAAAATTGTAATCTTGAAATTCTGATTGTGCAGCCAAATACGCTTTTAAATTTGATTTTATTGTTTCAAAATCTAATTCTGTTACATCTAACTTTGCCATGTTACCTTAACCTTTCAAGATTTATTACTAAATCTGTAACTTTTTGTATGCCCAAGACATAGAATCTAATAGTAATTATCAAACTGTTTCTATCTGATAAAGAAGCGGAAACAGGAACACTTATGTCCTCTATTCGCACTCTCTTGTCATATGTTTCTATTAAATTTTTTAAATGTCTTTTAATGGTTTGTGAGTTAAGCACGTCCATATTTTGAAAAAGATATCCTATTAGATGTCCGCCTTTATTAGGAGCAAACGGCCTCTCATAGAAGTTTGACAATATCAAAGTGCGTAATGATTGCTTTACAGCATTAACGTCTAATTTTTTAGACACATCACCCGTGACCGGATTTGGAGTAAATGCTAAATCCAGATCACTGTATAGTATAGGTGTTTTTTGTTTTAGTTCAGCCATGTTAGTATTTATACTGTTATATGCCCAACCTGCCTGCTATTTGGGAAAGTATTTTAGTTTTTTCATTAGCTTCTAACTTATTATATAATGCTGGTTTTTCAATTTCCTCAAACTCAGCTAATATTTCGTTTACCCTTCTTTCAATATCTTGTGTAACTGTGGGTACAGGAATATCCGGAACAGGTTCAGGGGCATCTGCCGGTGCAGGATCCTCATCAGGGGGTGTTATTGGTTTGCCTTTAAGAACATTTCTAAGACCATCAGCTGATTTTTGTAAATTATCTATTTTGTTACAAACACTTTCTAAATCCAAAGCTCCAGTTTTTATGAGACCAGGTAAAGCCTCAAGCCCCCCTGCACCAACATCAATATCACCCCACTTGCTTTTAAGATTTTTTACTTCGTTTGCAATACCCTCAGCGTCTAAAACCACAGCTGATAAATTATTCACAGCAGGTTTCACTTTATTAATAACCTCTTTTACATCGGTATGTAAAGATTTTAATTTTGGGGGGATTAAATCCGTTGGTATAGGTATCATACCATTCTTAACATCAGCTATAAATTGTTCTACTCTTTGTATATCAGTTGTCAGGGTGGCATATTTTGCGCCTACGCCTAAAGCCTCAGCTATGCCCTGACCAGAAGTAGGAAACGTAAATGGTGTCAGATCTAACAAACCTAAAACACCATCAGCAGAGGACAGTGAGGTTAATCGCCCCAATAATTCATTTTGCTTTTCACTTAATAGTCCGCAGCTCATATATTATCCTATGGTATAGGTGGTTTAGGAGTTGGCGTACCAGGTGCTGAGCCAATATGTGAGTGTGTACCAAGCCCAATACCTGTAACAGTTGTAACAGCTGTTGCGGCGACAAGACCGGTGACAGAAACCATACCTGTGTGTTGTGTAATGCCGGTAGTAATACTTCTTGCACCTGTCTTTGTTTCCTGATAACCAGCAGCAATAGTTTGTATTCCAAGTGTTTCAAGTAATTGTGCTGCGCCGCCTACAAGTTTCTGTTGGGCAACACCTAACAGCGACATATTAGTACCTGATGCTCGGTAAGTACCCACTGCGGTCTGTGTCATATTTAACAGTGAGGTAAGATTATATGACTGCAAGGTTGTCATTGACATATTACCTGTAGAGGTTAAATTATACCCTCCATTAACAGTCATATTAAATCCATCGCCTACACTCATGGTATGTGAACCGACACACGTAATAGTCTGTACTCCACCGGTCCTTAAACTGTAATCTTCAGTAACATTCACACTCATACCTGTGCCTATTTCAGCAACACTATTGCCTTGTATCTTAGTATGATGAGAACCTGTAATAGTTGTAAACTTATTACCATTAATTTCTTCGTAGTAATCACCGTCTACTCTAAGTTTGCAGTCACCAACAATAGTGACATTACATCCGCCTGTTATAGAAACATTCTTACCACCAATTACTATTTCATATTCATCACCGACAATCTTTGTGACTTTAGTTCCGTCAGCTTGTATTTCGTAAAAGGATCCTGAATTATGATACTCATGTATTCTTCCGTTGTCAGGTGTGTCGTCTACTTCAAACACATGACCGGATTCTGTTTCTGTTACTTTGTTGAAAGGATAAACCGAAGTAGTTCCTTTACCGAATGTAGGAACTGTGCCTGGCTCACTATAGGTTCCTGTGGCTGTAGAACCAAAACGAGGATGAGGTTCGTCCCAAGGAACAGAAGAATAATCCTTTCCTGTTATGTCAGGGGTGACAGTAGTTATACTTGGTGCTTTAGCTGTAGGAATTGCCTTGGTTTGTTTTTTTCTTTTCTCTACAAGGCTTGCGTGTTTTTCTGCTGCACTTCCTCGAGCAAGGCGTGAAAGATCTGGTTCGTTAAGATCATTGTATCCCACGTCCTCTTCAGTTCTTGGAAACTTTCCATTAGGGTCGCTAAATCCTATTGTTGGGTCTTCTATTCTTTCAACAGGAATACCTGGAAGTGACCCTATAATAACAGGACTTTGTTCGTCATTACCATCAGCAAAAAAGCCAACAACAGTTGAACCGGGTAATAGCGCAGGAGTTTCAGAGACACCTGACATACTTGCTGAAGTGACAGGTAGCATTACAGTAGCCCAGGGCAAATCCTTTGTAGGAAGTGTAACAGTATTGGCTGTGTGATATCCCAATACTCTTACTTTACATCTTCCTAAGTTTTCAGGATCGGCTCTACTTTCTACTACGCCTATCCACATTTTAAATTGTGGTACTAACATTCTTTACTCGCTTAGATCTAAGTTCAAACCGTTTTTCACAATTTCAGCAGTGATGCTATGTTTATCATACTTTATTGTGTGTTTCAAAGCTGTTATTATATAGGGACCTGAAAGATAAGGATCTAATACTGTTCCCTCATCATCTTCAGTTGTTTTGGATCTCGGTGACAAATATTTAAGATTAATTAATTGTCCCACTTCAATATCTGTTCTTCCAGGAATATTTATTGTGAATTTAAAATGATCTAACCCACTTAAATATGACTTTCTGTATTGTATTCTGTCTGTGTAAAACTCTGCTGGATGACCGTTTGGTAATTCGCTATTGTCTGTAGTACCGTAATCGGTGTACAAGTTTGTGTTGAATACAACAAACTCTGTGTGCATCATCGGATTACCACGAACATCATCAGGGATAGGTATTCCCTCTGAGGTTCTCACAAAAGCTTTGGCCTGATCCACAAAGTCAAAAGTAGATTCTGTCAATTTTTTTGTTGTTAAATCATATCCACGAATAGCATTTGCAAAGTAACCTGTCATTGTGCCTTCGATAATGTCAACCGTTTTAGGCATTTGAAATGAATCAATTTTAGTAAATGCTGGAGGTAAAACATTTCCTGTATATTTTAACCCATCTGCTCTACGTGGAAATGTTTCCTCTACAGGCTCATACACATATTCATCAAGCATTCCAAACTTTTGCCCTTTTTCGATTAGAGCCTCTACACTACTAAAATAAAATCCTTTATTAGACTCGAAAAACAGATAGTCGGACCCCTGCAATTTTCCTCCCCTAACTCTTTTAGATATGAAATTCATATTTTTAAAAGGAGACCAAAAATTAGAAGTATATTTTATCTTACTTGAATGAGGAGAGTCCGATATATACAAAGGAGTTTTTCTACCTGGATCATCAAACCTTCTGTCAAGTGAAATATAATCTTGATATACTGACGCAGCTACTTCATCAGTATTGCCTTTTAAACTACCATTAACAGTTATTTGTAAGTCAGAATATCCTTCAACAGAAATTAGCTGTAGTGTGTAATAACTTTGAGTATCGTTATTATTAAATCTATCTGTTACTGAATAAACTCTAAATTGCTTTTCAATAATATTAGCAGGCGCATCAACATATGTAGGTGTTCTAAACTTTATTACTACCAGTTCGTTTCCTCTGATTGGAAAGTTTGAAACAAGATCTATACCGTCTGATATTAACATTTTGGCTGTTAAACAGTTAGCAAAAATATCCTCATACAGGATAAATTCAACCATAAAGGTTTTTAGATCTAATACGTTACTGTCACTATTTACCAGAAGAATATCATCAAAGGTAATCTGACCAGCACCTGTTAAAATTTCGTTATCCACACTACCTCACCAGACGTCTATATATTTTAACAAAATCTCCAATGAATTTATTTTTTATCAAATAAATATGTCTTTTAGATTCATTAAGGTCTATTTCATAATCCATGTTTGTAACAGCGCTGTGAGTTCCTGCTGTTAATTTAGCAGCATCATAATCTACTACAAGTTCAGGGTTGCTACCAGTTATCATATAATGATGGACTGCTGATTCATTTCCTGCACCGTATTTTGTTTTAACGTATTCTGTCAACGCAACTGAAGATTTTGGCCACTCCTCGTATGGATTGATTATATTATTAACCAGTAAGATTGTCCAGTGATATAATGGCGTACCATATACTCTGTTAGATAGATGTTCAGGTGTTTCCCCGTCATCTAAATAATAAGCATCCATGTTTAAATTACTTACGTTACCACTTCTAAAACCAGTTCTAACAAAAATATCTCTTACTGCAATATTTTTATTTTGAGGAGTAGTGTAAATTAATGTCGGTAGATATTTAAAATACATTATCTGCTTGTCCTATAGCTATCAGTAATACCGCCTTCTTTTCTAACCAACATCTCAAGTTCAGTAAATTGCAATCTCATACTAATTTGAGATGGGCCGCCTGGCTTACTAATAAATGTTGTAAAGTCTGCACCGCCATATGATACATCCATATTAGTCAGCGCACAAGAAGAAATTTGATTGACGTACTCGTTACGTTGATCTTTGTACATATATTCGATGTTAAACTCTGAAGGGTAAATCATAATAGTTTTGCCTTCAGCGAGTTCTGGGTGCATATGGTATTTAAATAACTGAATAATATTCATCACATCTTCAAATTCTGTGTCATTCTTCGGTGCAAAAATATAATTAAAAGCAAATGATCTAAAATCCATTTGTTCAAAAAGCTGTTCTCTAAATGGATTCAAAGTCGTCTTAGTTGATACATCAAAAACATCACCGAAACTTCCGCCGCCGAGTTGAGATGGCAAATTTGCAGCTCCTTGTATAACACTTCTTGCCATGGCGTTTGCAGTGTTGTTGTTTCCTGCAAGAGTATTTTTAACAATCCCCAACAAGTCATCTGAAGATTCCGGCATAGGAATGTTGCCGTTAAGGATTCCTCCACCAAATGTACCTAATGAAGTATTTTGCCATTTAGCCCCGTATGATACAGTAGGCGGAGCTGCAATGTGTAACTGTATTGTATTAAGAAGACGTATAGTTTCATTTGCCTGGATAACTGCTTCACCAATGTTTTCTGCTATTTCATAGCCACCATAGGCAGTTGCAACACCTACAGCTGTTCTTAAAGCAGGAGAACCGGTACCAGCTGTTATAAAGTTTGCAACAGCTTTACCTGCTTTGAATCCCGCATAAACACCGGCAGCTTTAAATAAAGAACCGAGGATATCAATTTGTTCTCCAGTTGCCCTGCTTTCGTCTCCTACTTGCTCTTTTCTTTGTCTGTCAGCTTGTGACCATTCTCCAAAACCACCCAGGAGATTATCTAAATCTTTTTGAAACTTGGCCTCACTTCCAACTGAGCTTCTTTCTCTCGCATTAATATAAAATATAATACTGTGCGGTTGTTCCGGATTCTCTCCAATATCTTGAGGATACCTAAAACTTAGGTTCGTCAACAAATTGTCTACTTTGTGAGTATTTGCTGCGGTGCTATCTTCTGCAGGAGAAGTTTCAGGTTCAGCTGCGGCTACAGCTGGCTGCTGTTGTGCAGCGACCTCTTGTCGCTGTTCTTCCCGGCGAGCTCTTCTCCGTGCGCCAGCAGGTAATGTTGATTGCTCGTCATCATCAGCCATTTTTTTTAACCTCTATAAATAACCTTTAATATGGGTTTACATTATTTATAACAGGAACTTATGACATATACCAAAGACTTACATCAAGGAAGGTTTAGGCCTCGTAATCCAGCAAAGTATAAGGGAGACATAACAAACATTATTTATCGTTCCGGCTATGAATTAAAATTTATGAATTGGTGTGATCTCAATGATTCGGTGACCGAATGGGGAAGTGAAGAAATTGTTATACCTTATCGTTCACCATTAGACAATAGATATCATAGATATTTTGTTGACTTTTATGTTAAAGTATGTAATAATAATATAACTGAAATGTATCTTGTAGAGGTAAAACCTTATCGGTTTACACAAGAACCTAAGATCCCAAAACGTCGGACTAAAAGGTTTATAAATGAAGTAAAGCAATGGGGAGTTAATCTCGCCAAATGGGAAGCGGCTGAAGAATTTTGTAAAGACCGCAAGTGGAAATTCAAGATTATAACTGAAAAAGAATTAAAATTATGAAATTAGAGCGTGTTGTTTTAGAAGTTGCGGGTGGTTGTAACTATTCATGTGCTATGTGTCCTCATTCAGATCCAGGAAGAGGTAAAGAATGGACTCGTATCATGCCATTAGATATGTTTGAAGATATCCTTGATCAAATAGTAGGTAAGTACGGAACCCCTGTAATCAATCTCGAAGGCAGTGGCGAACCTACAATGAACAAACGTCTGCCTCTGTACGTAGAAGCAGTAACAAAACGTGGCCTCAAATCATTCATGTATTCTAATGGCAGTTTTCTTCGTGGTCAGTTTATGCAGGATGTTGTTGATGCAGGATTAGATTTCATGCGTTTCAGTTTCATAGGCTACAATAGAGAGATGTACAAGAAGTGGATGAGCATGGATAACTTTGACATGGTCACCGAAAATGCTATCAAGTTGAAAGAGTATATTAAAGAGTCGGGCAGTAGTTGTGAAGTAAGTTCCTATCATCTTATTCTTAACAACAATCAGATTGAGTTTGAAGTAGAAGAATACAGACGTAATGTTATTAACAAAATAGGCACTATCGGTTACATTTGGAAGATGCACAATTGGAGCGGTAACTACAAACCTGAATACGGCAGAGAAACAGATAAACGTAGAACGTGTGGTCGCCCTTTCGCACCAGAGCTGACTGTACGTGCAGGCGGTAACAACGGGCAAACAGCAGCAGTAACACCGTGCTGTCAAACTCTCGGTCCTCCCAATGAAGCAAAAAGTGTACTCGGTCATTTCTCAGAGCAATCCTTTGAAGAAATATACTTTGGTGAAAAGTATGAGGAGTTACGTAGACTACACAAAGAAAAACGCTTTGATGAGATTGATTATTGTAAAAACTGTGACTTCTTATATGAAAACCCAGAAGTTTTAGTGTGGAGTAATGCTCCAGAAGCTAAAACTGATTATATGTTAGGAACTAACTTTTCTCTAAAGGATTACCAGTAAACCATTATAAATAATGGTATGGCTAATCCATTCCAAGACATACGAGCCAAAGCTGGCGAGCAAGACCGTTCATTCAGATGGTACCAAGATGCTGTCCGAAAAATGGCTAACGGTATCAATACGTTTGCTGAAGTGTCTCGTACAGACATAGGAAGTTTTACAAGCAAGTTAGAACCCGGTAATATGTATATGTTTCAATACGATCCTAAGTATAAAGAAACATTACCATATTATGACAGGTTCCCTCTTTGTCTACCCTTTGACGATATTAGCGGGGGTTTCGTAGGCATAAACTTTCACTATCTACCTTATTTAAGAAGGGCCCAGCTTCTTGGTAATCTAATGGACTTTACAGATAGAGCATTAACTGAAAAAAGTAAAATTGAAATCAGTTGGAGTTTGTTAAAAAACTTTGGTAGATTTCCGGAAGTAAAACCTTCAGTAAAAAAATATCTATACAGTCAAGTACAAAGCAGATTTGTAAAAATAGAACCTGAGCATTGGAAAGCCTCTATCTTTTTGCCAACACATGATTTTGCAAAAGCAACCCAAGATAAAGTTTATAGAGACAGCAGAGACAAAATAAATGGCTAAGTCCTACTTTAACAATAAAAATTTTTCAGCATTTATAGCTTCAAACGCCCCGCAAAGAAGCGATAGGTTTGAAGTGCTAATAACAATACCTGATATACTAAGAGATGCTTATCCAGGAACAGGCAGTCAAACCATCAGCTTGATGTGTGAAGAGGCTCAGTTACCAGGATACAGTGCAACAAATGTTCCTGTAAAAATAGGCGCATGGACAGAATTTAGAAATCAAAATCTTGAATTTTTAACTCAAGATGTGGTATTTACTTTTGTATCAGACGACAGCCTCGCTATTCGAGGACTATTTGAAAAGTGGATTGAATTAACAGTAAGTCCCGTATCAAAAGAAATAGAATTTCCTGTATTGATACAAAAAAATATAATAGTACGAGCTTTAGATAGGCAAGATAATGTAAGGGCAGAATATCTTTTACTCGATTGTACCCCTAAACTTATCAATATCAATCAGTTATCTTGGAGTAACACATCTTTGATGAGAATATCTGTTTCATTTTCAGCGAGAAAGTGGGTAAGACTTGGCCTCGAAGGTGCAGTAACAGATGAATTAAAAGAAAAATTGAGATCAACGGGATTACTTAATAGATTATTTAATGCAATTTTTGATTAGAATATAGGAGATTATAATGAAGTTACCTACAGTGGTGGTACCGGAGTTTGAAATAGAGGTACCCGGAATGAAAGAGGCTTTAAAGTTTAGGCCTTTTTTAGTGAAAGAAAATAAAATATTAACACTTGCGCTTGAAGGCGGAGAAGTGATAGATCAGGTTAGAGCTGTACAGCAGGTTATTTCTAATTGTTGTATAACAGAAATTGCTGTAGATACTTTACCGTTGTATCAGTTACAGTGGATATTTATAAAATTGAAAAGTAAATCAGTAGGAGACGTTCAATCATATATATTGACCTGTGGTAAGTGCGAAAACAAAATAAACTACGATATGGATATAAACGATTTTAAGGTTTACGGAAATGTTGAAGAATCTAAGAAAAAAATAGAAATTACTGAAGAAGCGGGAATTGTTTTTAAATACCCATCAGCGCTCAAACAGGCCAACAGTGCAAATGAAAAAGATGAAGACCTAATATATTCCTGCATTGAGTACATTTATAATGACCAAGAAGTTATTTACAAAGATGATATAACAAAAGAAGAATTAACAGAATGGATTGATAATTTACCTGTTACAATGACAGAAAAAATAGGTGAGTTTTTTGTTGATATGCCGTTGTTAGGACACCGGTTAGAATATAAATGCAATGAGTGTGGCAACAATAACATTACAGCTATAAATGGTTATGAGCATTTTTTCGTTTAACTCTTTCTCAGGATTCGTTAGAAAATTATTATAAAACGAATTTCTTATTAATGCAAGAACATCAATGGGGTTTGAGTGAAATAGAAAATATGATGCCCTGGGAAAGAGAGATATATGTAGCAATGTTAGTACAACACCTAAAGAAAAAGGCTGAAAAACAAAAAGAGCAAAATAGATGAAAATAGAAGGTAGAAACATATTAGATGAAGGATTTGGCCCCTCCAATATAAGAAATGAAAAGGGACGATTCGGCAACAAGGAAAATGTAGCCAATTTATCAAATATGATAAGACAGGGCGCAGGCGAAGGGTTCGCTGCTATCGGTGCAAAACAATCTGCTATTTCGAGAGGTGCGGGTGTAGTTGCTCAAAACATGGGCAGCAATACTTTAGAAGTCCAGCGTATATTAGAATCTACAAATGATGCAACAAAAGAAGAATTTAAGAAACTAACAGAGTTAATGGCAAATCGAATAGGTGCAACAGGAAAGGCACAAGAAAAAGCCTTGAAAGATATTGCTGTACAAATGGAAAAGATAAAAATTGTTGCGGGTGAAGAAGGCGAAAACATTTCTAAAGCTCTTGGTTTTGACGAAGCAAATAAGCAAATGCAAGGAAGTGCTTTTTCTGCTGTTGCTAAAGCTACTGTTGTAGATCCGGTTAAAGATTTCTTTGGATACGGTCCTAAAAATAATAAAGGATTCTTAGGAGACAAAGGTATAGGTAAACCCTTTGCAGTAATGAGAGCCCGTAGAAATTTCAATGCTAAAGAGCAGGCAGCGCAAAACCTTGCAGAAGATTCACAAAGCGCTGCATTAAAATCTATGGGTGGTGGATTAGATGTAGAAAACAATTCTGTTCCTGAATTGTTGCAAGAATCAAAAGTCATATTAGAAGAAATTAGAGACGGACAAAACACCGGTTCTGGTCCTATGTTTGGTCCTATGGGTTTTGGTGGGTTATTCACTGCTTTACTGCCTTTAGCAAAACTTGCAGGAATAGCAGTTGCTATAGCTTCTTTATTGGCAGTTGCTAAATTAATAGCAGATGCTATTCCAGGTATTGAGATGACAGACGTTATCAATGCGGAATCCAACGCGTTAAGGGGGATGGACGCTGCAAGGAATCCCCCGGATACCAATGCTGCCCCGGATACCAATGGTGTAACTTCTGCTATTGATGATACAACAAAAGTTTTGAGTGAGGCTGAATTCGTGGGTCCGTCAAAGCCCCCTTCAATTATGAACCGAGTTGTGAGCGCAGGAAGTGATCTGATTAGCGGCGCAAAAGGTATGGTAGGCAAGGGTTTAGATTTCCTGGGGAGTAACAAAGTGTCAGGAACATTGACCGGCGTACAAGTAGCTATGGATTTGCGCGAACAATATAATACTATTGAAGAAGCAAATGCTGCTTTAGAAATGGGCGAAATAACACCAGAAGAACACCAACTCGTTGTTGATGATATACGAAACACCACCACTGGAAGATTAAGTGGCACAGCTTTAGGTACTGCTGGTGCAATCATCGCCGGCGCCGCGACCTCTGTAGCTGTCGGTGGTATTGCTGCGCCCATAGCTGCCGCGGCAGCTGTTGGTGTTGGTCTTTACAAAGCAGGTGAAGCTATCGGTGATTCTTTTGTCACAACCCCCGAGGAAGCAGCATTTGACGAAGCTAAAGAAAAAGGTTTGTATGACGAAAACTTGTTTTCAAAAAGTACGATAAACGAAGATCTGTTAGCAGAAGAAACAAACCCTCGGATATTAAAAGCAATTATAGATGATGCTGATTTGACTGAAGAAGACATGAAAAAGGTTCAAGCAAGACTTTTTGAGATTCAAAATCCTTCTATGGATGTGTCTTCTTTAGAAAGCACAACACAAACTTCAGCAGACAGTATAGACACAATGCCTATTCCTACAGGAGATGCTGTTGAACACACCACTGCCTTGGCATCAAACACCAACACCCAAGCTCCTGTAGTCAATAATGTGACTAACAATAACAATAATAGTTCAAGTAGCAATGCTACTAATGTGTTTAGTCAGCCCCTGAGAAATGATAATAATAGTTGGAGTTTATATTCAACACAGAGAGTCTTAGGATAAAAAAAAGGGGGCCTAAGCCCCCTTTTTGTCTGACTAACTATTAGTCATCATTTGCAAGTTTAGCAAAGTATGATAGTGTATCATCCTCGTCATCAGCATCAACCTGTGTGGGTGCTGTAGGTGTTGCCAGCTTAGTAACCTTTTCCATGAAGTTATCATCAGCAGCGTCTCCTGTTTGAGAGGAAATACTTTCTGCTGTGCCTACCCTGGCACTGTTACCCAACACAAAGTCCAACTTCTTCTTCAATTCATCATATGACTTGAAGTTGCTTGGATCAGTAATTGCTGCAAGTGAGTGTTGCTGATTCCAAATAGCCTCGATAGCGTCATCGCTATCTGATACAGGACTTGGAGCTGCAAACTCAGACTTGTCGTAGTTACGATATCCTTCTACCTGACGAATCTTCAATTTGAAGTTAGCACCATCCCAAAAGTCAAAAGGATTCATTGGTGCTTCATCTTGGAACTCAGGCTGCATGGCATCTTTAATCTTGTCAAAGATCTTCTTGCCAAACTTGTAAAGGAATACCTTGCCGTTGTTAGAAGGATTACCTGAATCCTCAACAACAAGAATGTTAGCGTAGTAAGAGAGGCGACGCTTCTGCTTACGTGCAATTTCTTTATTAGCTTCTACACCACTGTTCCAAAGCTCTGAGTTGAGTTCTGATACAGGGTCAGTCTGCTTGAGTGTAGTAAGTGAGTTTTCAATATACCACTTACCTGTAGGACCTTGGAACCCGTGATTGAACATCTGTACCCAAGGCATATCCTCGCCTTGAGGTGCAGGAAGGAATCGAATAACAGCGTATCCGTTGCCTGCGTTATCTACTGTGGGTTTCCACTCGTTAGAATCATCATTACGTTGCTGAGGGGCGTCAAGTTTTTCGACTTCCTTCATCAATGAATCAAAGTTGCCACGAGCCTTGCGAAGGTCTGAAAGGGAATTAAAAGCCATATTATTTCTCCGTATATGCGTTATATGTGCGATGTATGTTTAGTTATTACTTCTTGTATATTCGTATGTGTCAAGGACTTCATCTAAATCAATTTCTTTTAGATCCTCAATACTATTTATACTCTTTAAAACCTTGTCGATTTCTCGTTCAGGTTTTTCTTTTCCAACCTTATGGATTCTTTTTTCCTCAGGTTTTCTTTTTACTGATTTAGACATTGTGCAAATTTTCCTGCAAATCTCTGTTTAACATTGTCTTTGTCAAACCTGACAAAGGGTTTGTATTTCTTCACTAACAAACAAATGTGTTCCAATACAAAGTCATTAGCGTAATCTTCAACATAAGGATATAACTTTTCCATAATAACAAGTGTCTCAATTTGTATATCCCCACCCATGTACATTCTGAAGATTAAAGGGTGTGTGCCTTCCATTGCTGACTTAGACCCTTCTTTTTCCATCCTAAATAAGATATTATCTAAGTCAGTATCTAAAGTATACAACATTCTTTTACGTCTTGTCAAGTAGTTTTTGTAATTATCTAAAAAATTTCCTGTATAGATATTGGCCGTTTCATTGCCCGATACAAAGTTGGCAACAAGTATTTCTATGATTTCAGATCTTTTATATGTGCAGGCCAAGTCATACATATATTTGGTGTCTTTCCGTTTCTCAAAAGAAGCTCTTAGGTTGCCTATACGACCCTTAGTAACAGTAATATCATACTTAGGATCGGTAAAGTGCAACCTTAAGGCCGCATATAATTTGTAGACTTCAAAAGCCGTCATGTTAAAAAGGTAGCTTGTTAGATTTAACCTTAAGTAGATTCAAGTCTTGTGCTTCTGCTTCAAGTTTTTGCTTCAAGCTACTATTGATAATCTTGTTCACACTGTCCGCTTCAATTTCATTTTTTAAGCAATAGTCTAATAATACATCCATACAAGATTGTTCTGTGCGAAATGAATTGTTTTCTATATACTTTGAAAACTCAGCAGGGGTTCTGAATTCTTTGGTGATAAGAAATGTGTCTGTTGGTTTTTGTGTTTCAGCCATAAATTCGTTTGTTATTACTTCTAAGTTCACTTACTACTCCATTATCTATAAAATACGTGATTCTCTATTTCAGCCGTTGTAAATTCAACAAACTGCCATTGTGGATCTATTGTATTGTTATGATACCACAACGCTCCGTCTGTAGGATCGTTGTATATACCATTTATAACACCTGCAGCTACGTCCATAGCACGACCCCATGCCCACATATCTACAGGTATATCACTTTTACCATCACAATACCAACTAAACTGACATTGGTTTTTGAGAGGAACTATCTTATTACGCTCCATCAAAAACCACGATGATATTGGTCCTTGATATATAACATCACAAAGATCGCCAGGATATCTTTCATCATTTTTACGATTAACTGCTACATAAGCAACAGCTACTTGTCCGTCTATAGGCTCACCTCGTGCTTCAAAGTAAATGTTTTTTGCTAAACATTCTACTTCTCTGTAAGTGGGGCCTGCTTCAAATACAAATTCTATGTTAATAGGATTAACTTGTTTTACAGGTTCATCTTTAACTACTAATTGTAGTACAGCTAATAAAAACGCTGCTGTCATTGCTGTTAAAAGTATTACCTTTTTCATACAATCTCCTTAGTAATTGGGCCCTTTTGCTTACAAGGTGGAACCCATACCCCGCTTAGCTTAAGCTGCTAAGGCGTAAACGTCATCATTTGCGTTTATTTTAAGTAGTTTTAACGTCTACTCTGACGACCCTCAAATTGTCTATTCTCTCGTCTGTCGAATCCAAAACGCCCCCTCATGTTTTATTGGTGGAGGCGAGGGGAGTCGAACCCCTGTCCAAACTCGTTTTACTTCAATCGTCAACGGGTAATATATTTATATTATAACACTTTTAGTGCTTGCTTGTCAACCTTTCCATTGACATTTAAAGGCAAGCTTTCCACAAAAGTGTAGTATTTTGGTTTTTTGTATTTGGTTAAAGTAGCCTCACACAAAGTATTCAGATCTTCTTCTGTCGCATTACCGACAACAAAAGCATGAGGAACCTCTCCCCACAATCTGTCAGCTACACCTATCACAGCAACCTGGGATACCGCTGAGTGTGAGAGTAATACATTTTCAATTTCTGTTGGGTATATGTTTATGCCCCCTGAAATAATCATGTCCGTTACTCTTCCAACAAGTTTATATTCGTTCCCTTCTTTAATTACTGCGTCTCCTGTATGATACCAACCATCAGTAAACACTTTATCTGTTAGTTCCGAATTATGCCAATAGCCCCTCATAAGTGTTGGACTTCTTAACATAAGTTCTCCGGAAACAATCTTAGCATCCATATGAGAAAACAATTTATTATTACACAATATAGTACCTGATTCTGTGCTACCATAAGAATCATAAAATTCTACATCTGTAAAAATTTCTTTTAATTCAGCTAACAAACTTTCAGACATAGGTGAACCAGAGTGTTGAATATTTTTTACAGATGAAATATCATACTCAAAAAAAGTTTTTGAATCTATCAACATTCTCAACATAGTAGGAGCGAGGGTAAAAGTATTTACCTTATATTTTTCAATGTGACGTAAAAATTCTTCAGGGGTAAATTTTTCCATAAGTATAATATGATTGTTCGTAAACAAAGAGGTGAACAATCTGTTTATAACACCTGCAAATGTTAAAGGGCCTGAAATTAAAGTTACATATTCCTCTTTAAGATTGAACATTGTCTTAGAAACAACCGAATTAAGATATTGCCCTTTATGGGTACACATCACCCCCTTAGGCTTACCGGTTGATCCACTTGTATAAAGTATCTGGTGCATATCGTCATTTGCCCCCGGAGTAAATATTGCGCTTTTGTCAGTAAAAGCATAATATGAATCTGGGATATCTTGTAACACCAGTTTAGGCATACAATTATCTAATATATTTTGTATTTCCAATTCAGACAATTTCGGACTTACTGGTACAATAATAGCGCCGAGCAAATGACAAGCAAAAAACAAATCAACAAGCTGTACTGAATTGTACCCAATAAAAACTACTCTGTCACCTTGATTTACTCCTGTATCTTTTAGATATGATGCAAGACTGTGACCTCTATCATACATTTGAGAACAAGTGTATGTTTGATTATTAATTGTAAGTAGGGGGCTGTCTGGTGTTTGTTTATTGGATTTATCTAAAAATGCAGTGAGACTTATATCATTAGGGGAATCGTATGTTAGCATAAAGTTTTTCGTACCTTTCATAATCTAAACGTAAGTCCAATAGCTGCTCTGCGTAGTTATCTCGTTTTTCAACAAAGATTTGAGGCTGTTCACCCTCTACAGTAATAGCAACAACAATTTGTGACACAGGAATGTCTGTCATTTCTTCAAACATAATTGCGTATGAAGTACATTGCATAAAGTAATTATCAATCCATTCTTTTCTTTTAGGCTTGCGAGAAGTCTTAAAGTCAATGACTGATAATTTCCCATCCCATTCAGCAATACAATCAACACGACCTGCCATACGTAAATGATTACTGTATAGTGGGTCTTCGATTGCGTGAATGTTGTCTATCCTGTCGAGTTCAGGACGAAAGCGATCCCACATCTGTTTGTCTAACAAACTGAGATTGCTTGTATCAATATCATTATTCAGCAACACGTTCTCGCACAAGTCGTGTATCTTTGTGCCTCTTGTTGCTGCCTGATTACTGATTTTGTTAGCTTCTTCTTCACCCACACGTTCACGCCAAGCCTTGATAGACTCTTTTGACGCATGAGACATAACGGTAGTAACTGAAGGGTATAACTTTCCTTCAGGTGTACGATAGAATCTACCGTGTGGGTGAATTTCTGCTTCCGGTGCTTTTAGTTCTATAGGTATTCTTGTAAACATTCTATTAGTGTATCCGCTATCAATGTGTGTCCTTCAGGTGAAGGATGATTACATTCTGTGATGTATTTATTGTGGCTGTAATCCCACGTTCTGCCTATACGTGTGTCCCTTGGATCAATAGCAGTAAACTTAATCTTTTTGCTTTCCTGTGTACAATAATCACTCAATAAAATATCAAGTAATGTATTATTCACAAACCTTGCATTTATAAATCCCATTGACAATAATTCAGTATAATATATGTTTGAATATACACTATAAGGTTCAAAAGCACTAATAAACAAGTGTCTTATATTTCTTTGCCTTAACTGATTGTGAATCCAACATATCATCATATCAGTTTGCCATACCGGACTTCTTTTTGCTATTGTGTGTTCTTCTTCATTTACTACCCTAACATATTCATCCATAGTAGAGTTATATTTTGAAGCACGTGTGCTATGTGACAAAGCAATAATAACAAAATCTTGCTGATGAAAATTGTCCAAGTTTTTCTGAACCTGATACAATATCATTTCATTGTTAGATCCTCGTTCAGCAAGATTGTTACAGGAGTCAAACAGTTTGCTTCTCTTAACTATTTGCGTAGGATAGCATATACTCTCCCGTTCATCAGGAGAGTTCTCTTTTGGTAGTTTTATAAAACCTTCAGTAAAACTATCACCGAATGTCCATAATATTGTTTTCATATTCTTACTTATATTGGTGCCTCGGGTCGGACTTGAACCGACAATCCCAATGGGAGACAGATTTTAAGTCTGTTGTGTATACCAATTCCACCACCGAGGCTAATTTGGTACACCCTGCAGGAATCGAACCTGCAACCTACGGCTTAGAAGGCCGTTGCTCTATCCGATTGAGCTAAGGGTGCTTATCTGTTGTTAAGCAAATACTGTGCTTTATTTAATACCCAAGGATCTCGGTGAGGCAAGTTGAAACCAGAGGAGCTGTCCCATTCTTTAAAGGCATAATCAAACCTGTCACTGTAAGCATCAGGGTGATCCTTCATTAGCTGCTCAAGTTCTTTTGCCCAGCCATCAAACACGTGGTCAGGTACAATGCTATCATCTAAAGCATAATAGATGCAGGAGTGTACAAGTACCTGCAACCGACGGCGCTTAATCAATTCGGCCGTCGGATTTGTAGGATTTGGGAATGTATAGCGTTCCTTACTCATTACTAAAACTCAAGGTCAGCTGAGAGTGCTCATGATTCATAAGAGCCATGAAAGTCTCCTGACCAAAAAAGTCAATGACTTCCTGATGACAAGAAAAAATCTGCTTGATGAAACCATTAGATACAATCAACATTAATCACGCACCTCCGTAATATACTTGTGGTCAACAATAACAACCTCGCCTGCATCACGCTTGATGACAACCTTACCAGCAGAATTTTTCCACTGGAACCCATTGTCCAGTTTAACGTGGTGAGATACATTACCACCGTACTCAACATGACTGAGGGTTACTTTACCACTAACGGGTACATCACCGCTGAGATAAAGACCTTTAACACGCATACCTTCTAAGTTCCACATATTAGCAACACTCCTGTAAACGATTCAATTCAAATTCATCAGCGAGTTCATTAAAGATTATATGATAATCCTCAGGCAATGTCAAGCCCGCGTCGCCTGCATCCAAGTGAATATCAGCATCCACAAAGTTCCAGTTAATGTCGCCGCGCTCGTCTAAGTTCTCAGGATTAACTACTGCGTTATTGAAGCTAACTATTAGCTCTTGATATTTTACTACGTTGCTACTCATAATATAAGCCCTCACAGCTTGTTTTTTCATTTTATAATGCTTATTATACAGCCTTTTCAGGAAAAGTCAAGCACTTTTTGGCCTAAGGAAAACAAGCACTTAGGCCATTTCTGACGTAAGTGCTTGATTTTGTTGGAGAAATTAAAAGCGCTTATAAATCAAGCACTTAGGTAATTTGAGTCCTCGTATTTCATTCTGGCCTCAATATACTCCCGGACCAGGGCAGATCTGACTATATCCTCAGGGCCAAATTCTACTGACGCAAAGGATGGCATATTCTCAACAGTTACCATAAACTGCTTCAGGCCAGACAAGTCATTCCTCTTGTAAAGGTCTGTCTGCCTAAAGTCTCCACAAAATATGATCTTTGTATTGACTCCCACTCTTGTCATTATAGAATTAATTTCCATGTCATTTAAATTTTGACATTCATCAACAATAACAATAGCGTGATCTAATGTAATACCTCTGACAAATGAAGTACACATAAACTCCAGATACTTTTGTTCTACCAAACGATGATATGCTTGTGGCTTGTTTGGGAAAAGTTCCTGGCACATTGATTGATACGGTGCGCTATACACCTCGGTCTTCTCATCTTGATCTCCGGGTAAATGCCCGATCTCACGGGACGGCACAGCAGACCTAACAATAATTACTCGGTCTCTTGTTGCCGATTTGTTCATTACTTCTTCCAGAGCTCTGTAAAGTGCAATAAAGGTTTTACCTGTACCAGCACAACCGTGTAGCAAAAAGGCCGGTTTATAGTCATACTGCGACATAAACTGGCCTTGAGTTTCGGTTTTGGCTTGAATAGTCCTGAGGTCTTCAATCCTCATCTTTAGACTATTGTTTATAGGTAGTCCTTCGTTTTGTACAAGGTGAAGATTCTTCTTTGCCATATTACTTCCTATCTGTCGGTTATTGGTTAAAGAATCATAATGTATTACTTACTCATCAGATAACATTGTACTTTTTACTTTCTGTACTGCCTCCCTTACTTTTACCGATTTATGATCTTTTTTGCCGTAGTCATTTGCTAAGGCGCTGTTAGGATTGGATTCTGAAATTTTTGATAGGACTTCTTTAAAACCTGAGGGTGGTTTAGTTCGGTCACCTGTAGTTGCTACGAGCCCAGGTGCACCAGTAATTATAGATTGTATAGTGGGATTTTGTTCTAAGTATTCTACTTTAGCATCCCAGCTCATTATCTTATCTTCTATTTCGCCTGTTTCCGTATTTAAAAAACTATACGTTGGCATTAAGCACACCCCGTTTTACGAGTTCTTTTTTGAGTTTGTCCCTGTACTTGGGACTGCGAGTTGATTCATATGCCTTCGTTATTTCATCAGTAGAAGTGCATCTCATATAAAAGTGTTCCTTAAACTTTTTTTGAGTTCCGTTACTTTGCTTTTCATACTTAGCAACGCTGGGTCTGAATTTAATTGGCATCACGTATTTCCTCCATGTTATTAATAATCATATTTATCACTCTTTTACCGAGAGAAGATATGAGGTCACTATTTCTTAATTTATTTAGACAAGATTTTATGTACAAAGGATCCAGAGATTTCATAGTGTCTACTGTGTATCTCAGTTTGTCAAACCCAAACATATTGAGAGCTAAAAGAGTTATATCAATTTCGTCATCCGTATAAAATGACATTCTATGACCTATAACTTTCGCTTCAGGTACTGTGGGCTTTCTTTTAAAAGGTATTACTTGTCCCATATCAGATATTTATACCTCAGTATACCTTCACACCGTAGTGTTGAGCGAATTTCTCCGCATCTAATCTATTATTGACAATTGGTTGTCCCTTTATGTTCAAACTTGTATTGAGTAGCATAGGACACCCTGTTTCTTCATACCACTTTGTTAATAACAGATATAATCCAGGGTGTGAAGCGTATGTCACTGTTTGTACCCTACTTGTTCCGTCTTTATGAACAATAGCTGGGTATGTTTCTTTATTTTTACACTTTACAACCTGTTGCATATAAGGTGAGTGAAAAAACTTATCTACTTCAAAGTATTCTGAAACATCGTGCTGTCTTATTACAGGAGCGAAAGGTCTAAACTCTTGCCGTTGTTTTATTTTGTTGACCTCATCTTTCATTTCTTGTCCACGAGGGTCAGCTAACAAACTACGGTTGCCCAATGCTCTTGGACCAAACTCTGCTCGCCCACTTGCTACACCCACTATACCCGATTGTAACAGTTCTTGTAATAGTTTGTCAACCGGATATTCACTTTTTATCTCATGTCCTAAAAAGGCTGTATGAAATTTTACACGTTCTTTAGTCCCAGCAAGTACAGCACCGAGTGATGAACCTGCATCACCTGGGTTAGGCATTATCCAATGCTCTTTGAAGTATTGAGGTATTAGTCTGTTAGCAAGACAGTTCAAAGCGCATCCGCCCATGTAAACAAGTTTATTATGACCTGTTATTTCTTTTGTCTTGTTTAACAAGCCATGTAGGTATGATTCAAATACTTTTTGTACAGCGGCCGCTATGTCAAACTTATCCTGTTCGCTTGTAAGTTCTGGTCTCCACCAACGGACGCCTTTGTGCAGATTCTTTTCTTTGTGGGTTAGATTTTCTATTTCATTATAGAACCTATTAGGATCACCGTATGCCGCCATACCCATAAGGATATATTCATCTTCGTTTGGCTTGAGTCCTAACCTGTCTGTGAAGGCAGTATAAAATAATCCTAAAGATTTTGGATAACGTGACGACCAAACTTTTTTCTCATTTTTCCAGATTGAGGTGGTTGTCCATTCCCCGATTGCGTCAATGACAAGTGTAGCACAATCAACAAAATGAGAGGGTCTTGTATAGTATCCTGCCGCCCAATGTGACTTGTGATGATTGCCCCATTCTATAGGACACTTGAAATCATAGCCGGCTGCGTGAAAATATTTTTTAGGATTTATATACCAGTCTTTTTGTCCTGCCCAGATTCTACGGGTTGCTTTTAGTAGAGGATTTTCGTACCAAAAAATAATATCAGGTTGCCCAAACTCTAATGCCGCCCTCAACAGCCCAGGTGAAAGATTCTTATCGTTTTTAATTCTACTGTATCTTTCGGAATGTGAGGCAAAGGTAATATACCCATCATTGATAACTGTCAATGCGGCATCGTGAAATCCTGCGCTAACTCCCCATGAAATCATTTTGAATATTTTATTTCATATCCTTTTCTGTATAGTATCTCGCCGGCGTCTACTGATTTAAGATATTCTTCGGCAGTAGTAGGCACGTGCCAATGATTGTTAAGATATTTAGATTTTCTAACGTGTTTAAAATTCCAGTTTTGAATACCAATAAAAAGATCTTCTACAAAAATTTTCATATTGGGAACTGTAAGATGATTTATTCTTGGATCACTACCAGAATATTTCGTAAGGAGCTGATGTGCTGGCATATTTTTTCTTAGCATAAAGTTTTTTATTTCAGCGCTCCACTTTGCTTCTGCTTGATCAATTTCTGACATATATACTGGAAAAAATATACAATTGTCTGGCATCTTAGGTAAATATTTTTTATCATCATCATACCTGCCTACTGATGCAAAAACAAATTTTTTATCTTGATGTTTTTCTGCGATCCCAAAAAGTAGTGCCATTAATCCCATGTGTTGTATTTTATCAACAAAATAATCCTTTTCCATTATAAGATGTATAAGCCCTTCCTTGTTTTCTCTTGCATACCTATCTAATTCCACATTACCCTTATGAATTAATGTGTCAGACTCTAAATTGTAATGCAATAATGCACTACCACCAGAGGCTAACTTAGGAAATCTTCCGTGTCCGGTTACATTTATATCACAGGTGGATTTCAAAGCAAATCTACCACTTGTTGTTATACAAAAGATTATCAACTCACCCGATTCTATTTCTCCGCTGTCCAATCTGTGAAGTAAATTTTTTACAGAAAATTCTAAACAACTACCGTGAGCCGCATGATTTTTGTGAACCAGATTCATCTTTTCGGCCAATTGAAGTGCAATACCCTGCCTTTCCTTTCCTACTATATGGCCCTCAAATTCAGGAGCAACATAGCTATCACCAAAAAAACGTAATTTACTAATCATAGGTATAAGGATCCTGTTCTCTCAGCTCTTTTAGTTTTTTCTTTAATTCCCTTTTACGTTTCCAATTCTTCCACCAATCTTTTATTCTTTGTATCATTTGATTTCCTTTATGATGATGGTGTTTTTATCAGCTTCTTCCACCGCCTCTCTTACATAGTTCATCTCAGGTACAGTAGCATACATATCTTCGTTACGTATTTTATCAATTACCTCAGTGTCTTTAACAAACTTTCTTGCATAAGTTAAATCAAAAGGTTTTGTGAGTTCGTGTAAAACGTGATCAAACCTGTAACGAATAGAAGTATTATATTTCTTATCATAACTTGTAATAAAATTATTAAGTTTTTTAATTGTTTCTTGTTTAAACCAATCAGGAAGTATTCTTACATTATATTTTTCAGGCATATCTAAATAATTTAAAAAGAAATTGTTGTGCTGTAGTCCAAGACGCTTATCAGTTTTTATAACCCCTAACTCAAGTAGCCTATCAACAATTTCAGGAATACGGAATACATTCCAGGCACCTGTTGTGATACCAGGACGAATAACAATGTTATCTAACTTAACCATATCCTTAAGATTCTGTTCTACTTTAGGCCAATCAGTTCCTGATCTGATAAGTTCACCTCGTTCATCAATCTCATCTAAACTTGACCAAACTTCGATCTTACCCGGCTCCCACTGTGACCAATAATCTAATACATTCTTGCCCTGATATATTAATTTTGAAGTATTGGTATTATATGAGATTCTCACATCAAATCTTTTTGCTTCAACCAACATATCTAAAATATACCAGTGTTCGGGCATGAGTAGAGGTTCACCACCTGCAAAATAAATTTTTTCAACCTCGTCAATCTGTTTCTCAAGGAACTTATAGTTATCAAGTCCGTCAATGGCATCAGTAGTAACAACCTTCTGCCAATCTTCTACGGGCCAGTTTAATTTTTTAGCATCGGGCAACCAACTGGAACTGTATGTAGGCCCACATGAGCGACATTTAAAGTTACAAAGATTGCTAAAACGAAAATCCCAATACTTCAGCTTCATTTCGGTTACAGTGCCGTCTGCAAGTGTAGTTTCAGGTATGCGATCAATTACATGAGGAAACTCTCTATTGTGAAAAACCCTACTACTATCACCTGTAATAGGTTCTCTATCAGTACAAGTTTTACAGTAACTCGGTATCTTACCATTCAACATATCCAAACGCATATGACGCATTCGTTGAGAATTCCAAATATCCTCGAAAGGTGTTTCGTTGATGTTACCAAAGTTTGCGGATTCGTGTTGTGAGGTTAAACAACAAGGAATAATCTTGCCGTCAGGTTCCAATGCCATGTGCATCCAGGGCACAGGACATATTGTATCCATGTTAATATCTTCACGTTTAAATGGCTTGTCACTCATTGTTTAATCCTTTCACGTATTGCTTTTGATTGAAGTTATTTACTAAACTTTCGTCTTTGTTTTCTATTGCGTTGTATAAACTGTCTGATTCAAACTCAGGATAGATATACAACCTACATTTTCTCATTTCGTCTGTAAAGTTATCTATACGCATTTTGTTTTTCAATGCTGCTTTTAGAAAACCCCAGCCTGGGTGTACTACTCGTCTTTCTGTTTCACCCTCAGTACCCTGTATCCAATGAGGAGTATACTTATCATGGAAGTTCTCCTCTGATCTAACATAGTTAGGCACTGTTTGTATTGTATCAATCCAGTCACCGTATTCAGGACAACCTAACTGTCGCCACACCTTTGTATTGATGACCATCATTTGGCCATGTATTTCAATCCAATAGTTCTCGCCTTTCTCAGGCTCCCAATCCAGTGTAAATGCCAAAGCAAAAAAGTCTGGATTGTTTCTTATATATTCGTCAACATAATCTATAAAGTTTGGGTCAGTTATAAAGTTACCTACGTGTTGTATGATAACAATGCCGTCAGAATGTTTTACTGCTTCGTCTACTGTGTTGTAGACTTCAATATTAGATGACAGTTTGCTTGTATGCTCATACGTTTTATCTAATACGTACTGATATAGCTTTTCGTTTGCTACTTTGTTTTGATTTACAATAGCAAAACTATATTCTGTTAGCATCTAATCCACCCAATAATATAAGATGATACCTTGCCTCATCACTGTTATTGATTACAATGTGTCTATTTGACACATCTACAACAAACCCTGTGCCTGCTTTGAAAGGCACGACACCTTTGTTTTCAAATACAAACTCACACCCTTCTGGATTATTTATAGCTATGTTCAAAGGACCAAACATTCTTTGTTTGCCGTCAGAATGTGGCATAATGTAACCACCCGGACCCACTTTCATTATTCTAACCCTGTCAAAAAAGTTATAAGGTAATGATTGACAAAACTTAGCAATGTTTGGAACAAGGTCACATAACTCTGTCCAATGATAGTTTGCTTCTTCTACACTGTCATAATCATAAGCGTCACAGTGCATAGTTTTATTCATATCAATGCCGTGTAATGTAAGACTCTGCCACGATTCATGGCCATAGCCTGATAACCTTTCGCCTTTTCTGTGATCGCTGAATAAATGATCTATACCTTTGCACTCATTCAAAAAGAGTTCAGTGTCAAAGTTAAAATCAAACTGATAATAGGCGCACTCAACATCATTATATGACTCGTTGAATGTTTTATGTGAAACATTTTTACAGTCTTTATTTTGATTGTAAAAATCTAAAAGTTCGACAGGAAACATTACTTGTTCTCAATATATAGATTGTCTACTGTGTCGTATTTACTCCACACTTCTTTGTTCCAATCTATCTTGTCTTTTTTACTACCAAACCACAAGTCAGTCATGGGTATCATTTCACCGTCATTCTCTTTGTATAGACATAACTGACCAAGAGGAATGTATCCAAGACAATATTCGTTTAGTTTCATGTGTGGGTCTTTCAGTTTCTTAAAGTCGTTGTCTACCCACCACTTGTGAAGACGTACCTGTGTGGTGTTAGGATATGCAGGAACAAGATTGATAAACAGTTCGGCAGCAAATCTTTGTTGTGGTCGTATCTCATCACGTTCTACAGCAGCTATGTCATTGTCAAGTGAAGTAGACATCCAGTTTTTACCTAACGTGTTGTAACCCAAGTACAACCAACCCCAATCAATAGTAGGATTGAATAACATATAATCTTCAGGCTCCAAAGGTACGTGAATGTAGCCGTCTTTCTCATTAGGGAGAAAATCTGTCAGGCAAGTACAGGAAGTTTCTACTTCAGGATTCAGCCTTCGTCTTATGATTGTTTCTGTATTGTGTATCTGTTCGTTAAGCAACAAAAAGGATTCATGTAAGACTAAATTGTGGGCATCGCCGGGCCAAGAACCGGGAAACTCGCCGCCGGGATAGGTGTTTCCGTAGTGTTCGTTATTTGTTGGATCATTCCAATAACCTGATTCAATAACTTCTGCCAACCTATCACCATATATCTCAAACTCCTCATGTAAGTCATTCAAAAGATGCTCTGACTCCATCAAGGACTCAATGGTGGTTAATTGAGGAAGTTTTCTGTCATAGTTATCATTGATATACTGTATGTTATCTTTAAATTCCTCAAACTCTGCTTCTTGTTCTTCTACATTTTTATAGCGACGGTAGTTTGCTTTAAGAGGATATCCTCTTTTGTTATTTTCATCAATAACATCTACCCATTTTTTAGTAATATCAATATCTATCAAGTTAGCCCAAAGAGTAAGTTTATCACCCGTTTTGCTATTTGACATTATAATTTTGGCTATATAATCTTGTCTAAAAAATTTCATATACTTCCACGTCTTGTGTCTTACCTTTCACCAAATTTCTTTTCTCATATGAAAGATCCATAGGAAGCACAGCATTCTCTCCTTGTGAATCTCCTGTGCCTGTAAATTCTGTAATCACAAAGGTATTTTCATCCCATTTTCCTTTGACCTCAAACTCACATTCAAAAGACTTGTTGCCTATTAACCACCACTCTCCTTGATGTACAAACTTGTGGTTTGCCTTACAATGGAAATTCCCTTCTTTATCTACTTTAAACCATTGCTTAGAATTATAATTTGACAGTGTTATACTTGTTCCAAATTCATCTAAATCCTCTTCGTGGTCAAAGTGTGTAGACAATTCAAACCCGCCACGTACTCTCCAAAACATTCGGCAAAGACCGAAAAATTCATTTACAACAGTATCAGCAAAAGTTCCCATATTTAATTGAACAATATTATGGTCAAATTCTTCATAAGGCACTTCATTAATTATACTATCTTCATCATCAAAGTCAAGCGTAAAGTGATTACCAATATTAGGCCTGTCCTGAGCATTTTGTATAGTACCTTGTTTTTTACACTCCTCTAACCATATATAAAAATATTTAAGTCGCAAAGCTCGATGAAGTTTTGTGTTTGACCAATCTAAAGACCACCACACCCCCTCAAAAAGTCTATCCCAAGGAGACATATTATATCTTTCTCGGTTAAATTCAAAATCCGTTTGTTTTGCATCTGACATTCCCATACCAGGACTGATGGCAAAGATTCTATTTCTATTGTTCCATACAAGATTCATACTATGAGCAATGGCCTGTATATCCTCACCTTGTGCACCGACAATCCAATTAGCATGAGCATCAATGCCATATTTCGCACAATGCAACAAATTATTGTTGACATCTTCTAAGTCAATATTCTTGCGCATGACATCTAAAACTTTTTGACTGCCACTTTCAATACCAAAACTTAAATTTACACAGCCGCCCGCTTTTAATGCTCTAAAATAGTCATCATCCATTCGTTTGTCACAGCGAGCATATCCCATCCATTTAATGTCCATCTTTCGTTCTACAACACCCTCAACAAACTCTCGCAATGTTTTAAGGTTGCCGTTTGTAAGACTGTCAATAAACCAAACAAAATTCATACCATACTTTTCTGTTTGTTCTTGTAGTTCATCAAGTATTCTTTCGGAATGCCTATCACGGTATTTCCAAAACCAAGTTTCCTTACAGAAAGAACATTTAGCAACACACCCTCGACTAAGTTCAGCACTAATACCAAATGTTGATGTATATTTGCCAAGGTTATAATCAGTATAATCGGGAAAAGGTAAACTATCAATATCAACCCGTGACATATTAAATGTCTCTCCAAGCTGTCTTGGGATGCCTATCAAGTTTTTTTCTTTCTTATCTAAGAAATCAATAAGTACCTGTTCTCCCTCGCCTCTTACGTAATGGTCTACAAAATCTGGGGGAATATACTCTGGGGTATGACACTGTGGACCCCCATATATAATAGTTAAGTTCGGTCTCAATTTTTTGATTTTTTTAGTTATCATATGTGTACACATATAATTGGTGTCGTACACACTAAAACCCAATACATCTGGATTGCTATCTAATACACTCTGTATCCACTTATCTAATACTTTTTCATAACCAGGCAATACTCTACTTTCCCATTCGCCTGCGTGCCACCAAAACCAATGGTTAGAATCCCAGGCCTCGGGTACTCCCATATCATGGTAGCCTTCTACATTAAAATCAAAAACCGTTGTTGTATACCCTGCTGATCGAGTCAATGCGGCCAGTCTGGCTAAATTGTAAGGAGGAAAAAACACGCCCCATGAAGGCATGATACACATCGTGAGTTTTGTTTTTCTTGGCTCAACATCATATACAATGGGGTTGACATTTTTCTTTGGCTTAAATGCCTTCTTAGAAGGCAATACTTTGTTGGCTAAGTATACGTGTTTGTCATGTACTTCAGTCGCCATTTTCTATCTCCTTGTCTATTCTACGACAATACGCATCTTGACCCAAAATTCTAAAATTGGTGTTTATACTTTTTACAAAATTTTGCAAACACTTTTGATTTTCAAAAACGGGTTGATTTATTGCACTAAAATCTGTTGAAAAAATATTAGATACACTGACCAAGGTGTGCCCCTCAAAATAACTTGTTAGACTTTTTGGGTCATTGAACAAATCACATTCTATAAACTGTACTCTTGCTTTTCTAAACTTTTCTAAGGTTGTATAAAAATCATCAGTGAAAAAAGAAGAGCCACTTCCAAACGCATCTATACTTCTTTGTATAGAATCACTTGCTTCTTTTGTGTATATTGTATTTTCTTTATCGGAAAAAACTTTGCTACCTGCTACAAAAAAGTATTGTCTGTCTTTCCATTGTTTTGCCAGTTCTTTAATATCTGTTGATTCACTTTCATATATAAATTTAGCCCATGCCAAACTTAAAGGGTTATAATCATATATTAATAATGTACCGGTATCTTTCATATAATTAACTGCATTAATCATTTTAAATCCGGATGCTGGTAAAGCAACTGTGTCATAAAAGGGGTTGTTATATATTTCAAAGTCTATAGACTCTGTGTTAGTTAACCATATTTTCGGAAATGATACTGATCTTATTTGTTTAATTACATTTTGCTGTACAATCAGTAAATCTATATTTTTTTCTGGTTTTATAATATTGTCCCAGAACTCAGCACTTCTATGTTCTGGATAACAATACTCATATTTTCTTGAGGGTTGTAAGGAAATAACTCGCATATTATTATTTCCGGCAGCTTCAATGTAACCCCAACCCTGTCGCTGATGATGCTGTTCCTTTTTTTCACCGGTGAAGTTTATAGTGATATGTTTGTCATTTATTACTTTTTCTACAACTGGTAATTCTCTTACCTCGTTTTCCCAACCGCCGAAACAAGGAGACCCTGCTCGACACCATCTTTTAACATCTACAAGTAAAATAGAATGATGTATTTCACAATAAGAATCTTCGCCGTCTCTTAAATTGCCGGCAACAAAAAAATCATCTTCATTGTCTATAATATCCTTAAAGTCAAACAAAGCAGACATATCCGATATTTTCATTCCGGCCGACAATATCAAAACATATTCATGTTTATCCTGAAGATCAACTAAAGCAGAATCAATGTGAGTCGATTCATAAATTTTGATTGGATTATCAGGATGTACTAATTGATTCAATCTATGAGCATAAAATTTTGTATACTCTGTCATTTTATTTTGCAATGGAGTATGTCTTAGTGTGTCCGGTGGACAAATACATATTGCTAAATTATAATTGTCATTATAAAATGTAGTAGTTATTATATCCATTATATATTTTTTAACCTAATTATATTTTCGATTCTTCTGTCAAGATCGTATTCAGACTTGACTTTATGTGGTTGGAATATTTTAGATTCACCAAACTTTTCTTTATACCAGCCGGTATTTTTGTCGAATATTGGAAACTTTGTAATGTTTACATCTGTTGTACATAAACATTTGGTTTGTGTACAAATTTCAGCACTGTCAGGCAGTCTATAACTCTCATGGTCATTGATATGAAACAAGTCGCCTCCCTGAAAACAGTTTCCTTTTTTCACATACCCATTAAAGTGTATAAACAAAGATTCCAATCCTATATTACAGGCCCAACCTCTAAAATCATTTTCTTGGTTCATAACTAATTTATTTAGATCTGCCAGTGGTTCTACAGACCCGTCTCGTCTATAAACTGTAGAGCTTATATCAGCAGCTCTATATCTTTTATCTTTTATTGCGTGAAGTCCAGGTGCTGTCTGAATAACTGCTGAATTTTTTTGTAACCATTCTTCCATTTCAGGTGTATAGTTTGCCCCACAGTTTCCAACATTTGCCTGTTCTTCATATATTCTAACAGCCTCAAAGCTAATAGTTCCGAGTCTTTTTAATTTTTCCCAAAAAGCAACACACCTGTCCCATCTATCAGAATCCATCATTACTCTAATAGAATTGCCCGTATATTTTTGACAATATACAACTTTGTCAACCCACTCATCTTCTTTAGCTTCATCTAACATAGCACAATGGTAACTCCAACTTATATGCCCACAATAAGGAGCAACCCTGTCCCAATATTTTTTTGTTCTCGCACCGTTAGTGGTTACAGTAGTAGTACCGTTTCCGTCATAAATTGTTTTTACAAGATCTGGGAAAAAAGGACTAACGGTTGGTTCACCCCCTGATATACTACACGTTATTGAGGGGTATGTATTTTGAAGTCTTTTTATAAAAGACAATAATTTTTCTTGTTCATAATGATGGTTAGTACCACTCCACAGTGAAGGCGGGCAATACCTACATTTGTTAGTGCATATATTGTTAATTACCAAGGTAAGTAATAAAGATTTAGAATCGTTTTTTATGTATGATACTGTGTTGTCAATCATTTTTTGTACCTATAGCCATGTATCTTTTAAAATTGTTGCAAGGCAAAATACCTGAATAGTCTGGGTCGTCTGAGTAGTTTTGATTTAAGAAATGTTCTAATGATTCACTGCACCGAATGTGTTCTTCACAATCAAAGTAATCGTTTCCCTGTATAATGTAGGTAGTGCCGTTAGGTATATTATCCCACCACTTACTATATATATCTTGTGTCATGTGTTCACATGAAGTGTTGATAACTAACCCTGGTTTTGAGGAATACTGATATTTGCTTGCGCATGAAGTGATAGAAGTAATATTATCTCCACATGAAATTTGTTTAAATACATTCTCACAATGAGGATCCAAGTCCACTGTAATAATCTTAATTCCTGGAAATTTATCAGATATAAGCTGAGCAAGAATCCCGTACCAACCACCAAATATAACTACATTGGTTATCTGCATATCTTGAATTTTTGATAACAACCACTGTTTACTGTCAAATTGACTGGGCCAAAAACATTCAGTAAATCTTTTCGCTTCTTCAGGATTATTGCGAATATACTCCATCCATTTTAAAACATACTTGTCCGAAATCACTTATTCACCACTATTAAAATTACCAATTATTGTTGTTTTGGATTGTGAAAAATCTAAAGAGCTTACTCTATCAAAAAAAGGTATCATATTTTGAGTATTATCCTCACTAACAAATGCGTGTAATGTGCCACCTTCTTGTAAATCGTAATGATAGAATTCTCTACCTCTAATTAGGAAATAGTTTATTGTAGGTGTCTGACTGTACAACTCAAACATTGCTAAATAATCATCCGCTGCTTTTAGTTCTTCATTATAACGAAAACTTTTAGCTGCATGAGATGACAATAAAAGAAACCTATTAAAGGGTAAAATGTCCTCGGTCAATTTATTCAATTGACGTAACATTCTCCAGTTAGGTTTGGACTTAGCAGCAAATGTAGAGCCTGACATATTTTTAGCAAAGTCTTTCCATTCTGTTTGTTTCCCATTATATGTCATTGTGTTTTTTAACTCACCAAACACATCAGGCATAGTGTCGGGTTCTAAAATTTTTGCGTAACGTACAATTTCTTTGACAGCTCCTTTAACATAGTAATCGTCACCATCAATAGGCAATAGATATTGATAGCGTTTTTGAATAAAATAATCCAACACACTATTCTTACCTCTGCCCGGTGTCCCGTTACATGGTGTTTCGATTACTGTATAGCCAGCACAGCTCTCCTCAACCTGCTTTAAATAATGCGGATCGGGAGAGTTCACAATAACTACAATATCTACATCTTTACAGTCTACTGAGTCTATACATCTTCGTGCTTTTTCTGCGTCTCTTGTAGTCAATACTCCAACTAAAAACTTAGACACTATTTCTCCTTAAAATCCATTCCGGGTCGTCCCTGTTACTTATAGGAAACGTATACCGGTGTAATACCCGTTTTTCTAATATGTCATTATTATAGTACGGCCGACGGTGCAATGTCAATAGTTGATCGCTTAAAACTATGTCACCGTATTCCCAAAAGTGTCGGTAAATAAATTTATCCTGATACAGATACTCCATGAGTTCATCATAGAAGTCTTTGTCCGTAACAAGGTCATTATTGTGATACCAATACAGGCCTTTGACACCTGCAACATTTTCCTGTAAGATATACATCTCATATTCTTCGATATTCTGTGACATATATTTTAACTGATACTCAGGTGGTTTGTCAGCCCATTTACTCGCAGCAGTATACTTATACCTGCATTTTACACCCTCAAGTTTTTGTTTGAGTTCAATTGGCATTTCTTCTAATGCTCGAGCAGTATTCAGCCATTGAGTTTCAGTACCAACACTTCCATCAATACCCTGTAGTGCAACACCGTCTGCTCGTGTTGGCCCGTTTAGATTAGCGTGCCATTTGAGTTCGCCTGTTGGGAATATGCCACCAAATTTGCCAGCATCTGTCTTACCACCGGTGACACGCTGGCAAGGAAATGTATCTACACTTGTAGGGTCTACATAGTCACCGGGAAGCCCTATCAAATCCCCGTGTCTATTCCACAGCATTTGTTTGTAATTGGATATGCGACTCATTTTGTGAATGAGTCTTGTTAGGTAAATATTATTGGTCGATTGTTTTGGAATAACAACAATCAATTCTTCTGATAGTGTCTTAAAAATGTCCTGTGCTAATTCATCACTTACATCTCTAATGTCAATATCAAGCTCTACATGATTATCCACGTCTCATCCTCGAAATGTCTTTAGCTTGCTCCTCGTTGATAATAGGAACAGCATTAGACTTGTGCATTGTAGCAATGCCCTTGACAAGGGTACCTGTGTACTCCTTACGCTCGGGCTTCGAGGTATTTATAGAGCCTGAAGTAGTCATGCTCGGATATTGGGGGGTCTCACGGTAATGTGGATTAGGAGGCGGAGTATAGGCCTGAAACGGCGGCGGAGTATATTTCTGATACACTTCGCCTTTGGGTTTACTGGCCTTGCGTCTACGGGATTTATTATTAGCTGAAAGATCTAAAAACATACCATATTCCTCATTAAATAGTCCGACTATTATGACACATATATGTCGATTTGTCAAGCATTTTTCGGCCTAACAAAATCAATGACTTATAAATAGTAGACAAAATCCTATAGGAGGAAAACATGGAAACTCGTAAGTTTACAAATAACGACATAAGAAAGGCTATTCATCGTAGCCAACATACTCAACGCAACTGGGATCTTGACAAACAAATAACCGCAGAGGATTTAGATACTATCATTGAAGCGGCTACTCAATGTCCAAGCAAACAGGGACGCCCTTTTTACAAAACTCATGTAATTACTAACAGGGATTTGATTGAGAAGATTCATGCCGGAACAGAAGGATTTGGTTTATTATTTACTGATGAGGGTGTAAAAGCTCAGACTAATCCTCAAACACTTGCAAATGTTGTACTTGTGTTTGAAAGAAACAATGAAACAAAATCACACATGAAACATCCTGCGGGTGAAAAGCACGCAGATTTAACACAAAGAGATACTGATGTGGCTATTGGTATTGCAGCAGGTTATGTAAACCTTGTTTCGTCATTGTTGGGATACAAAACTGGCTGTTGCCAATGTTTTGACCCAGCCAAAATGTCAGAAACTATTGGACTTGAAGGTGATACCTTGCTTATCATGGGTGTCGGTAATGGACAAGAAGGTGTCAACCGTAGAGTTCATCATAAAGACGGAAGTTACGTCTTTAGCAGTAAAAGAAAAGAGGAAATGCCGGTTACATACGTAGCCTAAAAAACTAAACACAAGGAAAAATACATGAAACGCTCCACAGCGTTTATCATGCTTTTGATGACCAATATAGCTTATGGACAAGTAGCAAACGATGCAGATGGTAACTTTGACTCAACAACATACGTAGAAACAAACAATACTACCAATACGAGTAGTACGTCTGCATCTACCTCAAATAACACCAACTTAAACACTAACAACACAACCATTAGTGCAACAAACACTAATAACAACACTAACCTAAATACCAACAACACAACAATCAACGCCACTAATACGAATACTAATAATAATATTCTGTCTGGTGGCACCAACAATACTAACACCAACAACAATACAAATGTAAACTTTAATAACACATCTGTAACAGCAACAAACAGCAACACCAACACTAACAACAATACTAATGTTAGTACAAGCACGGCGAATAATACCAATGTTAATACTAATAACAGCACGGTAGACTCGACTGCTACAACTAACAATACAAATACCACAACCAGTGATAATACAAACACTAACTATAATGAAAGTGTTGCTACAAACAACAATACCAATGTAAACGAAAACAGAAACTTGAGCGAGTCTAATCAGACTCAGGATATCAATCAAAAAATTGAATCACCTCCTCCCTCTGCCATCGCTCCAAGTATTGGTAGTTCTTACTCACAAGACTTATGTACTACGGGTGTTGGTGGTGCAGTACAAACTCAGATCATAGGTATTTCTGCAGGTAAATCTGTAACAGATGAAAACTGTGAAAGAATCAAACTGAGCAAGACACTGTATGACATGGGTATGCGTGTAGCTGCTGTTTCTCTTATGTGTCAAGACGAGCGTGTGTGGACTGCTATGAAAATGGCAGGCACTCCTTGTCCGTGGCAAGGACTAATCGGTGACGAAGCAGGTGCAGCGTGGGAAGAAAACTTAACTGACATTCCTGGTGTCAGTGAAAGAGATGTAGACAGAGGAAGAGTTACCTCATCACCTAACAGCCCAACAAGATGAAAAAACTTTTACTAACATTATTGTTTTTTAGTAACTTGGTCTTAGGTCAAGGAGCTGACTATCTTTCACCCGGTGGTATGACTCAGATTATGGATGGTCGAGATGACGCTACACAACATATATCATTGGGCCATGCCTTTCCTTATTACGGCGGAGTGTTCACAGACGCTTGGATGTCTACTAACGGATTCATTCTGTTGTATGACCCAGTAAAACAATTTGGTAATCAATGGACTGATGATAGCCGTTGTTGTTCTGGGTTTGACCCCACTGGTTATGATGGGTATTTTAGCTTTATGCTTGCTCCCCTATGGACTGACCTTATAGACCTCAACAATACCCTGGATGACGGATATTGGTATAAAACAAATGAAGGTGTTTCTTCATTTCTCTGGTACAATGTAAACGAGTTTGGTAGCACCAACACCAATACCTTTCAAATAGATCTTTGGCCTGATGGTTCGTTTGATTTTATCTATGATGAAGTAGATATAGTGGGGCATGACACATGGATTGGTTTTACAGGTGATGCTACTATAGACGTAACCCAATTACAGTTTTCCCAAGGCAGTGTGGATGAATTTAGCTTAGACTTTATATCACAAACCTTTTCTGGCGGCAGGGCTTGGTATGGACAAGATGGTGGATACGAAAGTTCACTGGATTGTACTGATGCTTTAAACGATAGCCGTTGTCCAAAATACCAAGAAGCATATTTTGCATATGAGTGTGACATGGATCCTTTGTATGATACAAATTGCCCAGGGTATGACCAAGAAATATTAATACAAGAGATGTCTGATACAGATTTTATCTTTGGTGATGACATTTCAGACTTTTATTATGAGGAGGAAACAGAGATGTTTCTTTTTGAAGAGGATGAAACATATATGTTTACTGAGGAGGATATCTATGGAGATGACTACGACGGATTTACATACAACGATGAATCAGAAGACCCTTTTGGAGATGGCGGATATGAGGAAGAGACTTTTGAAGAAGCGTGGGACTTATCAGGCGAAGAATTGGATGAATTTTATTCCGATGACCTATTACCAGAAGAAGAAGAATTTTACGCCGAATCAGATGAGCTCGGAGAAGAAGGGGATATTTACACCGAATCCTTTGATGAATCGCTCGAAGAAGAAATGGGAGCCTTTGACTATAGTGAAGATTTTATTGTAGAAGAAGATATATTTGTCGAGGATATTTTGATAATAGAGGAAGAAAAAGCGGCTGGTCCGAATGTGAACCCTGTTTCTATAGCAATGGCCCAAGTAGAAGATGCCATTGCACAGACCGAAGAAAATATGAGTAAGATGAATAGTGAATTTACATCTGAAGATGACGATATGAGTAATAATGATGGAAATTTACTCACAACCTTTGGAGATGAAACAGCTTTCTATGAAGATGCCACATTAAACCTAATAGTAGACCCAACTATTACAGTAATGGTAGATTCAGAAGAACAATCAGAAACAGTAGAAGTTATGAGCGACAATACTGTGGCCTCAAGCGAACAAGGTTTCCAAGAACAACAAAATCAATCATTCAGTACAGGACAAAGTATAACTGCTGTACTGAATAACGTAACTCCAAACTTTTCACAGTTTGACGTAGCCCCTCCCTCTCAACAAGAACAACAAACATCAGACCGAGCAGCGTCACAGGCTAACAATATGTCAGAAGAACAGTTAGCAAGCAACTTGGATGAGTTTACTGACCAAATGCAAGACTCAGGCGGTTTCACTGACCAAAGTCTGACTATGTTTCTAATGGGACGAGTAAGTGGATTTGACGCTTACAATACTACCTTACAAGATGTCTCTTTTTACACTGATAGAGGTATACCAGGCGGCAGGGTACAGAATGACCGAAACACTATGCTTCAGCTAATAGGTTCGAGCGGCAAGCATGAAGAAATGATTTCTCAGCAGTATAAATAAGATAAACTCAGGAGCGTGAACATGGTAGAATTAGCAGCCGCTTTGAGTATGGCAAGTGCCGCTTTTAATGGAATCAAGCGAGCAGTAGATGCCGGTAAAGAAGTAGAAGATGTCGCAAGTTATTTTGGTCGTTTCTTTGATGCAAAAGACCAGGTCAATGCAGCAAGACAACTCGTACAACATCAACCGGTAGTGAACAAAATATTTCAAGGAGACAGTGTAGAAGCTCAGGCATTGGAAGCAACTGCCGCCAAACACAAAATGGAACAGCTTGAAAAGGATTTACGAGAATACCTCATATGGAGTGGACAAGGTGCCTTCTATGAGGATATGATGATAGAAAGACGAAGAATAAAGCAAGTAAGAGCAGACGCGGCAAGACGCAAAGCTGAAAACAGAAAATTTTGGATTGATGTGTCTACAATAGGTTTAGCAGCGTTGGTTTTTACAGGTTTGATTTTAAGTATGTTAATAGCTATACTATAGGATAAAACATTATGGCATTTAGAGGGGCGTCTAACGATCCAACCGGTGCAGGTTCCTACGCAACTGTAGGTATAAGTTCTCGAGCAGACTATGTTGCTGAAGAGCTCGATGCTCGTATAATGGAGTGGTCAGGTCACCTGACAAATATTGATGGGGTTTTCAAATCCTATGTAGAATTACATCCAGCTTTTGCTGACGAAAAGGCAAGCGTGTTAGCAACAATGTATCTTTTCTATACTGAGTTAGAAAGAGCAAGAAATGAAGTAGTTCCTTTTTATGATTTGTATTGGATCGAAGAAGGTTTAGTTAATACAGAAATTAAGCGTCTTGAGGATGTAAGGGCCGCATACGCTGCTGAGTCCGCAAGAATAACTGGTGCTATAGGAGAACTCGATACCATATTAGACGCAGCTGAAATTGCCACACTTACTGCTGATCGAACTACTGTAAACGGTAGGGCGGCAACCTCAGAAACCTATCGAAATAATGTAAAGACTAATGCTGATGATGCGTTTGGTGTTTATCCGGACGGTGTGTGTACCGACACTGCAAGTGGTAATTACGAATTTGAAGATTTACTTGATGACGTTGTAGACGCTTTTGATGCGTGTAGAAAAAGAGTAGGTATTAAAGAAGGATTGACAGACACTGCTGTTGCTTTATTGAATTATTTTGATACGTTTATAAGACTTACAGAATCAGGCGAGTCTGTAGACAAGTTAGATGCAGTAACATTCATAAGCCCTGAATATCAATCTGTTTCTAACAATTTGGTTGGATTGGATATAGGTACAGAGTCAACAAACTATACAGATAGTGACGGTAACCCAGCGGTAGCTACTTATCCAAAACTAAACACACCGTCAGATCACAAAACAGCAATTGTCACAACTTATCTAACTACTGGAGTGTCACCAAAATATTACAACGATCCACAACCAGCATTATCGTCATTGACAAATCAAATTTCATCCTCTAAAAGCACTATAGAGGCACAGTACGCAGTTTTACAAGGATTGCCTACAGCAACACATGAAGCAAGATGGAATTCATATCTTTCTGACCTTGAGACTGCAAGAACACAATACAGCAGCTGGACATACGAAAACGTATCAGGTTTATAATAGGAAAATACTATGGCAGGTAATAAAAGAAAAAATATTGTTTGGTTGATACCAGAGAATGAAACAAGAGAATCACACACATATCACTATTCGGTTGTAAAGACAAAAAATACAACAACTGAGAAGTTTAGATTCAAAAAATACAACCCCGTGAAAAGGGTACACGAATGGTTCAAGGAAGTAAAAGCGCCAAGTCACAGTAAATAGGAGGCTACATGGCAGAAGTAGAATTTGGTGATGTTAAAGTAAGTGGCGGAAAATTATTACTTATTATTCCATTACTCGGTTCTATTGCAGGGGCCTTGTGGGGTGGCTTTGAATTGTATCAGCGTTTATTAGACGCTGAGGAAGCCGTTACTGCTTACGTTGCGCCTGATATGTCAGGTATCAACCAACAGTTGGCCGTTCAAGCTGAGACGCTTACAGGGCTTGCTGAGGACGTTAAAACACAGTTCGATACACTGACAATACTTGTAGATAACTTGCAGGCAGATGTTGACCGAATCAGAGAAGACGTAGATGAGGTTGATGGTTTTGTCCGTGACATAGACGAGAACACAAACGATACTCAACGTGACCTGCGTAATGATGTTTACGCTATGGAAACTACTTTGAACGACCGTTTAAGAGAGTTAGACGGAGAGTTACGTGAAATGCGTGAAGATCTCGAGGAAAAGATTGAGCGAATCTTAGACAACCCGCTCAACGATTCCGAATAGACAATTAGTCTTCGTCTATATCCAGTTCCATTTGCCTGAGCATTTCAGCTTCAAGCATTTCTACAGGATCTGTCAGCGTGATGCTAATTTTATCCCCTGTAGCATACATGGTATTGTCCCAAGTATGATTATACGGAACATCTACTGTCATAGTGTCAATACCTGACAAATCAATATTATCAGCTGACAGGGTATAGGTTACAGGTACTGAATCACCAAAGCTGACTGTAAGTGTATCAGGCACGTTTGCCTTAGTTGGAAACTGAATTACGTTATCTTTCTTTTTATCGCTCATACAATGCTCCTTTGCATAAAATCTGGGTTGTAAACATAACAAATCATTTTCTTGGGCACGTATTTAACAACAAGAGTCACATCTTCGTCTGCGTGATTGTGTACGTGGCCTTTAAATACACTTCCTTCGGGTTTTACTTGTACTGGATGGTCTCCTATCCACGCATCTATGCCCTCTGACTCCTCTTCCGGAGTGCCAAACCGATAATCTTGACCAAAATGAGCGGCAACCACCTCAACCGCCATCTCCTCACCGCCCATTCCCATGTGCGTTTTGTTATAGATGACTTCTTTAATGTAGTCAAGGCACATTTCTTCCGAAATTCCGCCTATTTTCATCAATTTTATCATCTCGTAGGTCTTTTTTCCGGCCTCAGCAAGGTTTTTTTCGCCAAACTTACCATTGTAGTAGTTTGTCCAGTTATCAAGCGTGCCAGGTATGCCTTTATCCTTCATTTCAAGCCATGTTTCCTTCATGGAACCGACAAATTTGGCACGTAGAGCCTGAGAATTCTGAGTAGCGATGTTTAAAAGCTGCGTAGAATACTTGGGCCACGTCCTACGTGACGGTACTACCACTGTTTTGTAGTTTTTCGCTGTTAGCTTGAGCATATTCTTCTATCCATACTTTTTCAAACTTCCGCCCTCGCTTATCGAAGGAAGAAGGTTTCTTATTATATATGATAACGTCAGTTCCTTTTTTGATGTACGCAGTCATTCGCCCCGACTCATTTAGAAAATACGTATGGTTCGGTTGAAAGTCCAAGTCCCAAACAGTTATCTCACGTAGTGCGTTATATTTCATCGTCCTGTCACCATTGATACTCCAACGAGTCGAGGAGAGACATCGTATATTGTCCAATTACTATTCGCATTTAGATACGTCACTCTAACAACAGTACCGATATGCCACTTATGCAGCTGTGGGACCTCATAGTCAGTAAAGTGATTGTGCTGAAACTGAGAACAGGTGTCTTCCCACATATAATACTGTGGATAGATCTCAATATCAACCATCTGCAGATAACTTCGAGCATCACACTCGTGGCAGTCAGTATCAACCTTTACTTTTGTGATCTTTCCATCAATGTAGCATATAGGATTACTTACTTCCATAATATCGTGTATAGAATCATGGTCCATAGTCTGAGCAGAAGCTTCCATTACAATAGCAAGTGTACATAAGATCATAATAGTAACACACACGATATAGCCCACATAAATTACTTTATCAAATATCTTCATTGTCTTCCTCAATCATAATAGTCTTAACAAGAACCCATGTAAGTAGAATACCGAACGCAAAAATAATGGATAAGATAGCCGTTACTGTTTCCATAACACTTCTCCTGTTTTCATGTCCTTCATCTCAATCACTGTATAGTTTACCCGTGGTGATTCACTAACAGAAGATGCCCATGTAATAGCATCTTTGCGTGCCATAAAGCCCATATGGTCACCGTGTGTCATACCTCGTAAATGTCCATCAGTAAATTGCCTAACTACGGTTACCTGACATGGATAGCGTGTATAGCTACGTTTCATCATTTTCTCCTCGAAAACATCTACCATAATAATCTGTCTTACCTTCGTGGTATGCTTTACGTTTCCCATGTACCATAAGAGAAGAACCGATAGCAAACCATGCTGATATAACAAGAATCAAAATTTTAATAATAACAAGTTCCATCATGCTCTCCTTGAAAAGTGTACGCGAACCATTGTTTTACGAATAACTGCTAAGACTGTAAAGGATAGTGTCATAAAGACTGAAGTAGCAACAATGCTAAGGGCCATTAAATTTGCTATGTACAAGAACAGTATATTCAGTGGTAAGTTAATAACAAACGCTATGGCAGTATCGCTCATAGCTTCTTTAAGTGCGACTCTATATTCTTTAGACATATGTATCCTTTTTTGTTTACAGAACAAGTATAGCACATAGTAGAGGACTTGTCAAGCACTGATTTTGCTGGGAAAAAAATTTCCAAAAAAATTTTAAATATGACCAAGAAAGGTAGCCCTGAGGTATATACCCTTATATAGGCCACGGTAACAATCTCAGTCCATACCTCACTTCCTGGGTCTTAGGCCTCACGCTTGCTTAGAGCGAGAGTACCAGTACCACAAGAACATACGCTACGGGGACTAACAGCAGCCCGCCTACTACCTCGCCTACGATTTCCCAATTGCTCATATCTCCAAACAGTTCTTGTCTACTCATTATACGTCCTCCACTTCACGTCTTTGTGCGAAGTCCAACAGGTCTGCTGCCAACGCTGCTGCTTGTGCTCGTGTCAACGCAATGTTTTTCTCAAACGCTTTGCCCTGATTAACTGTAACCTGTACGCACGTACCCCTGTCACTGCCTCCATTGAAGCGGGTTAATGCTACACGGGGTGCGTGTGATTTCAATTCAGTGCTCATTATACATTCCTCGTCATAAAGTTTTCCAAACGCCATGCTTCCTGCATACTACGGGGATCTATTTCATTAGCGTGTAGCATATCCTCTACATCATCTCTGCTCATGTACTTCACACACATAATTGCGAAGTCTCGTGCGTTGAGTGAACCCTCGTCTATCAGTTCTAATGCGTAGTCTCTTGGGTCAATCATATTATACTCTCCTTATGCTGCGTTGCTTATTAAAGTGTCTTTGCCTACAAACTCGAAGCCGAAAATGTCACATACGTAGATGTCGCCTTTTTCGTCTATGAGTAGGTCGCCTACTGACATGCTATGCTGATTAGTGTAGCGAGTAATTTGCTCCTCGAGGATTGGGTCACCATGAGGGTTGTTGTGCATGAAGAAAGCGTCTTCAAGGGTGTTTGCGTCAATGTCCGCTACGTGCGTGAAGTGTGGGAGAAAAGTAATGCTAAACTTGTCAGCGCCCATTCGAGCGTTCAAATACGCGTCTACAGCGGGATACTTGTCTGCTGCAGCGTCCCAGCCTAAGTCATTGATTTCCTCATGTAATTTGCTAACTGCTTGATTTTGAAGTAATTTATACATAGTGTTTTTCCTTTCTCTTTTTTAGTTTACAGTGCTTATTATACACGGATTTTCCGAAAAGTCAAGCATTTTTTACCACTAAAAGCGCTTGACAATCAAGCACTTACACGATACGTAATATTCTTTTTCAGCTCCCAGCGCTCGAGGATTGGGCCCGCCGGACCCTCGTCTACTATGATATAAGCGACTGTTTTTTTGACATTCGCATATCTATAGCCCCACATACCGCAGACGCCCTCGCCCCCTACCCACACTTTATGAGGGTAAAATGCTCGGTTGCCAGTGAATTCTGGACAGTCATTTTCTGAATATTCAAAATAGTTGCCGGTGTCTTTCTCATAGAAGACGCCTATTGGGTTTTTAGTGTGGGTGAAATATGGCATA
>Ga0222715_10000208_pt1 | contig 61782 bp, 60 predicted proteins | sample C33_9DmetaG_FD_165056 | JGI IMG/M metagenome (GOLD analysis project Ga0222715, IMG submission 165056) | Estuarine water microbial communities from San Francisco Bay, California, United States - C33_9D | ecosystem: Environmental > Aquatic > Marine > Unclassified | place: USA: California...
TAAGAGTAACAGTTCCTGTAGCATCAGTAAATACAGCATCATCAACCCATACACCAGGTACCTTTTTAAGACCTTTTACATTGATACCATATTGAGGTGGTGAGTTTAAATCACTATAACCAGTATGGAAAACAATACCAAACACAGAATTAGCAATTTCTTTACCAAGATCTGAGTCTGCTTCAACGGCATACTTAATGGTATTAGGTTTAAACGCTATATGCTTAACACCATCCTGCACTACCGTCTCAAGCATAGATGAGTCAAACATGAAATCACCTTGAAGTATACCCTTAATACCTAATTTTGGAAGATATTTAAGAGCTTTCTTAAGTTTATCAGCGAGTCCAGGGGCATGCCCGTGATTCATCTCAACATCAGCATCAGTATAGTTGATTTTAGGCTCATTATTAAATATAGACTTAGTACCAACAAAGAATTTACCTGTTTCAGGGTGTTTTCCAGCGAAAATAGCAGGAGCCCCATCCCATTTCACCGAAGTATTAACACTTCTCTTTGATTTACCTTGTAATTTAGAGAGAAGATTACTAATCATGGTACGAGCCACGTCATATCCCTTTTCTCCCTTGGTCAAAACCAGTTCTTCAAGGTGAGTTAGGTGAGTATTAGCTTTAGCCTCTGTTAAAAGCTGTGAATCTAAGTGAAATTGTTTAAAATTGCGCATTTTCTTAATTATATCGGTGTTCCTTACCCTAATATAGGATAAAATTCAATGTAATTCTCTCTAGTACCTGAACCAGTTCGTACAATTCGAGGATTTACATTTTTCATAGGGGTATTTGCAAACTGTTCACCTGTTTCTACAACAGCAACTGAGCCACCGGCACTTGTACTAATACCGATTAACTTGTTCCACTCACCACCTCCACCAATCTTAGTTGACTTATAGTAATCAAAGCTATGTTCTTTAAATGCTCTATTAACATTTTCAAAAGTAACATTATCACCCTGATAGGCTGAAACCATTTTCTCTGCATACTCAGGATCAAGAATCTCTGAATAGATCTCCCTTACCATATCATCTGTCTCGATACCTTCAGCTTTAGCTTTATTAACAAATTTATCAACAAACTCTTTTGTATTCAATGATTGTGTTGATTCAAAATAACCCATTACACTATCACCTAAATATTTAGCGATTATTTGTTTAATTTTTGTAGGGTTAGGACCAGCCTTATCACTAATACGGCCTCCATTAAGTTTAAGCTCATATATTTCACCATCTATACTAATATCTCCTTTTGTTTCCTCATCAACATCCCTCGAAAGCATTGCAAAAGCAACCTCACCCGGTCCTTGCTGCTTTTTACCTACACCAATTGGTATGAGCTGTTTATATGCTTCCCAATTAGCTTCTTTATTGAAAATATCTAATGGGGCGTAGTTACCAACAGTTTTAAGTTTATCTGTATTAACTGCTGTATTTTGGTTAGCATTCTGAATAGCTTCTTCAACATCATCACTAGTCATATCTGAGCTCATAAGAATCCTATATGCCTGCTCAATCTCTTTATCATCACCTCTTAATATTGACTTAACATTATCGCGATGAGTTTTACCCTGAATAAACTTTTTTACACGCGCCTGATCATTTGAATCAAGAGACTTGAAAGCTTCTAAATCATCATCATCAAGAGAATAAGAAGGAGCATCATCACCAGCTTTAAGAGCATTTCTTTTTCTTTGCGTAGTTGTTGCAACTTTAAAATTACCATCACGACCCTTATAAAACATATCTTCTGTTGCACCGTTCTCTCGAAGCATCTTCAAATATACATCTGTAATTTTGCTATCCATAACTGTATTGTATTAAAGTTCCTTATGCTTGTGCAAGAGTTTCTTTCATCTCCCCATCACCCATTTCAACTAAGTTACTAATTGCAGAAGCAACACCTTTCGGATCTTCATCAACCATACCTTGAAGCTCCTTGGCTGTGGCAGCGCCGGACTCGTCAGGTTCATGTAGGAAAGCTTTAACTAGAAGATCGACAAGATACTTTTCACCTTCAGATGTCATCGCATCTACTTGAGGCTCGAGCTCATCAGTAGGTATTTCAGAAGTGTCTGTTGCATCTGGCGTCTCAAGATCTTCGTTATATAAAGATTCGTATTTTTTAAATATATCTAAAGTTTTCATAATTAAAATTCTTTTGCAAACTCCTTAACTTTTTTTGCTACCTTGTTATACATATCACCAACTGCCTTTTCAACATTTTTCTTAGGATTTCCGATACCAGTAAGACGTCTTCTTGGATCACTTATACCGGTAATTTGCTCTGCTGCTTTTAAGACCTTACCCGCTTCTGCCACTCTTTCATCATCTACTTGCAGTTCTTGATCTTCTGTATTAACAAAATCTACAACCTCTAAGTTAACAGCTCGACCGTCTGGTAGATGTATAATAATGTTATCAGATTTTTGATCAGCATCACACCTAATATCTTTTTCCATTAGGCAACGCTGCACAGCTCTCTTTGCAGCTATCTTCTCATCTAAATTTAAATCCGGTGTGTTTTCTTCTATAAGACCGAGAAACTTACTCATGCTAATATTTAATGTATGAGCGACAATTTAACGTTAATATCTTCGGTAAATTTTCTCTCAATAGCAGTAAGATCATTCTTTACGAGAAAGGACTTAAAACGCTTCCAAGATATTTTACTGGTATCAACTGGGGTAAATATTTCATATTCGCGTTGTGCTATCAAAAAATCATCAAACTCTAACTGATTATAAATAATTTGTGAAGGTAGTACCTTAAAAATACGTTCAACTAATTTTTGTTCTTCCACAAACTGTGGAGATATCTGGTAGTAAAAACATTTTTTACGTTTTGACATTTTACAAATAAGTAAAATTTCATTTAATATAAAATGTATACCAAGTTTTTGTTTTTCTCGTTGTTTGAGTTTGGTTAAGTCATTTTCAACAAGAAAATAGTTATATTTTTGATGTGAATGCTCTAAGTAAGGTTTAAGATTAATATATTCAACATTATTTTCTATATCAAAATAACTTCTTAACTCAGTCTTACTTGTATTTACTGGCATTACCCTACATTCATATTTATTTCCTGAAGTATAGGAACATAAATTAAGTTAGCAAGAGTTTAGGGGGAGATTGTGTAAATTTTACCTTGCCTATACGTACATTCAGAATACCGTTGTAATAATCTTCGCGAATAAGGGCCTCTGCTTGAAATTGGTAAAAGGTCTCCATATAGGCAAGTTCACTTTTAGTACCACAGCTACGAATAATTTCAAAAGTAAATTGATTCTTACCAAGCTTTTCGATATCTACATTTAATCTGTCAGATGAACCAGTATATGTCTTCCAATCTGACTCTCCAACTATAATTCTTTTACGTTTTTTACCTTTAAGTGGAGGTCTCTTAGTTTTCTTGACTATTTGCTTTTTACCAATATATTTCATATCGTTTGACAGGTTTGTAATGATATAAACAAACCCAAATGGTAATTCATCCCATTGCTCAACGCAAGTCCAATGTCCTAAATCAAGCATTGTTAATTTCGTGACAATTACAGTGAGGGCAGTCAGGACCACATTTACATTTATCTACTGGCATACCACAACAATCATCCGGACACATTGTTTCTTCAGCATCTTCATCTTTCTTTTTCTTTTTTCTTTTCCTTTTAGAACTAGAAAGACGTGATTGCACTTTTCCTATAGCTTTAGGTAATCTTGCATCACCTGGAGCGTAAAAATCACCAGACTTAATATTAGTAGGGGAAAATCCACCATCACCACTACCTACACCAGCATCTCCTGCGGTTATATCTTCCATGACAAGCTTTTTAAAGTAAAGTGCAAACTTACCAGTTGATTTTTCCATATTATTATTTATTCTATTATGTGGATGGAGCTACTAAAAAAATACATCGAAGAGGTAAGTAAGGATCTCGTACTTGATGATTTCAATATTAAAGAGCAGACGTTAAGATTACCAGCACGAAAACACTATTGGGTAGCTCAACTTATTAAAGCTAAAATTGAACGTAATCATACGTTTGAAAAGAAAAAGCAGTTAAAGAAAAACATTACTAAAGAAGTAATAGCTACTTCACCGGTAAAGTTATCTCAATCAGCAGCTGAGCAAGCGGCTGAAAGGCATGAATCATTATACTCTTTAACATCCAAGATTAAGGAGTTAGATATTATTATTGAGTACTTAGAAAAAGTTGAAAAGACCATGTCTCAAATGGGATTTGATATTAAAAATGCTGTTGAAATAATGAAAATGGAACAAATGTAATGATACAATTTGATTATAAGACTCCTACATCTAAACAACCTGGTAAATTAATTATAAAATGTTCTGATACATGTTTATTTGATAGTATTCGTGAGAATTTTTCTGTAGAAAATACAGGAGCTCACTTCGCTAGAAGATATTCCCGTTTTGTCCCACGCCGTAAATATGTTATAACACCAACAGGTACGTGTGAGTTAGGACTATATTGGGAAGTTCGTCAGTATCTAATTAAAAAACAAATTAACGAGCCTATTGAAGTAACAGACAAGTTAGAAAAAGCTTTGAAGGTAGGTATTGACGCGGAGTTATTTGATGATTTTAAATTTACATTGCGGGAATATCAAGAAGAAGTAATACGTAAAGCAATGAGACTCGGTACAGGGACTTGTGTACTCGGTACAGGGGCAGGAAAGACTTTTACCACAGCAGCCTTAATTGAAAACTTCTTTAGAGTATCAAAGGACAGGGATACTTTTAAGTGTTTAATGCTTGTACCAGATTTAGGTCTAGTTACTCAAACATATGAAGAATTTTTAAATTGTGGTACTACATACAAACTTACAAAGTGGACAGGTAAAAATAAGCCAGACCTTACAGCTAATGTGATTGTTGCTAATATCGGAATAATTCAAAGTAGATTTGACGAAAATGATTGGTTAAAATATATTGACTTATTAATAGTAGATGAGTGTCATAAGATAACAGCGGGTAATAAAATATCTAAAATTGTACAGCAAGTTAAGACTCCAAATAAATACGGGTTTACAGGAACATTACCAGAAGATCAACTAAACAAATGGTCTATAATTGGAAAACTAGGACCCATAATATATGAGAAGTCCTCATTTGAATTACGACTAGAAGATTATCTTGCAAATGTTAATATTAAAATACTAAATATTAATTATAGCCCTAGACCGCACTTTAGCGGTCAAACTGGTTATAGAGATGAACTTGAATATATTTATAATAATGATAGACGTAATAACATTCTTAAATCACTTGTTTCAAAGTTGCTTAATAATACTCTTATCATGGTTAATCATATCGCTCATGGTGAAGGTATTATGGAGCATCTTCAGCAAATTAACGGGAAAAAAGTATACTTCATCCAAGGATCGGTTGATGTTGAAGAACGCGAAAAAATTAAAGCGATAATGGAGAGAGAAACTAACGTTGTGGTTGTTGCAATCAGTGCAATTTTTGCAACAGGAGTCAACGTTAAAAATCTACACAATATTATTTTTGCATCTGGTGGTAAGAGCTTTATACGTACCGTACAATCAATTGGTCGAGGTTTACGTAAGCATGATTCAAAAGATAAACTTATCATTTTTGATATATGTGATCAGCTCAATTATGGTGTAGCACATTGTAAAAAGCGTAAGACTATTTACGATAAAGAAAAGATACAGTATACTGAGACAGATATAAACTAATTAGCATGAAATACATCAAAAGAAGTTGATCTTTTTAAACAGTAGGCTATAATTAGGTAGAATGTCTAAAAAATCTAAAGAGGAATATTATATTAAGCCGACTGAGTTTAGAGAGAGTTTACGTAAGTACTACGCTTCAGATATTTTGACCGATGACCTTGCTGAGAATATTAAAAAGATTGCTTATGGTTTGAGCTATAATGGATCCTTTATTAATTACAGCTATAAAGATGATATGATTGGAGATGCATTGATTAAAATGTATGCTGCTCTTAAGTATAAAAAATATAAGTTTGAAACTAAATCGAACCCCTTTTCATACTTTACCACTATTGCTTATCATGCATTTATTAATCGGATTAAGAAAGAAAAAAAGCACCATCAGACAATTACTTCATATAAAGAAAAAGTATACGAGGAGTATATGACGGATCCTAGAAATACACACGGGACTGTCTATGTGAAGCCGCTTGATGATGATTCCAACTATTAAAAAAAGTAAGGTTGCTATCTTTAGCGATCTACATTTAGGGGTTCATTCAAATAGTTCAGAATGGCATAAATATGCTATTGAATGGGCTAATTGGTTTAGAGAAGAATGTCGAGATAAAGGAATTAAAGATATTATATTCTGTGGAGATTGGCATCATAACCGATCCGAAATATCAGTTAATACTCTGCAGGTATCAGCTGATATTTTAGATATGTTTGAAGAGTTTAATCTAATTGCTATAACCGGTAATCATGATATTTACTACAAACATCGTACGGATGTAAATTCTTTGTCAATCTTTAAGAATAGAAAAAACGTCACTATTCTAGAGCAGTATCAAACATTAGAAGCGTTTGATAGAAAGCTTTCTTTTTGCCCGTGGAACACTCCAACATCGGTAATTGAAGAAAGTGATGTTGTATTCGGACACTTTGAAATTCAGTCATTTAAGATGAATGCATTTAAGGTATGTGAAGAAGGTGTAAAGGTTAAAGATCTGCTACGTAAGTCTTCTTTAGTTATATCAGGACATTTTCATACTAGACATGAAAAGCAGTTTGGTGCAGGTACAATTTTATATGTTGGTAATCCGTTTCAGATGGATTTTGGTGATGCGGGTAATCGAAAAGGTTATCATATTTTAGATATAGATACGTTAGAGTATGAGTTTTTCGAAAATAATGTATCTCCATGTTATGAAAAAATAACATTAAGTGAATTAGTTGAACAAGGTGATATCACACCATTAGTTAAGCATAAAATAAACAATAACATAGTTAAATTGAAAGTGGATAAGAACATATCTCAGGAAGATATGGATATACTTACATCAGTTTTCAATAAATTACAACCAGAGCAATTTCTCGTTGACTATGATATTAACTTTAACCGAATACTCGATAATCGTGAAGATATAGAAGATTTGTCTGGAGTAGATGTTGAACAAGCTATTGAAGAGTTTATTGGTACTATGGATTTAAATGATTCAAAGGCTATAATTGAATATACGTTAGGACTATACGAGCGTTGTAAACGATGAAACAGGTTAATTTTAAACGAGTTGCTATACAGCATTTTCTTTCAGTAGGTGAAGAGCCTGTTGTGGTAGACTTTACTAAAGGGCTACATGTTATTACTGGTACAAACAAAGATAAACCAGATAGGCGGAACGCCATTGGTAAAAGTACTATAGCAGATTCTATTTATTTCGCTATATTCGGGGATACATTACGGGAGCTTAAAAAGGATCTTATACCTAATAATATTACTGGAGGTAAGACGCATGTTGAGTTGGACTTTGAGGTAGTTACTGCCAAAGAGACAAACAAGTACAAAGTGATACGTCATCTTAATCCCTCAAAAGTTTTAATTTTTAAGGATGAAGTAGATATTACAAGAGATAGTATTGCTAATACTAATAAGTTTATATGTGATGTAACTAGCGCTACACCATCTATATTTCAAAACTGTGTCATTATGACAGTTAATAATGCAGTACCTTTTATGGCAAAGAGTAAAATCGAGAAGCGTAAGTTTATCGAAGACATATTTGGTATGGAGGTTTTTAGTCAGATGTTAGCACAGCTTCGAGTTGAATATAATGATCTAAAACGTGATCATGATATTGTACAAGCTACATTAGTAGAAGTTAAAAGTCAAAACAATAATTTTGTTAAGCAAAAGGAAGCAGCGTTAACTAAGCGGGAAGATAAAAAACTAGTATACATTGAGCGTAAAGATAATAACATTATTGAGAAAAAGAGGCTTAATACTAGGCTTAAAGAGTTTGAAGATACAGATACATCAAAGATAGAAGAATGTATACAACACTATACAAATACATTAGTTACTGTTGAAGAAAAAATTAATGAAAAGACAGTAGAAGTAAGTACAAAAAAGGCTGAGCTATCACATAGTAAGTCTGCATACAATAAAATTGGTACAGATGAAGCGGAGTGTCCAGTATGTTTACGTCCTATGGAAGATCATGATGTAGAATATATGGAAAAAGAGAAGTCTATTCTTAGAACTAAACTTATTAAATTTGGAGACGATATCAAATTACTTAGTGAAGGATTAGATAGAGCTAAAGAAGCGAAAGTTAAATGTATGCAAATTATTCAGAATAATAATAATAAATTATCTGAAGCAAAATTAGCTAATCAGAAACGCGAAAGTATACAGCAGCGTATTAATCAGTTAGATGTTTGGTTGGAAGAGTTGGAAGTAGATCTAAAATCTGTGGGCAGTGCAGAGACAGATTTTGATAATCTTATTATTGAGACGGAAGAACGATTAAAGGATACTGAAGATAAAGTAGAAAGATTTAGGAAGGATCTCTCTAAGTTAGATATTGTTAAATATGTAGTATCAGAAGAAGGTGTTAAATCGTTTATTGTTAATAAACTGTTGGAACTGCTTAATAACAAATTATTAACATACCTACGTAAGTTAGACTCTAACTCTATATGCATATTTAATGAATATTTTGAAGAAGAAATTACAAATGAAAAGAATAAAATTTGCTCATACTTTAACTTCTCTGGTGCTGAACGTAAGTCTATCGACTTGGCCTGCTTGTTTACCTTCTCTGATATGAGGCGGATGCAAGGAGGTGTTAAATATAACCTAGCTATTTATGATGAGTTGTTCGATTCATCATTTGATGAAAAGGGTATTGAGTTAGTTACACAGATACTACAAGAACGTACAGAAGAGTTAGATGAGTGTTCTATTGTTATATCGCACCGCAAAGAGTCTATTAAAGCTGTTACAGGAGAGGTAATTTATATTGAAAAGGAGAATGGCATTTCACGTAGAGTGGCCTATACTGAATTATAGAATAATTAAATATAATGATTCAATCATCACCATTTCCACAACCCTTTGCTTCTCCATTGGCTCAACCATTTGGAACTTCCCCTGTACGTTCATCTAAGCCTCAAAAACCTCGTGAGGAATCAATGCCGAGATTTGTTAATTATTTAGCAGATTATTCTGGATGTGGTCATTGGCGTATATTGTGGCCAGAACAGGTTATTAACATGACCCAACGCGGGTTAAGTCAATCGATTACTGCTATGATTGCTGAGCCGAGATGGTATCAAGGGGTGAAGGCTGTAAAATTGCAGCGTCAAGCTTCTAAAGCTCAATTAGAGTTCGTAAAACATCTCAAAAAAATACAGCAAGAACACGATTTTAAGATAATTTATGAAGTTGATGATGTGGTGTTTAGAGAAGAGATTCCAGACTATAATAAGTTTAAGTTTGCCTTTGATACTGATGAAGTAAGGGAGAGTGTTGTTAGTATTATGGATTTGTGTGATGAGATTACCTTAACATGTGACTTTATGCGTAAGTTGTTTCAATCTAAACTTACAAATCAGAATGTTACGGTAATACCAAACTTTGTACCATATAATTGGATGGGCTATTTGTTCAATCAAAAAAGAGTACAAACTGCGTTTGAGAAGCATAAAGGCAAGCCACGTATACTGTATACTGGTTCTGGAGCTCACTATGATGTAGCTAACAAGACAGGTGGTAAAGATGATATGTCTGCTGTTAATCATATTATTCGGAAGACAGTAGATAAGTATAAGTGGGTGTTTGTGGGTGCATATCCTCCACCATTACAAGATTTAGTTAAGTCTGGTAAGCTAGAGTTTTATCCATGGCGATCGTTGCTAGAATACCCTCAATTTATTGCTAATTTAGACCCGCAATTAATGGTTGCACCTCTTACGTCTAATAACTTTAACAATTCAAAATCTGATATTAAATTTATTGAGGCATGCACGTTAGGTATACCGTGTTTGTGTCAAGATATGCATACATACTCTAATGCACCTGATGATCTTAAGTTTAATACACCAGAAGAGTTTGAAGAGAAGATTGAATGGATTTTGAATTGGAAAAACCGTAAGCGATACTTCCAAAACATTAGTATGCTTCGCGAAATAGGTACTAAGCGATTCCTGGAGAATCCGGAAAATATTGGATCTCATATGGAAGCTCTTACCACACCATACGGTTCACCGGAACGAAAATACCTTAAACAGTGGAATCCTTAAAGGAACTATGTTATAATTAACTCGATGTATAGGAATGTTGTCTATAATGGTCGAGAGGGTACGGTAACTTTATTTGGTTGGAATGAACATGGTGATCGTATTCGACGTGAGTGTTCTTTTGAACCATATTTATATACGGAAGATCCAAGAGGTGAAAAGACTTCTATTTTCGGTACTAAAGTAAAGAAACGTTCATTTAATACTGGTTATAATCGTTATAAGTTTCTTCAAGATTCTGGGGTCAAAAGAGTATTCGAGAACTCACCACCTGCTCAGCAATTTCTTCTCGACATGTATTGGGAAGAGAATGAAAAACCAGAGTTTAATACTAACCCTATCAAGTATTGCTTTATTGATATTGAGACTTATTCAGTAGATAGCTTTCCTGATATAGATGATCCTACTCATGTTTGTAATGTTATAACATGTTGGGATAATTTTAGTAAGAAGTTCAATACATTCGGTATTCACGAGTATACAGGTGAAGGGCGTGATGATATGGTTTATCATTATTGTAAGACAGAACGTGATATGTTCTTAAAGTTCCTTAATTATATTGAGATGCAGCATCCTGATATTATTAGTGGTTGGAACTCTGAAGGTTTTGATATACCATACATAGTTAATCGAATGGAGCGCATCTTAGGTCAAGAGTATGTGGATAGACTCTCACCGTTACGTAATGTTTACTTCCGCATGCGTATGGGTTCCTTTGGACGTGAGCAAAAGCGATACTATTTTGACGGTGTTGCTAATCTCGACTACCTTGATGTATATAAACGCTTTTGTCTAAAGTTACGCGAGTCATATAAGTTGGATGCTATCGGGGAATTAGAGTTAGGTCAGAAAAAAATTGACTATGAAGGCTTAGCACTTCATGAACTTGCTGATCAAGATTGGAATAAGTTTATCGACTACAACGTTCAGGACGTTAATCTTCTTGTTAAGTTGGAAGAAAAGCTTCAATACATTCCTCTCTTGCGAATGCTATCATATGTTGGTCTAACTACCTTAGAAGGTGCTATGGGTACTATTGGAGTGATTAACGGTGCATTAACAGTTAGGGCTCGAAAAAGAGGTGAGGTTATCTCTACCTTTGTTCGTAATGGTAACAAGGATCATAAGAATCCTGGTGCGTATGTTGCTGAACCTAAACGTGGCTTTAAAGAGCATGTTATATCGTTCGATGCTAACTCACTATACCCTAACGTGATGATCTCTCTTAATACTTCGCCCGAGACTAAGGTGGGTAAGATTGAGAAAAATGATGGTAAAGAGATAACTATCCAGCATAACTCTGGTAGATTGTTCAAGCTTAGTAAGAAGGACTTTGTAAAGTTCCTTAAAGATGAAGAGTGTGCATTATCTAAGGCTGGGTTCTTATTCAGTCAGAAGAAACAAGGTATCATTCCTGAGTTTCTCGAGTACTATTACAATCAGCGTGTTGAGATTAAGAAAGGTCTGTTTACTAACCAGAAGAAGCTTAAGAAAGACCCTGGTAACATCGACCTAAAGTATGAAGTCGAACGTCTTAACACTCAACAGATGGTTATTAAGATTCTTATTAACTCTTGCTATGGTTATATGGGTAATAAAAATGCTCCTATTGGTGATGACGATATTGCTGCGAGTGTTACTCTAACTGGGCAAGCTGTTATTAAGTACTCAAACGAGTTGCTTAAAGACTTCATGCGCGCTGAGGTTGGCTCTGATAACATCTCTGAACGCGACCTAGAAGAGTGTATTGTATATAATGATACTGACTCATCTTATATCTCTATATCACCTCTCATTGAGAATGGTGTTAAGTTCTGGGAGTCTAAAGAAGATGCTCTTGTTCATCAAGAGACGTACGACAAGATTCAAGAGATTGAAGATTATCTTAACGAGGGTATTACTAGTTGGTCCCGTAAAGCGTTGTTAACTAATGATCCTCGGTTTGTATTCAAGCGCGAGATGATTGCTGATGTTGCTACGTTCCTTCAGAAGAAGCGTTATGTTATGCATATCCTAGATGATGAGGGTATTAAAGAGAATAAGTTCAAGTATACCGGTGTAGAAGTTGTCCGTACTACTATGCCTAATGCTATTAAGCCTTACGCTAAGGGTATTATTGAGACTATGCTTACTACACAGGACTTGGGTAAGACTAATAAGATTTTTAACGAAGCTTATGAGACTTTTAAGACGTTATCACCGGAAGAGATATCGTTTGTGATGGGTATTAAAGGTTATGAGAAGCATGCAGTACAATGCCGTGAATGGCAAACAGTAAAGGGCATGCCAGTACATGCTAAGTCAGCATATTATTATAATCAAATACTTGAAAAGCTTGAGACGGGAAACAAATACGAATCTATTAGTTCTGGTGATAAAGTACGCTTCATGTATATTGAAACTCCTAACAAATACGGTCTTCAGTCGATGGGATTCAAATATGAATGGCCAGAGGAGTTTAATGAACTGTTTAAGATTGACTATGAAAAGATGTTTGATAAGATTCTCTTTCAATCGATTGCTCGTTTTTATGATAGTGTAGGCTGGTCGATACGTAAACCATCTGAAAATGTTCAGACAGAATTATTTGATTTATTCACCTAAGGGCGTAAATAAGAGTATGAGTGAAAGTTATTTAGATAACCCGGCAGATGATAATACCCCTAAAGCGCACCCTGCATATAATAGGGGTAAACTGGCAAGTACTGTCTATTTCCTTAAGTTAATTAAAGGTACCGTCTCAGGTACGGATATTGGTGAAGGTCAAATAGGCTCACCGCAGATTGAAGCTGCGCGTCGCGCTATTCTACACCTGTCTAGTGCATTAACACACGCTAGTGGTAAGTCTACATACCTATCAAGCCAAGCAAAAGAAGCATTAGAAAAAGCTCGTGAAGAGCTTAAAAATATTAATGTTTAAATATGACCTTCTATGGGGTCCGCGAAACCATGCTCTTTACTCTCAGGCCAAACCCGCCACTTAGTAATATTTTCCTCAGTAGCAAACCATCTCCAAAGCTTACAATAGCCATCTGGATCTGATTTAAGTCTTTCAATTTCAGCAGGATCAGCATCCTGTCTATATACTTCTTCATCTTTGTCATTAAAGAAAGATACAGCCCAAAAATTATAATCGTCGTGTGGTACTTGGTCGTAGCTTAGATCTATACAATGCTTAAACTGCTTGACAAAAGAATTATTATATTCTTGTTTGTTAGTATATTCTGGATTAGGGGGATAAGATCTATCTAAAGTAAATTGTTGAATTTTTTGATCTCTAAATCTAACTCCAGCATATCGTTCATAATCATTTAAACTTCGTATCTTACCGAAACCGTATTTATTTTCTTTAGGTTTAAACTCTTCGTTATTAATACCGAATAATTTACGCACCCGTTTATATGACTTAATATTATCATCTTGCCACGTATCACTATCATCCCAATGTTTTGTGGCAGTTTTTCTACCATAGTGATGCCAGGCTATTAATTGATGTGGATAGTATATATCATATCCATGGGTAAATGCCCGGGCCGCTATACTTATTTCCTCTCCATGAAAATACATCTCTGGATCATGTTGAACATTTTTACTAAATAACCCATCTGTAAAAGCAAAATGTGCAGAATAAAATCTCCCTTTAATAGGGCCTCCTAAACCTTTCCAATTAGGGATCGCTTCCGGTATCGTATGTAATGGCCCGTCTTTCGCGAAAAAATTATAGGATAACATCCATGGGTCAAGATCTATTGGTTTACTAGTTTCAATATCATACGCTGGTAAGTATGTCGTAATTAACGGTTTCGGAGATCCGTTAAGTTGTAGACCAGCATACATATTTTTAAGTTTTGTATCCCACCCCGCAACAAACCGATGGTGTGAGTCTAATTGCAATGTAAACTTTTCTTTATTGTAATGTTGTTGAATAAGATTTCTAGCCCAACAAGCCCCTTTTGAATCTTTAAAATTTATATCAATAATAGTAAATCTATCATCATTAATATATTCATCTAAATTATCCCAATCATCATCTTCAGAATGTTGCCAGCAAATACAAATATGTAATAATTTTGGCTTATCAGCTTTAGAAAGTAAGTCTCTTAATGTTGGTAATAACTCCTTATCCCTATAAGAGGCTATTTGTACAAAAATAGAACCATTAGTATAGGCATTTTTCATAAATATACTTATTACGGTTTTAGTAAATTACCAGAGCTGTTAATATAAAGTAAATTTAATTTTCCCGTCTTTCATCAGGTTCATAATACTTGATACGGTCATGCCAAATAGGTGAAGCTAATAATACAGCCGGCTTTAATTTATCTTCTTTAGTTAATTGATACATATGAGACATCCAGGTTTGCTCAAACGGGTAAGCCCATTTTGTATCAATAAACATTTTCTTATTACCCTCTTTACTTACAATCATAGGCCAGTTAGCATAATAAATTTCACCGGTTATATATGCGACATCATCAGTAGTTAAAATTTTATCAAATTTTGTTCTAGGGCAATTAGGATCCAATCCAGTGGTAGGTAGTTTATCATAATCTGGCCAGTCTCTTGTTCTTATTTCTTGTGGTACATTATACCATGAACATTGCTTGTCATTATCAAAGTATACTTCAGTAAATGATAGCTTAATAAAATCAAACTCATTTTTAAGCATTGCTTTGTGCACTATATTATATAGATTAGGCACAAACTTACGTAATCCATTTCTACAATATTGCCCTTTTAGACTAGGGGGATTACATGTCATATCATCTTCAAAAAAGAACATGTAATCAGCATCTGATGCATCAAAATGATCAGCTGCTGCTTGACGTCCTCCACATATACCAGTATTACCACCTAAATCAATATATTCAAAATTATATTCTTTTGATATTTTTTGGTTACGAATTTTAGCATTCTTATTTGTAGAATTATCTAGTAAAAATAAATTAGGTTTTTCCAACCACTCAGGAGTTTCCTTCATGGATTCGATAGTATGAAGTACTTGTTCTGGAAAGTTAAACGTGAGCATATATAAATTTGTCTTAACATTAATAACATCACGATCTGTATATTCTCTAGTATTAGATAAACGCTTGAACGAAGGTTCTGCGATAGTAACGTTGTCCTCATGTAATGCTTGCGCAAACTTTACAATTAGACCGTTACTATCTAATTCATATCTTCTATAAACGTCTGGTTCTAAGTATGACATTATAGTAAACAAACTTTCTTCTGTACCCATTAAACCTTCACTTAAAGAGCGATCTAGCAAACTATAATATGTGCCATTAGCTTTATTAATTTGATGTTTATGGCCACCAAACAAGCCACCTCTGCAAACATAGTTTACAACAGCATCCGAATATTGGTTTATTTTTTGATAGTTAAATCCGTGAATTTCTGTATTAGCCTCATACGGGTAACTTAAAAATAAAAACGGGTTACTGTATGCTGGTAACTTATCCAGTACATTATCGTCTGTTAAATAACCACTAGGTACTGTATTAGTAATACCTGCATCGAGCCAGTAGAAGTAATCTGTATCGAATGGGTTCCAAATAGTTGCATCATTAAGAAGAAACATTTTGGATTGTACGATAGGATTATACCATTCTAATGACGCTTGAGGCGAATCAGGCAACCATGTCGCTTGTGATAGCCAATCAGTATCTTTTCTTATTGATTGAGTTTTATCCCAAAACGGATTATATAGTCGTTGTATGTCTTCCAAACTATATACTTTAATAAAAGTATTAGATTCGTCACGCCTTTCACGTACATAGCTTTCAAACTCTTCAGGTATATATATAAATAAGTTTTGAGGTAATTTTAAGACATTGGTTAAGTGTTCTAAATAATGCTCATATGAGCGATTATCCCGGTTTATATTCCAATAACCGGTAACTATAGTACTTGTTGGTTCCATTATTCTTTAATCTTGCAAACCCAAACTGCTTTATCAAAAATCTCTTGCATATATGGAAGCAGGTTATTTCTTTCAGCGCAATCTAATATATGAATTTCAGATATTTCATGCCAATTCCACAATTTCTTCAATACCTTTTCTTGAAAAACGTCACTATCGTAGGCATAATCGTGAGCCATAATAATATCAGATACCTTAATATAATCAGATAATAAATTGTACTCTCCTATTTTATTACCCCCGTCGCACAAAACTAACGTCACACCATCTTGTTGTATATAATTAATAACGTCCGGATCTAGTAATTCAGTATAATCATTATTAAAAATATTTTCTAGACGTAAATCAATACCCCTACTTCTAATATCATCGTACCACTCACGCTCATCTACATCATAAGTTCTAATCTCTGTACTTAAGCCCAACTTCTCACACATTTCTTTTAAATATATGGTCAACCCACCTAAAGCTGTTCCAATTTCTAAAATACGTGCTGGTCTTACTTCACTGAGAAGGTTAAAAAACGCCTCAAAGCAATGGTGATTTTGTTGACAGGTATGACCATCATAAGCGGACAAACTATCATCTACTTCTAGATTAGATTTACGTGTTATTTTTTCTTTATTAAAACTCATAGGATTTACGTGTTATTTTTTCTTTATTAAAACTCATAGCCAGAATCTTTCTACCTCAGGATTATGATTTACATTAAACAAACTCGGTGTATCGTGAGATGGACCTAATATGTTTAAAGCATTATATATAGGAGCTAGTATATATTCATTATTTACAGCATACCCGCCCTGAAACAAGTGGGTATTCTTTGTTTTATAGATATAATTTATAATACTATCCCAAATACTTAAGAATTTCATCATATTATCTACTTTATCGAAGCAAAACAACTTACCAGCTGCATCATAAACCATAACTTCGTTATTAACAGTTAAATTAAACTTAGACTTGAGCAGATCAACAATAATGGTCATATTTTGATTACTAATTAACTCCTTCCACCTACTAACACAGTTATAAATTTTATTATTTTTATCGGTTAAAGTTTTATATATATCAATATTAATATCCGTGTCCGTACCTAAAAGTGCTACGTTTTTTATATTATATTTTTCAGCTAATATAAAATTAAATCTATTTACAGAAAAGGGAAATCTATATTCAGTCTCAATAAATTTTCTACCGTAATCTTCAGCGCTATTACTTTCCAAAAAATACTCATATGCTTCAATATGTGGATAATCGTCATAAAAATCCTTCAAATTTTTAACAATTAAATTTTTTCGTTTTATATCTTTAAAGTAGTCAACATCTTCTGTTATCACAAAATAGAAAATGTCTTCATTATCTTTATGAAGATTTATTAATTTATCTCTCGCGGTTTTTCTATATGTGGGTCCGCAGCACGTATAACATATTGCTAGTTTATCCATTATTTTGCAGCGAATATTACCCCTAAATTAGATGGTGTGTTTATAAAGTTAGCAATGCAATGAATATGAAATCCCCATTCTGGAATTTTTTTCATAAACTGCTCTTTCAATTCATCAGTATGAAACTCAATAGCAATATCAGTAATATTTTCCATATCTTCAAGAGTTAAATTTAGTAAATGAATTTCATGACCTTCTATATCACATTTTAAAGCAGTTATGTTGTATTCTTGCAATAAATTTTTTACGTACGATGCATCAGTTATATTGTGTGTAAAAAATTTAAAGTTGTTACTACCTTCAGTATAACGTTCATATCTAGATATGTCGTTTATATTACTATCTACACCAACAACAAAATTAGCAGTCTTAGCAAAATATATAGGACTTGTTTCCTCCATATCCTCCGTATACCAAATGCCACATCCAATATCTATAACATTTTTATTTTGTACGTTAAAATACGGCCAATGATCGGAAGAGTTTTCCGAGAGTATAGTATAATTGTTCATAGATTAAATTTTGCCAGTAAAAGATTAACGTTATTATCTTTAGAGCAATACTGTTCGTAGTATTGTCTAGCATTCAAAGCTATATATTGTAAAAAATCATAGTCATCTTTAACCTCGTTAAAGCGATTAATATATTTTTGCACATTTATATCACTACCATGTAAATCCTGATATGGGTCAAACGCCAACTCACCTCGTTCTACGGCAATATAATGAACATTTGGAATAAGCAGCGGGTCATACTTATTACAATATTCGAATCTAAGATTCGGTACACCTAAAGCCATGTTTTCAATATCTCTATAGCACATTTCTAAGTTACCTGCAATAGATAGTCCCATTTTATGTGTAATAGCAGATTCACAGTATTTTACAATATCAACAATTGCATCAATATCACATGTTATATAACCTTGTTTTTCTAAAGTAAAAGCATCAACCCTACCAGTAGCGCATTTAAAAAATAATTTATCCTTACGCTTACTAAACGGGGTTTTTAACCCTATTTTATAAAAATGATCGTAATCATGGTTAGCTAAAAATGTATAGTAAGTACATTGCTTTAATTGAAAATTTAAAACGGATATATCCTTATTAGCCATACCCCATTCTTGTTGGCCTACTAGTATAAACACATCTTCTTTTTTGTTACGCTCACAAAAAACATCCCATAGACGTGTTTGAGTTTCAGATAATGACATTGCGTATAGTATATCCTTTTCTTCATCATATATTACTACTTCACAATCGGGTAAAATATGATCTATAAAGTCGATTCTCAAATGACCGCCAACTTGACTTATAACCTCGGCGTTATATTTTGCTTCTAAAGTCTTGGACAATCTATAGAACATATCCAACCACGATCGCCACACACTTTTGTTATTTTGTAATGTAGTATATACTTTCATTTTTTAAAAAACTTATAATTAAAAATATTTATTTCTGGATTTTAATTATTATTAACAAACATAGTAATATTTATAGCCTACAAATTAAAAGTTAAATTCAATTCTTTCTGCCCATCCTTGTGATTTAGAATATCCCCAGTATACAATTTTAACTGGCGTGCTAGTTGTGTAAAACATTTCTTCGTAGTGAATATTACTACCCTGTATAAACTGTACCAATCTATCATCTGTAATATATGTTTGATGTATACCTTTTCCTTCAATATCATCAAAAGAAACTAAAATATGATCGTATTCTTTTCCGGGTAGCATATCATGTGTTATATTTACTAAATGGTAATAAGAATTTTTCCATGGACTATCTTTAGGATTAGACGGAAAGTTGTTATCAATAGTATGCTGTTGAAATGAGCGATTTTTAAAATTTATACCCGAATAAACTTCATAGTCGTGAAGTGTTCTCTTTGTACCAAGATTATAATCACCTAAATTATGCCCGTTATCTTCTACGTCTAGCAATTGACGTATTCTAGAACGAGCTATATCATTACCTTTATGCCACTGATCATCACCTCGTTTATGCTGATCATCCCATACTAGTATACCACTACGCTCTTCTCTCATAGTAGCATGCCATATAACTACTCTATGTGGATGAAATAAATCATACCCGTTAGTGAACGTTCTTACTGTTAAATTAATTTCTTCGCCAGCGAAAAATATGTTAGGGTCGTGTCTAACATCTCTAGCCCATTTATTAGAACCGAAAGCAAAATGACCACTAAGAAATCTTGCTGGGTATGGCTTCTTTAAATTTTGCCAATTAGGTACAGCACCTGGACGTATAAAAATAGTTCCAAAAGGATAAAAGCATGCTGCTTGAGACATCCACGGTTCCTGCACTCTTTCTTCAGGATCATTAAAGGGATTATACAGAGGTGAGTACCCCCCTATAACGGGGTTATAACCATCATCTACTAACTCATCATACCAATTAATTAAAGTAGTGTCCCAATTCTCCGTAAACCTATGATGAGAATCTAACTGACATACAAAATCCTCATCAGTAAGTAGGTTATCATTTATTAATGCCCGGGCATATGGTAGACCTTTTGCCTTAGTGTAATGAATCTCTTCAATTTTAAATCTAGGATCATCTTTATATTCAGACAAGTCATCAAAACCATCATCCGGGTTATACTGCCTGAAAATACCAAAATGAATTCTTTCAGGATATTCAGCCATAGCTAACGCGTCCTCAATAGTAGGTATTAATTCAGGGTCTCTATACGCAGGTAAATGAAGAAGAATTGTTCTCTTAGGCATAAATAAAGCTTACGATTACTTATGGAATAAAAAAATTAAATCCACAGTTGATACCTAGCTATGGTATATTATAATAATAGTATATGAGCGAACAAAAAGAAATCATTGCTATCGTTGACCAAGTTGGTCGTACTGTTGTTGGAGTTGAGACAGGTCAAACTGACGAGACTTTGACTCTTAATAATCCTGTTATTGTGCATGTTCAGCCGGATCAACAAAATGGTCAGCTTCAAGTACAAACCTTTCCCTACCTGTTTATGGAGTTCATCAAAGGAGATAAAAAGAATAACGAATGGACTTTTAACAAGTCTTCTATTGCTACCTCCACAGTACAACTGACAGATCAGATTACAGCACAATATCATGCTATTAACAATCCTGCCCCGGCACAACCAGCAGCAGCAGAGCCTGAGGTTATTAAGCTGTTTGATGCTGACGGTAAATAATTTTTATCGGGTATAGCTCAGCGGCAGAGCGGGTGGCTGTTAACCACTAGGTCCTTGGTTCGAATCCAAGTACCCGAGCCATTTTAACTACCGACATATGTCGGTAGTTTTTTTATCTTGATTAATAAAGTTAAGTTCATACAATATGTATATGAATGATTTTGATAAAGATACGCTAGCCGCGTTAGATTCAATCGATAAAATAAATCCGTTTGCAACATACCTAGAAGATAGTACGTTATCACGAGTAGGTGGTTGGATTGATACAGGTAGTTATGTTCTTAATGCTATCATCTCTGGATCTATTCATGGTGGAATTCCTAAGGGTAGGGTAACGATGATGGGTGGTGAGTCAATGACAGGTAAGACTTTGTTTGTTCTTAAGATTCTTGCTAATGCTCAGAAAGAAGGATTGATTCCAGTTATTTTTGATACTGAGAACGCGGTCGATCCTGAGGGGGCTGAACGTATTGGTTTAGATATTAGTAAAGTTAAATATGTTCCTTGTGTTACTATTGAGCAGACTCGTAATGCATTATATAAGTTCCTTACTTCGGTTAAGGAAAAAGGTCTAGAAGGTAAGTTTATTGTAGCTATTGACTCACTTGGTAATCTTCAATCAGAACTAGAACATAGTCGAATGGGTAAAGATAGTACTTCATCTGATATGGGTACCAAAGCTCGTGCTATGAAGTCCCTTATGCAGACTTGTACTAATCTAGGGGCTACTACACAAACTACTATCCTCTGTACTAACCATGTTTATGATGATCCAGCTGCTATGTTTCCTTCTATTGAGAAGCATATGCCTGGTGGTAAGTCGATCGTGTATTTACCTTCAGTAACTGTTCAGTTGGCTCGTAAGCCTATGAAGAGTGATGGTGGTAAGACTATGGATGCTGAAACTGCGGTAGGTCAGAAGAACTATGCAGGCGTTCTTATTAGAGCTCTTACTCGTAAGAATCGATTCATTAAGCAGTACCTTCAAGGTGAAATGTTCCTTTCGTTTCATACTGGACTCGACCGTTACTATGGTCTACTTGACCTTGCTGTAGGTGTAGGTGCTGTTATTCAAACTGGCTCTACTTATCAACTACCTGATGGTAAGAAGATTGGATATTACAAAAATTTTCGGAAGGATAAAGACCTCTGGGAGAATACTATCCTACCTGTCCTAGAAGAAAAGATTAAGACTGAATGGGCTTACTCTGGTGGGGAAGGTGATGACGATGTTCCTGATGAAGTAGAAGAACAGGTAATTATTCCAAAGCAGGAAAATGAAATCCTAAAAGATTCCCTAGATAAAAATGAGTAAATTAGTATTAAGTATATCGGGTGGTATGGACTCTGTGGTCCTACTACATATGGCAGTAGATAGAGGATTTAAAGAGATTCATCTTATCTCATATGATTATGGTCAACGTCATAAGCGTGAACTAAACTGTGTATCAAGTCAGATTGAAGCGGTAAAAGCTAAAGTATCTGATTTGGTGATAACGCATTATATAGCTGATGTTGGATTCATTAAGCACCTAGCTCCTACCTCATCTCTTACTAACGAAGATATTGATAACCCGGATATTAGTAAGATGGCCGGTGATGCACAACCAGTAAGCTATGTACCTTTCCGCAATCAGTTGTTCAATACTATAGGATGTGCATATGCAGAAGCTAAAGGTGCTGATATTGTTTGGTATGGAGCGGCTGAAGTGGATAGTCTAGCCGGTTATTGGGATGGTTCTAATGAATTTGTTGATTCTATGAATGCATTGATTGCTCTTAACAGGGAACATCGTATTAATATTGAAGCTCCGTTGCTTACAATGAGTAAAGAAGCTATCGTTGAAGAAGGGGTAAGGTTAGGGGTCGATTTTGGTAATACTTGGACGTGTTACTCTAATAGGAAAGATGGATTAGCAGATGCAACAACCCCATCATCTAGTATGCGAGTAAAGGGCTTTGTTGATGCAGGCTATCAGGACCCTATTCAGTATATACAGCAATCTAAGTTGAATGAGCTATACTTGTCTAAAGGATGTAAAAAGCTTTAGAGACCGTATCGACGAACTTCTTCGAGTTGCCAGTGCGTCTTAGGCTGGAAGCGCTCTTTAAAGCTAAGATTGTTTTCCTTCCTTTGTTTAGGTAGAGCATCTTGTACTTTTTGCTCTACTAAGTACTGGTTAGTGTAGACTTCTTCAATGGCTTCTTCATGCTTCTCAACAAGATATTGCTGTGTGGGTGTTGTTTGACCATTTTCGTTAACAGTACTTTCAATAATTGGCTCAACTGTTGAATAGATATCAGTAAGATAGTCAGCAGTTGTATATTTGCTTTCAGCGACCATTTCATAATCTTCTGTATCTAAAAACTTAGCAGCAGCAGCCATACGAACTTCATCACCACGACGCTTGTATTTAGCATAAACTTTCTTAGCAGCATCTTTAAAGATAAAATCTCGTTGCTCACCACCATACTCATCTGTATTAAGAGAAGCAATTTTTTGTATTTCACTAACAACACCTTTATTAACTGTATGATCGGCTTCACCGTCTTCGTCTTTAATATCATCTTGATCGTGGTAATCATCAGGTATCTCACCATCACCTAGCTCCTCTACTTCAACTTGAGCCATACCATCTATATCATCTTCTCCATCCTCTTTATCCATTGAAGAGGCAATAGCTTCACCTCTTTTACGCTCATATTCGGAAATCTTACCGTCGTCGTCAAGGTCTGATTTTTCAGCATCAAAGTCTGGATCTTCTTGATCTTCCATTTCGGCTTCCACTGTACCCTGTTCGATAGGCTTAACGATTGATGATAAGTAAACAGCAATTTTTTCATACTCCGGTAAATTACTAATTTGTGAAATAAACGACTTAAGCTGCTCAACTGTGTTAATATTTTTTACAAATTTTGAAACTTCATCTAGAGCAGGTTCGTCAATATCTTCAAATCCTGGATCACCGAGATTAAGTCTAATGTTACCTAGCATAGTAGCGAGTGAAGTAATGAGCAGTATTTTTTCATCTGAAATAACATCAGCTAAGGCATCATCCATTTCTTTACCAGATTTAACAGCACGTGCTTGTGCGGCTAACTCTTGAGCAGCGGCCTGCGCAGCGTATTTTTCTTCACGTGAGCGGTTAGCACCCATACCAGAAATAAAATCATCTAAAGTACTTTCAATTGTCTGTGCAATTTCATCCGATTTAGCATTAATTGCATCTTGATTACCTTGAAGAACTTTAAGCATAGCTTGCTTTTTACCAGTAAAGCCTTTACTCATTTTAACAGCATTTAATTCCTCTTCAGAAATAACATCTAGGTTAAATAATAGCTCTCTGATAAATCTTATGGTATCTAATGGAGCAGAACTTAATCCAGCTGATCGCATTTGCTTTGTAACACCAGTAGCACCAGGTACTAAAGCCTCCACAGGAGATTTTCTTGCTTCATTTAGAGATTGCAACCTGGTGTAAAAGTTATCGAATGAGCTCATTGATATTATTTATAGCCGGTAGTAGAAATTACTTTAAAAAAGTGCAAATAAAAGGAACTTTGTTATAATTAATATAGAATATGAGATTGAGTTACAAGGATTTCAATAAAATGAACGATAAAGAGCTTCGAGCTCTGCCAGGTGTTGGTAAGCTAACTGCAAGAAACATTGTAGGTATGCGACCATATCGTAGTAGTGAGGACCTTTTTAAGGTAAGAGGTCTTGGTAAAAATACTCTTAAGAAATTAGGTATTGAAAAGAAGAAGAAAAAGCGTAAACGTTGGATTGATGTAGATGGTATGCAATATCCACACTATACATTCGCTTTTCATGAAGTTACTGGTGTAATGGATTTCTTTTGGAGAATACCACGTGAGTTTAGACTTTATTACGGTAGAGAAGAAGAAAGTAAGGAACAAACAGCACGAATACGTAAAGAAATGGACATCCAACTGGAAAAACTATAATATTAGATTAAATTATAGTATATGTGCGCTATTTTTGGAGCTCCAGATAAGTCTATGTTAGAAGTATTGTATGCTGCTAATCAAGATCGTGGAACTTTTGCTAGCAGTTATGTACAACTTACATACGATGATCAATTTATATATAAAAAGGAAGGTGAAATTGACTTTAATAAAGTAAAAGGTTCAAAACAATCTAAATATAGTTGCGGTCATGTACAGGCTCCTACATCGGCTATGAGGCAATGGTCTTATGAAACGTCCCATCCCTTTGATACTATATCATGGATGGTTTTTCATAATGGTGTTATAACTAACGATCGAGACATACGCAAAAAGCATCTTCCATTTATAGAGAATCCTGTAGATACCTCTCTGATTGTAAATTTATTGCAAAAGTTTATGGAGGATGATCGTAGTAATGGTGCAAATCCTGTAAGGTATATTAGACAAGCCCTTGAAGAGCTAGCAGGATCATTTGCTGTATCTATAGTTGATTGCGATACAAACGAATTGTATATTGCACGGGTTGGTTCGATGCTACATTTTAACAATAAAGGGTGTTATTCAACTATACCCGGTAAGGGGTATAAAGCTCTTAAAGAGGGTGAGATACGACGATTAGATAAGAAGACTCTTAAGTTTAAAAAAGTAGGTGAATTCAAACACGACTCACCGTTTCTATTTATTTGAAATGAACAACGAATTATTTATTTGTGTCGCGACAAAAGGTAAGAAAGAAGATACCTTATTATGGCAAACTAAAAATAAAAAAATGGAAGTATACTTCAAGGAGCATAATAAAGACTCTTTGCAAAAGGTATATAATAAAGCAATTGATTTTGCTATTAAAGAAAACGTGGATCATATTATTTTATGTCACGATGATATTATTCTAGAAAATTTTGATTATAGTAAGCTTAAGAAGCATTTTAAAGAATATGATGTTCTTGGAGTAGCAGGTGCTTCACAAATCAATGTACAACAGCCGGCCCTATGGCATCATATGGGTCGCGGCAAACTACATGGTGCAGTTGCACACCTAGACGGTACTCAGAAATCAATGACTGCGTTTGGTCCATATCCACATCAAGCATTAATTATGGATGGTGTATTTTTGGCAATTTCACGTAATGTATTTAAGAAGATTAGATTTGATGAATCATGTCCTGCTGGATTTCATTTTTATGATCTAGCATACACCCTTGACGCGTCACTTGCAGGATTTAAGTGCGGTGTTATTGACGCGTACGTTACACACGCCTCACCCGGGCTTAAAGAATTTACCACAGACTGGACAAATGGTCAAAAGTGGTTTTTTGATAAGTATAATAAGTACGTTGGTAAAACGGTACAAATATAGTTGATTCTTAACAATAGGTTACTATTATAAGTGGGATGGGTAAGCTAGATCTCGACTATTTCGAAAACTTGTTGATGTATAATGCGTTTACAGATAGTGGCTATTTGTCAACTATCGCAGATATAGTCCAACCAGACTATTTTAAGAGTAAAGATATCGCAAGTGTCTTTACAATCATTAAAGAATTTAACGAAAAGCGGAATCAATTACCCACTACAACTGAGATTAAGCAGTATCTAGTAACTGATGAGCAGAAAGTATCATTTAAACGTTTAGTTACATCCTTTTCTGATATTGATAAGAATATCAATAAAGATGAATTAATTGAAAATACGGAGCAATTCTTAAAAGAGAAAGCAGTATATCATACAATGTTGAAAGCAGCAGAAGATATATCTGCTGGTGATGTTGATACTACAGTTATATTAGATAAGTTTGAGAAAAGTTGTAACATTAGCTTAGTTACTGATCTAGGTTTAGGTGTTAAGACTAATATTGATGATATTATTGAAGATCTTACTACGGTCGAAGATAAAATACCTAGTACGTGGGAATGGTTGGATGATTCATTAGATGGTGGCTTTTTACAAGCAGGTAAATCGTTATACGTATTCGCTGGTGAGACAAATATTGGTAAATCTATATTTTTAGGTAATGTAGCTTCTAATATTGCTAAACAAGGTAAAAATGTGTTACTAATAACTTTAGAGATGTCAGAGTTATTATATGCGAGACGTATATGCACTAATATCTCTAAGATACCAATGAAGGAAATGGCGGTAAATGGAGCTTCATTGAGAGCTGCAGTAACGGAATCACCTGGTAGTATTTATATCAAAGAGTTTCCACCCTCAACCGTTACACCTAATCAGATAAAGGCATTTTGTAAGAAGTTTCAAGATAAAGGTATTAAGTTAGATGCAATAGTTATCGACTATCTTAACTTAATACATTCACCGATTGGTAATAATTCTTATGAGAGAATTAAGAACGTTACAGAGCAAATACGTGCTATTAGCTACGTGTTTAATTGCCCTATTATTAGTGCTACACAGTTAAATAGGGCTGGATTTGATCAAGATAATCCTGATCTTGCTACTATCTCCGAGTCTATTGGATTAGCTGCTACTGCTGATGTAATACTCTCAATTTTCCAAAATGACGAAGATAGAGATTTAGGTATTATTAGGCTAGGTATGATGAAGAATCGATATGGGCCACGTGGGATGACACAACCTATGCGTATTGATTACTCAACACTTACTATTGAACAAGCAGATGATATTGATCTAGAAGAAGACGATTCAATGCTTAATACGTTAGCTGGACTTTCTAGAAGCACATAGTAAATACGTATGTGCACATCATTATCTTTACAGATACCGACCTCGACGGCGCAGGTTCAGCGTTGTTATTGAATAAGCTATACAAAGGTCATGATGTAATAACAGTTGAGACAACTGAAGCAACTATACTTAATGAATTTAAAAGTAGGTGGAATACTTTAGACCATTTCGATAAAATTTTTGTTTGTGATTTATGCTTAAACGCAGAACAAGCGGAAGCAATTAATAGGGATAATGTTGTTGTTATAGATCACCATGAGCTACACGTACCTCATGCAGTAAAATATACAAAAGCTAAATCAATTGTTACAGAATATACTTCATGTACAAAATTAATTGCGGATAAATTTAAAACAAAGCTTAACTTAAATAAGCAACTAGAATCATTAGTAACTCTTATAGATCAATATGATTGTTGGTCATTTGACTTTCCTAATGAACTAGAACCAGCTCGTTTAAATGCTATTTATTATACATATAACAAACCAAAATGGGAAAAATTTGTAAATGCATTTGGTGACGGTCTTCGTGAATATAATTTACATGAAAAAAATTCAATAAAATTATTTTTTAAGAAATTTGCAGAGCAATTAACTAACCCAAAGTTTGTAGGTACAGTAAAGGATTATAAAGTAATATCAACGTTTATTACATCACATGTGAATGAAGTAGGTCATTATTTAGTAAATAAATACGATGCTGATATTGCAATACTGGTAAACTTAGATAAACAGTTTGTATCTTTTCGAAAAGATACAAACTGTAAAGCTGATTTATCTGTATTAGCAACAACTTTATGTGAAGGAGGTGGTTCGCATAAATTAGCCGGTGGTAAGCTAACTGAGAAATTTATGAATTTCTCGAAACCCTTTCAACCAATATAATGCAACAACCTAACGTACCATCACCCTCGAGGGATATTACAAAAAGAGAGCTTGATCATTTATTACTATGCTTCTGCACTTTTTGCTGCTTGCTAAAAGGTAAAAAATTATCATTGCAAAACATATTTGTGTTAGTATTGAAGGAGGAAAAAATAAGAAAGGTAATTAAAACCCTTTTAACAGTTGATAATGACTTTGAAATGGTTAAAATGTTTATAGAGTTTGAACCTCAGATAGCTGAGTCAAAATATATTACTAAGTATTTAAACCAAAATAAGCGTATATTTCAAAATGATAACTGAACGAGAAAAAAGCATATACAATAGTTATTTATATGCTACTCGTTCCGCACAAAACAAACCAACTCGCTTCCGGAAAGACTTTACTAAGTTAAAAGATCAAGACTTTGTATCTCTTAAAAAGCTCTCTGCTTTTTTTGCTAAACACAAACATATCAACTATCAAGATTGGTTCATAGCACCGTTTGAAGTATATTCAAAAGATGAATATTTTGATCTAAAATTTTTCAATTCTCGTAAAGCGTTAAAGTGCTACTCTCTTTATATGAAAGAAAAGGAAATGTCTAATCCTGATAGTGAAGATACTATTGAATCAGTTAAAGACGGTTTTAGATATGTTGCAAAGTATTGTATAAGGAACTCCCTTACAATAGAAGAGTACACTAAACATTATACTAACAATATGCCTACAAGTCTCTTGCATTTACAAGAACATAGGTTAAACTTTTATACATTACATGCGCTTGAAGTTGAATCTACCATTAAAGCAATCGAAAAAGATGTGCTTGACTTCATCGTCAAAGATTTCCAAACAATTTTCGCTTACACGCGAACAAAATTCTACGGCTCAGCAATATTAAAAGCAAAAGCCAGAGAAACAAAACAAAAGGTAAAACTAATAGTTGAAAATAACAAAAAATAAAATAAAATAAAAAAAATATGAGTGCGTTTAATATGTCTATGTTCGAAAGTATCAAAGGTGCTTTGGCTTCAAGTAGTGAAGGTAAGTCAAAGTTCTCTGAGATTATGCAAACCAAACCAGGTAATACCTATACAGTAAGACTACTACCTGATGGTAAGTCTCCAGTGGATACCTTTTTTCATTACTACAATATGGGGTGGAATTCATTCGCTACTGGCCAGTATGTCCAGGCTCTAAGCCCTCAAACATTCGGTGAACGGTGTCCAATCAACGAGGAGCGTTTTCGGTTGTCACGGACTGGTTCGGATGAAGAAAAGGAAAAGGCTTCTGCACTTCGTCGTACAGAAAAATGGCTTGTTAACGTATATGTAGTTGATGATCCAACTAATCCAGAAAATAATGGTAAGGTAAAAATGCTTCGATATGGTAAACAGATTCAAAAGATTATTACTGAGGCTATTGAAGGTGAAGATGCTTCAGAGTTTGGAGCCCGTATCTTCGATCTTAGTGATGAAGGAGTCAGCTTTAAGGTTAAATGTGAGCAGCAAGGAGATTACCCTACATACGTTTCATCTCGATTTACTTCAGCAGGTAAATTAAACCTTACAGAAGAGCAGCAGAATGAGATATATGGTCAAACACATACTCTCAAAGAAACGTTTCCAATTAAGTCTACTGATGAACTAAATGTTATGCTCAACGAACATTTTCATTGTAAGGCGGACGAGCCGGTTGTTACACCTGCTTCCCCTGGTGATACACCACCATGGTCTCCATCATCACAACCAGCACCAGTTGCTGAGTCAGTTGTAGATCCTGTCACAACGACTGTTGAGAGCTCAGTCGAAGATGATATTGATGAACTTCTAGCTGATCTCTAAGAGTTATGAGTAATCCAATGACACCTGAGGCCAAGGCTGCAGTTATACAGCTTATGGGTCAGACTTATGGGCAGATGAAGAAGCAAGACGATATGATCGTTGGCTCTTCTGCACAGCTCCAAGGCAAGTCTAGTGAGATGAAAGGGTTGGTAGAGCAGTTGGTTAGAACTCCAACAGTTGCATCTACTAACCAACCACCACAATTGCAAGGCGCGCCGCCTCAGCAAGCACTAGCACCGGTAGCACCAACTCCTGTAACGCCAGAGCAAGCTCAGTTAGAACTACAACAAGCAGCTGCTCCAGTAGATCCAGCATTTGGTATACGTTCAGCACCAGTTATAGAAGAAACTATGGAGTTCGACTTTAGTGAGCCATCCGGTATTGATAAGCTAATCGAGTTACAGCAAGAAACTAACTTGCTATTGAAAGGTATTAAATTACAATTAGAGAATAGTAATGTCCGACCAAAACGCAAATCAGCTAAAGCTAAAGTCGCCAATTGACTTCGTCGCTTATTTGGATTCTTTATCCAAGATAAGTGAGAGTTCTATTGTAACGGTAGATCGTGAGAAGATGTCAAGTCTTGTCGCGTCTACCGACAATACTCTTATACTAAGTGCAGAGTATAAAGTACCATCGAGCTTTTATTCAACTCTTAATATCCCTGATGTTAGGAAGTTAACTAGAGTACTTGATACTATTAGTGATGAAGAGATTGATCTTATAATTAACTCGAACAATATCGCGTATAAAGGAAATGGTGTTAAGTTTAAGTACCATCTATTTGACGACGGGTTCTTAACTAAGCCTGGGCTTAATATTGAGAAGATTAATGCTTTTCAATATGATTTGAGTTTTAAGGTGGATAAGAACATTCTTAACCAGATCTTTAAAGGGTCAGTCTTTGCTTCGGAAACCAATAAACTATATTTTTATACGGAAGAGAAGCGAGCTGGTGAAGGATTTAGATTAATGGCAGAACTTACTGATAGAGCAAGACATAATACAGACAATTTTACTATGTGTATAGGTAATATACAAGAAGAATTAGCTCCAATACCTATAAACTTTGATAATGTACGACTACTAAATAATATTAGTGGTGAATTTACTGTTAGTATTAACAAGGAGTATGGAGTAGTTGTATTTGATCAAGAAGCAGGTGACATTAAACTCAAATATATTATATCATCTTTAACGCAATGATTGATAGAGGTTTTAACAATAACGAGATGGACAAGTGGTTTGGGGACAATGGGGATATAGTTCATAGGTTAAACTACCCGTTGACTCCAGATTCTATTGTCTTCGACATTGGTGGTTTTCAAGGTGGCTTTGCTCAACAGATATATGATAAATTTAATACATTTATCCATGTATTTGAGCCAATGAAACAATTCTCTAATTATATAGGTAGTAGGTTTGCTGGTAATGATAAGGTGCTTGTTTACCCTGTGGGTGTAGGTGCTAAGACTGAAAATCTTACTATCTATGTTCCTAATGGACAAGATGAAGCTACTTTACATCCAGGTGAGAGTCCTATCGCTAGGGAAGAAAATATTAGGGTCATCGATGTAGTTGAAGTGTTTGAAAAAATTGAAGTTGATCAGATTGATCTTATGAAGATTAACATTGAAGGTGCGGAATTTGATCTACTTGATAGATTAATTGAAACCGATTTGCATAACAGAGCAGATAATCTTCAGATTCAATATCATAAAATTGCTGAAGATAGTGAAGATAGAAGAGATGCTATAACCGAAAAACTTTCCCAAACTCATGAATGTACCTGGAACTACCCATGGGTCTGGGAAAACTGGAAAATTAAATAATGTCATCAAATAAACATAAGAATAAGCTTAAAACAGCAGGATACTTTATTAAACGTATTAAAGATGCTGGTTATGTTACTTTACGTATGTTTGATAAATACGGAGAAAATGATTGCCGTAAATGGACAGTGCTTGTAGATCCGAGCGGAGCATCAGTATATATTACTTGTTTTGAAAATAGACCATTTACAGGAGAGTACTTATTTAGCTTCGAGGATGGTAATCAGAGATTTAGTAGAGGTTACGTTTTAAAAACTAGTTCTATAGAAGTTGTAATTCAACGATTAGAAGAACATAAAGTATTACATGTTGATGATAATGAATTTGTGACTAAATATAAAAAGAATGAGTGAGGAAAGTGAAGAGCATCAAGATAAAACACTCGAAGAGTTATTAAATGATGCTCTTAACTTACAACCAGATAAACTCAAAGTATTTAAAGATCAACAAGACTTACGGGATAAACTAAAAGGCATTGTATCAGAGTATCTTGACTCATTTTATATTTTCGGTTATGATATTAACGGGAACACGGTGTTAGTTAAAGGAGGATCTTCAGATCAACAATTAGACGCTTTAGATACATTAGCAATTAGACTTTTTATGGCAGGTAGTTTAGGTAGTACATATGGTAATGGATCCAGTTAAGAAGAGACAGACATATGCAGTACAGACAGGGGATTTTGTAGGTCAACTGTTTATTGTCTGCGTGGTATCAGAGAAAGGTGTTGGGTGTCTTTCTGTACCTGATATGAAAAATGTTTTAGTTCCTACGGACAAATGGACGCTCGGAAGGAACTCTGATATAATAGAGTATGTAGAGACGTTACCTCACGAGGTATATATGATCTCTGAAACACAGTATTTTGCAAATGAAGACTCTAATAATTGACGGAAATAATTTAATCCATCGAACTTGGTGGACTGCTAAGAATCAAAGTAAACGTCAAGGAATTGATGATACAGAAAGGGTTGCTCGATTGCACATTTATTTTACTCTTAATGCTATCTACTCGTATGCAAATAAGTTTAAGCCGACTAAAACTATTGTAGTTTGGGATGAAAAGGAGGATTATCAACCAAATGTACGTAAAGCGCAGTTAGAAGGTTATAAGGGTAATCGGTCGAGTGATAGTACACCTCACCATCAGAACGATCGCATTAAAGAGCTGCTTTCATGTTTAGGTATACCTTCTATTTTTCCACGAGAGCGTGAGGCTGATGACATTGTGGCTTATATTTGTAAGACCTTTGAGGGTGACAAAGTAATTGTATCTGTTGATAGAGACTTTCTTCAATTAGTTGATAATAATACTATTCTATATGATGCTATTCGCAAGCGTGAGTTTGTTCTTGAGACCTTTACTGAGGATACTGGTTATACAAAAAATGAATGGCTTAACGCTAAATGTCTATTAGGTGACAAGTCTGATAATGTTCCTGGTATCCCTCGATTTGGTAAAGCTAAAGTTCGTAAATGGCTTGATGGTGAGCTTACTCTAACAGATGAGCAGGAAGAGATCTTTACAAAAAATATGACTGTGTTCAATCTACAGGAAGTGATGCATCATGATAGTGAGAGCACGTATTACCAGCAACAGCTTGATAATAATGTTACGCCAAAGTGGTCTGAATTCGTTACCTACTGTGAAGAATATGAACTTAGTAATATTCTTAAAAAGAGAGACCAGTGGCATAGCTTATTTGTGTTATCGAGTAAGTTGCTATCTATGTTTAAGTAGTATATAATATCTTTGTGATCTCATTACCTAGAGAGTACATTATTGCTAAGTTCTACGAGTATGGTCGTAGTCCGATATACAATCGTTTCAATAATGTGTATCAATGTTCTTGCCCGGTATGTAGAGAGTCTTTAAAGAAGCGTAGATGTTATTATATTCCAGAAAATGATAACATTTACTGCCATAATTGTGGTTGGTCGAGTAAACCAATTAAGTGGATTAAAGAGGTAAGTGGTTGTACTAACCAGGATATTATCGAGGAAGTAAAAGATTATGACGTTGCAATAGATATTGGTAAAGACGAGGAAGTCAAGACAACTATACAAGTCTCAACACTACCTGTTGATAGTATTAATCTTTCAGATAAGATGCAGCAATCTTTTTATAAGGATAATATTATTGTTAGAGCATGTAACCATATTATTAAGTCAAGAAGATTAGACACGGCTGTTAATAGGCCTGATAATCTTTATGTTTCATTGATAGATAAAGTTCATAAGAATAGAATAACAATACCTTTTATAAATGAGCATGGGGAAATTGAGTTTTATCAAACCCGTACAGTGAAGACATCAGACTTAAAGATTAAGCCGAAGTATCTAGGTAAAGTAGGAGCTGAAAAAACTTTATTTAACATTGATAAAGTATCTAGTGATCATGATAACGTGTATATATTCGAAGGCCCTATTGATGCGTTTTTTGTTCGTAATTCAGTAGCTGTTGCCGGCATTACTGAACGGGGAAGATCGTTTACACAACGTCAAGAAGAGCAGTTAACAACCACGTTAAAATGGTATAATAAGGTGTGGATACTCGACTCTCAGTGGGGTGATAGAGCATCCATGATCAAGTCAGAAGCTTTGCTGAAACAAGGAGAGGCTGTGTTTATATGGCCGGAAGCACTTGGTAGAAAGTATAAAGACTTTAATGATTTAGCTATAGCCGCTAATAAAGATGAGATTAGCTGGAAATTTATTCAAAAAAATACCTTCCATTCACTGGAAGGTATTGTTAAGATGACTGAAATTAAAAGATTCAATAGTTTGAGTTGATTTAGCATTTATTAAATATAAATAATCGTATGTTGTACTTAGGTACTTGTAGATATATGTATGATTTTAAGTGGAAGTCTCTTTTACCACGTCTGCATACTACGAGAGAGATACTATATGCACTGCAGTATATATATCGCATTAAAGAATCTAAGCAAGCTCTAGACAAATTTGGTGGGGTACTAAATTGGAAGGATCGGCAAGGGTTAGGTAACTACAAGTATGGTGATTTTAATACAGTATCAATAAATGGTAATGGATTTTTAAATAATATATTACCAGATAAAAATGAAACTGATATTATAATAGAAGTTTCTTCACGTGGAATTTACGAACTAGTTAAACCTCAAGGTAGTTTATTTCTTAACAAATATTACTGTGATAGAGATTGCAGCGACGATACCTTAGATAGATTGAGATACGTATCATTAACACAAAGTATGATTGAGAGTGACATCCTTAACATTCGCGATCTCATCAAAGTAGTATTTAATGAAAATACAAAGCTTCATATAATATCCCACGTCAATCTAAAATCTAATGGTGATTATATTACTAGTCGTCGTGTATTAGTAGAGTTTTTAGAGGAAATTTGCAAACAGCATAAAATAAATTTTTATGACCCGGGTAAGTTTATAGAAGATAATTTCGAATCACCCGATATTAAAGATTTTATACCTGTTAACCATTATACTAACGGGTTCGATAAAGTCAAAGCGTGGCTAGAAGGCGAGATCTATAGATAAAAATACCTCGTGAAACGAGGTATAATTATTTAAATTTCGATAAGAATTAAACTCCTCTAAACTGAGCATTATCTGTTTGAGCAAGATAACCTCTAAATGACTCATTAAGCGAGGCTAATTCAGTAGCAACACGAGCAATCTTACGCTGTTCTGATTGCTTCATACGATCAAAAATAGTATCGGCTTGTGCATTAGCTAAAACTGCTTGCACAGAATTAGGATCTTCTGCATCATTTAACATCTTGAGAAATTGATCACCTGATGAAATCCAACCCTTAAGAGTGTTAATTTGTGCTTCGTGAATCTCTGCAGTGGCTTCAGCAGCTTTAATAGCAGGATCTTGAATATCTGCAGTAGCTTCAACATCAGCCTCTACATCAATATCAAAATCTTCTGAAGATGTATCATCATCAAGTTCAAGTTCAAATGCTTCTTTATCTTCGTCATTTTCCTTGAGAACTTTAAAGAACCTCTTTTCGAAATTTGTCATGTAATTATTTATGCTCTCGACTAAATAATTATATATGAATTCTGGATATTCTTCACCTTATTCTGTTAAACCAGATACTTCACCTATTCAGCAATCGCTTAATACTGATAGTCAGCAACGAATGTATAAAGAGGAGGAAAAAAATCAAAAATCACCACCTACATTACCATTCGAAGTGGATGGAATTACTGAAGTTTTAGGTAATACATTTGTATCTCTTGCTAACCTTCATAGAATGCTAAGTAACTTAAAGAGTAATGATAGTGTAGATGAGGGTAATATTGAACTATTGCAAGGTAAAATAGATAAAATAAACAATTTAATACTTGAACTTCCAAAAGATATAGCTAAAATATCTATATAATGGTAAGATCCTTAATAATTACAGCAGCAGTAGCAGCATTATTCGCATTTGGACTTGAAGAATTTATTGGTTTTTGGAATACCTTTTCATTGACTATAGGTATTCAATTTATTGTGTTTTGGGTTATAAATTCCCGTCAACAACTTGATAAAGACGCATTATATAGTGAATTTGAGACAAACTTAGACAATTTATTAGCATTAAGCCGAGTTTCAGTTGAATGTCCATGTACAAATCATGTTTTCGAAGAAGAAGTCTTTACGAACTCTGATAATATACATAGATGCCCTAAGTGTAACAATTCTATTAAGATAGATGCACAACCACGAGCTATACTGCAAACAGAACCAGCTGAGGTAACAGGATAAGGAACTTCTTTATAATTAGGTATATGAATAATACAAATAGTAATGGTAATATCGAAATGAAACGTAAAGACGGTAATACCGAGTATATGACTCAAGCAGAATTTTCAAGGTGGGCGTGTTTAGTAGAGGGTATTCAAGCTGTTGATCAAAAACTAATGAATGCTAAGGTACCAGAGTCAAATACTAAGTGGATTAAGCCTCTAGCTTTTGAGAAATATATCCAAGAGCGTTTTCATTCAATGCTTCGTGATGTTGAAGTTGAACATAGGTTGGGTAATATTTAAATATTAGGAGTAGCGCTAGGTGTAACAGAAACTGATGGTACTGGTGTATTTGATATTGATGGTGTAACTGAGACACTAGAAGTGGGAGATACACTTGGTGAAGGTAAAATATTATTAGGAGTAGCGCTAGGTGTAACTGATAATGATGGTACTGGTGTATTTGATATTGATGGTGTAACTGAGACACTAGAAGTGGGAGATACACTTGGTGATACAGGTATATTATTAGGAGTAGCGCTAGGTGTAACTGATAATGATGGTACAGGTGTATTTGATATTGATGGTGTAATTGAGACACTAGAAGTAGGAGATACACTTGGTGAAGGTAAAATATTATTAGGGGTAGCACTAGGTGTAACAGAAACTGACGGTACGGGTGTAGTTGTGATTGATGGTGTAATAGATGGTGTGGAAGATACACTTGGTGATAGCGGTACAACTCGTATAGGACATTCTAACGTGTAGTACCAGCATGGAAGTTCATCTAACGGGTTCTCAACCGTAACATATGCATCACGAGTATTAGGGCAATTCAATCTAACAGTAGTACTACCAGTTAAAGATGTATCGATAGTAGGATAACCGTCAGGGGATAAGCTTAACCCACTGTAATCTATATTGCGTTTTAATAAAGCAGTTATAAATTGCTTACGCCTATGACCACCATGAGCGTATTCTTCTGAACCAATGAAGCCTGTATCAATTATTACTACCTTTTTGTAAGTAACAATAAATCGATCAGGACTTCCTTCACAAACATTATATCTAAAGGTAATATCCCGCTCCACTGCGGTTGTTGGAGTGATAGATGGAGTAGGGCTGGGAGTAACACTAGGTGAAACGGAAGGAGTAACACTCGGAATAACCGATTGCGTAATTGTAACACTAGGAGTAGTGCTCGGAGTAGTAGTAGCAGATTGAGTAGGTGTAACACTCGGAGTAACACTCGGAGTAATACTAGTAGTGGGTGTGATTGATGGGGTTGTAGAAGTAGATGCACCTGGTGTTTGAGTAACGCTTGGTGTAATACTTGGGGTAGCACTCTGGGTTGGGGATACAGATGGGGTAACTGAAGGAGTTATAGAAGATGTAACACTTGGTGTAACTGAGCTCGTAGGTGTAATACTCGGAGTAATAGATAGAGTAATACTCGGAGTAATAGATAGAGTAATACTAGGAGTAACCGAACCTGTAGGTGTAACTGATGGAGTAACACTCGAAGTAATAGATGGTGTAACACTAGGTGTAACTGAAATCGACTGAGTTATACTTGGTGTAATACTTGGTGTAATCGATGGAGTAACACTCGAAGTAATAGATGGTGTAACACTTGGAGTAACAGAGCTCGTAGGTGTAACACTTGGAGTAACACTTGGAGTAACACTTGGAGTAACTGATGGAGTTATACTTGGTGTAATACTTGGTGTAATCGATGGAGTAACACTAAGTGTAACTGATGGTGTAACACTTGGAGTAACAGAGCTCGTGGGAGTTATACTTGGAGTAACAGAGCTCGTGGGAGTTATACTTGGAGTAACAGAACTCGTGGGAGTTATACTTGGGGTAATCGATGGAGTAACACTAGGTGTAACTGACGGTGGTGGCGACGGTGGTGGGGTATTACTCGGGGTAACGCTTATAGTTGGAGTAACTGACGGTGTAACTGACGGTGTAACTGAAGAAGTTGGTGTTACAGATGAAGTAACTGATAACGTAATACTTGGTGTTATACTTGGTGTAATCGATGGAGTAACACTTGGTGTAACTGACGGCGTAACTGAAGAAGTTGGTGTTACAGATACCGTAATACTTGGAGTAATACTTGGAGTAATACTTGGTGTAATTGATGGAGTTACACTTGAGGTAACGCTCGGTGTTGGAGTAACACTTGGTGTAACTGATGGCGTAACACTAGAGGTTATACTTGGAGTAACACTTGGAGTAACTGAAGGTGTTACACTAGGTGTTACTGAGCTTGTAGGAGTAATCGAAGGAGTTACTGATGGTGTAACGCTAGAGGTTATACTCGGAGTAACACTAGGGGTGGGTGTTGTAGAACTTGTCGGTGTAACTGACGAGGTTATAGAGGGTGTAATAGACGCAGTAACACTAGGTGTAACTGATGGTGTAATGCTCGGTGTAGTACTTAAACTTATTGACGGGGTAACTGACGGTGTAATACTTACAGAAATTGATGTCGTTACTGATGGAGTAATAGTTGTCGACGGTGTTACTGACGGTGTAACCGACGGTGTTACTGACGAAGTTACTGATGGAGTAACTGATGGAGTATGTGTTACTGATGGAGTAACTGACGGTGTAACTGAAGAAGTTGGTGTTACAGATTGGGTAGGTGTAATCGATGGTGTAACAGAAGGTGTAATCGATGAAGTAACAGATGGAGTAACAGATGACGTGGGTGTAACACTTGAAGTAACTGATGGAGTTACACTTAAGGTAATAGATGGTGTAACTGATGGGGTTGTCGATGGTGATGCACCTGGAGAGTTAGTAATCGATGGTGTAATCGATGGTGTAATACTAGGAGTAACACTTGATGTAACTGATGGAGTTACGCTTGAAGTTGGTGTAACACTTGGAGTAACTGATGGAGTTATACTAGGAGTAACTGAACTTGTAGGTGTAATCGATGGGGTAACCGATGAAGTTATACTAGGAGTAACTGATGGAGTTACGCTTGAAGTTGGTGTTATAGAAGGTGTAACCGACGAAGTAACACTAGGAGTAATACTAGGAGTAACTGAACTTGTAGGAGTAACACTTGGAGTAACACTTGGAGTAACTGATGGAGTTATACTAGGAGTAACTGAACTTGTAGGTGTAATCGAAGGAGTTACTGATGGGGTTATACTAGGGGTAACACTTGGAGTAACTGAACTAGTAGGTGTTACAGATGGAGTAACTGATGGAGTAATACTAGGAGTAACTGAACTTGTAGGAGTAACACTTGGAGTAACACTTGGAGTAACTGATGGAGTTACGCTTGAAGTTGGTGTTATAGAAGGTGTAACCGACGAAGTAACACTTGGTGTAACTGAGCTCGTAGGTGTAACACTTGGAGTAACACTTGGAGTAACACTTGGAGTAACTGATGGAGTTATACTAGGTGTAACTGAGCTCGTAGGTGTAATCGAAGGAGTAATCGATGAAGTTATACTAGGAGTAACACTTGGAGTAACTGAACTAGTAGGTGTTACAGATGGAGTAACTGATGGAGTAACACTAGATGTAACTGAGTTTGTTGGAGTTACTGTAGGAGTAACACTTGATGTAATCGATGGAGTTACACTAGGGGTAACGGACCTCGAAGGTGTAATTGATGGTGTAACGCTTGGTGTAATCGATGGAGTTACACTAGGAGTAATCGATAATGTTGGCGTTATGCTTGGAGTAACACTAGATGTTGGGGTAATCGAGGGGGTAATCGATGGAGTAATCGATAAGGATGGTGGTGGTGATGGAGGAGGTGATTGAGTAACACTAGGTGTTACAGAGCTTGTAGGTGTTATACTAGGGGTAACTGAGCTTGTAGGAGTAACACTAGGTGTAACACTAGGTGTAACACTTAATGTAATTGATGGAGTTATACTAGGAGTAACAGTGGTTGTAGGAGTAACACTCGGTGTTGGTGACGAAGGTGGTGATGGAGGTGGTGATGGAGGTGGTGATGTGGAAGCACTTGGTGTAACTGATGGCGTTACTGATGGCGTTACACTTGATGTTGGTGTTATACTCGGAGTAATCGATGGTGTAATCGATGGCGTTACTGATGGAGTAACACTTGATGTTGGTGTTATACTCGGAGTAATCGATGGTGTAATCGATGGAGTAACTGACGGTGTTACTGAGCTTGTAGGAGTAATCGACGATGTTACTGACGGTGTTACTGACGGTGTTACTGACGGTGTTACTGACGGTGTTATACTCGGAGTAATCGATGGTGTAATCGATGGAGTAACAGAGCTTGTAGGTGTTATACTCGGAGTAATCGATGGCGTTACTGATGGAGTTACTGAGCTTGTAGGAGTAATCGATGGAGTTACGCTAGGTGTTATACTCGGAGTAATCGACGGTGTAATCGATGGTGTAATCGATGGTGTAATACTAGGAGTAACACTTGATGTAACTGATGGAGTTACGCTTGAAGTTGGTGTAACACTTGGAGTAACACTTGGAGTAACTGATGGAGTTATACTAGGTGTTACTGAGCTTGTAGGTGTAATCGATGGAGTAACTGATGGAGTAATACTAGGAGTAACTGAACTTGTAGGAGTAATCGATGGAGTTACGCTAGGTGTTACGCTAGGTGTTACTGAGCTAGTGGGAGTAACAGAAGGTGTTATAGAAGGTGTTACTGACGGTGTTACGCTAGGTGTTACAGAGCTTGTAGGTGTAATCGATGGAGTAATCGATGGTGTTACGCTAGGTGTTACAGAAGGTGTAACAGAGCTTGTAGGAGTTATACTCGGAGTAATTGATGGAGTAATCGATGGTGTTACTGAGCTAGTAGGTGTAACAGAAGGTGTAATCGATGGAGTAACAGAAGGTGTTACTGAGCTAGTAGGTGTAATCGATGGAGTAATCGACGGTGTAATCGATGGTGTTACAGAGCTAGTAGGTGTAACAGAAGGTGTTATAGAAGGTGTAATACTCGGAGTAACAGAAGGTGTTACAGAGCTAGTAGGTGTTATACTCGGAGTTACTGACGGTGTTACAGAAGGTGTTACAGAGCTAGTAGGTGTTATACTCGGAGTAATTGATGGAGTAATCGATGGTGTTACTGAGCTTGTAGGAGTTATACTCGGAGTAATTGATGGAGTAATCGATGGTGTTACTGAGCTGGTGGGTGTAACAGAAGGTGTAATCGACGGAGTAACTGATGGAGTTACAGAGCTTGTAGGAGTAACTGATGGAGTTACACTAGGAGTAACTGATGGTGTTACAGAGCTAGTAGGTGTTATACTCGGAGTAATCGATGGAGTAACACTAGGAGTAACTGAACTTGTAGGTGTAACAGAAGGTGTAATCGACGGTGTAACAGAAGGTGTTACTGAGCTTGTAGGAGTTATACTCGGAGTAATCGATGGAGTAACACTAGGAGTAACTGAACTTGTAGGAGTTACACTTGGAGTAATCGATGGCGTTACTGATGGCGTTACTGAGCTTGTAGGTGTAACAGAAGGTGTAATCGACGGTGTAACAGAAGGTGTTACTGAGCTTGTAGGAGTTATACTCGGAGTAATCGATGGGGTAACACTAGGTGTTACAGAGCTAGTGGGAGTAGCTGAACTACTAGGACAAGGGGAAGGTGAAGATGAAGATGAACTACCAGAAGGAGTTTTCGACGGCGTTACAGTCGGCGTTGGAGTCGGAGTTACAGACATATTTCACTAGAGTGTAGCGATCGTTACGATGGGGTCGGAGTTGGAGATGTAGATGTGTCGTTAATAGTAATATCTACAAAAGGACCGTTAATACCATTAATCTGCACTCGCATTGTCTCAGTACCTTCAGTTATACCATCTTCTACAGCGGAAAATGTTTTTAAAGCAGTACCAAAGAACCCAATAGTAAAGTTACCAGATGAAGTTTCTGCTATATCTGACGAGCTAATACCAAATATTGAGAAAGGTACATTGGTACCTTCGGCAACATTAGTAGTTGTTACTAAAACTTCAACATTTTCACCTTCATTTATTGAAGACTTATTACTTGAAATAGCATATGTCATAGGTGCTGGTGGAGATGGAGCGGGAGTAGCAGAAGGTGTTATTGATGGCGTAGCTGACGGGGATGGAGCTGCTGGTGTAACTGATGGAGTAGCAAAAGGTGTTACAGAATTAGTAGGAGTAATCGTGGGAGTAATAGATTGAGTAATTGATGGTGTAATACTAGTAGTGACAGAAGGTGTAACACTAGTAGTAATAGATGGAGTAACTGAAGCTGCAACCGGTGGTGATACAGCAGGAGAAGCTGATGGAGTTACACTCGGAGTAACACTTGGAGTAACACTTGGAGTAACGCTTGTTGTAGGAGTAATTGATGGTGTAATACTAGTAGTAATAGAAGGTGTAACACTAGTAGTAATAGAAGGCGTAACAGATGGTGTTACCGGTGGTGATGGATTGGGAGAAGCTGATGGAGTAACACTCGGAGTAACACTTGGAGTAACACTTGGAGTAACGCTCGTTGTAGGAGTAATTGATGGTGTAATACTAGTAGTGACAGAAGGCGTAACAGAAAGTGTAATAGAAGGCGTAACAGATGGCGTAACAGATGGTGTAGGTGTTGTAGACGTAGTAACAGATGGTGTAGGTGTTGTAGACGTAGTAACAGATGGTGTAATTGACGAGGATACTGATGGAGATGCAAACGGTGTAAGCGTAACACTAGGTGTAATTGAAATAGACGGGGTAATTGTTATAGATGGTGTTACAGAAGGAGTAACACTGGCAGCTGGGGTGGTAGTAGGGGTAGGGGTAGGTGTAGCAAACGGTGTAGGTGTTATAGACGGGGTAATTGTTATAGATGGTGTTACAGAAGGAGTAACAGCTATAGAGCATTCAGGGAACGGGTTAATAGGGCTAAGTATAACTCGTCGAAGTTGTTCAAATCTACGAGAAACATCACATAAATATTCATCAGTTATTCCACATGATAGCGTATAAAACGGACATCCGACAAATACTTCCCAGTCAGTTGTGGATAGGGGTGAATATACAGTAGCTTCAAGACGGGATGTATCAGTATCTTTATAAATAGAACTCGTTCCTGTTGTTAAGGTACTAATTACGTACGGGTACCCATCTGGTGCAAGATCAATTGGTGGGTAATTTGCGTATTTTAAAGAATCTTGTAATTCAGAAGTAAAACGACTTCTTAAATCCCCGCCGTAATTCCAAGTTTCATTACCTACAAATCCAGTATCTAATCTAATAATATCATCATATGTATAAACAAACCGGTACGGGTATAATGGAGTGCTCCATTTTAGATCGATATCTCCAATATATGCAGACATTCCATATAATATAGAATTTACAAATACACCTGTATAGTCAGTACCGAGAGTTGGTAAATCACATGTATTATCCGGGCATCCTAGATTAGGCTCCATTCCTAAAAACGGCAATCTAGGTCTATCTTCTGAAATCGGTGGTTCTTGAGGTACAGGTCCTGATGTTACATTATCAATAGCAAATGCTGTTAATGGTGTAAATTTAAAATTGCCTTCAACAGTTTCATTTTGATTACCTTCAACGTGAAATCCAGTGGTAACGATTGTACCGTTGGTATTTGAACCAGTAAGAGGCTTTACAAAGGATACTCCTGGACGGTATCGTGAATTAGAATATACGTCAATACCAGAGAGTTCCTGGGTAAGTAAATGTGTATAAAAGGTGTCAGATTCTGATTTGTAATCAACAACAACCTTACGACCGTAGTTACCAAGCCGTGCACGTATAGTCTTCTTTCCCGTACTTATTAATTCAAAGGCACTAATAGCTTGAGTTGTAATTATGTCGAGATTTTTATCTCTTATCGTAATACTATTAGGTTCATAACTTCTACCAGTACGGGTAACTCCGTCTGTATATATGAGTTCTGATGCAAAAACACCTAAACTATCAAATCCAATACCTAAGATAGGTTTATTTAAAGGTTGTGAAGATAAAGCTGCGCTAAGAAGAGTATTTCCGGAAAATCCAAGATCAGGTCCGACACCACCCCCACTCAACGGAAAACTCGCATCTTGTAAAAACATGCAATACCCTATTTCATCACCAGATGTGTAGTTACTTAGCTCATACGTAAATGACCAAGTAATATCATATTGAGGTGACATGCCTTCCTCGAATATCTGTACTGCAACAGCTGAGAGTGGAAGGTCTGTAGGATAATCCATACAGATATTTAATCTGTTAATCTAAATTTCAAGTAAGTATAAATATAATTTAACTATTACATTCCCCATTCAAACTTAACTATGCCTGGAGCAGTGTCTTCCCATGATCCTCCAACACTATGATTAGAAGCACCAGGAGCTCCAGCTCCACCCCAGAATGATGGATTAGCATTTACCTCTTCATCACCAGAGCTAGTATCCATACCACCCCAAGCTCCGGAAAGAATATGTACAGAAACCATATGAGGATCGGTAGGTAAAAATGAACCATTATTAGCAGTAAGTCCATCTGCCCAAGAGTCTCTTGCAGGTGCAACAGCACCGAATGATTTTACAAGTTCAGTACCACCTACTGAGAAAAAAGAATCAAGACCAGATGTTCTAGCAGTAGTACGACCAGCTCCAACAGTATAACTAACAGAAGTTCCTATTGGGGCAGAAAGGATACCATATATAGTGGCAGCAGCTCCACCTGCAACACTTCCACCAGTAGCTCCGGAACCTGTCACCCAAAATTTGGTATAAGTAGCTTTTGTTGTAAAAGTACCGGAGCCGGCTGTATCATATGCTACTAGACCAGGCATAGGTAATCCTATTTCGATAGTATTATCGAGTACAGACATGGCTGTACCAGTTGTATCAGTACCGTTGGAAGAGGCTGTCAAACCGTTAGTAACCGTAACGTTAGTCGTAGATACAGTATCAGCAAGAGCTTTGATAAATACATAGCCATTAGCTGACTCATCTGGAATGGTAAATGTTGTACCATTACCCCCGTATATATCACCAATAGCAGCGGAAAGATCCGGATAATCTGCACCTGCAACAGTCTGACCATTGGCTACTAACCAACCAGTAGGCATTGAAGAAAGAGTAGCTGATTCTACCATAGCACCGACTGGAACGGCAGCTGCTGATGAGTTAAAAAAGACAGTAGCACTAGATTCAGGAGCGGCCCAGCTAAGGTTACCTAGAGTATCTACTTTGAGGAAACTATTTGCGCCACCAAAGCCACCTGTTGGAAACGAATAATCAACATTATTGATATTAAGATTCTGTGGTAAGTTCAGATGGCTTGTGTTATATGCGGAAATCCTATTAGTTTTTATTTGGGTACTACTTAAAGAAATCTGACCACTTACAAGCTCAATTGAATTACCTGTAATCTCATTTGAACCACTCAAATGTTGAGACGATAAAGTTCCAACAGCAATAGTTCCTAATTCATCATTTACTATAATTGAATCATTGGCTGCTACAAAAATTTGAGCAATCTTATCCCACCCAGAAGATGTTTTAGTGTATAATATATTATTCGTCGTATTATAAGCTATATCTCCTACAGCTCCTTCAACCAAGGCTGTATGATCAGCAACAGATCCTAAAAACTTATTACCGGTAATAAGACCACCTTGTGTTGAACCATCACCGATATACAGCCGTTTACTATCTGTTGTATATCCTAATTCACCTTCACTTAAGGTAATATTTTGACGATCTGCATCATCTCCACGACGAACAAGAAGTTTAAGAAGTGTATTTTCGAGAATTTCGATTTTTTTAGCCATGATTTTTAGAATTTAAATACTGGGATTGCGAAGTTACCATTTGCACCTGATGCAATTTGAATAAAACCTGCGGAAGATAAAGCAATTGCTACGGAAGCTGATCGATCACTATTAGCTGATAAAGCATTAATAACTGTTTCCCCTGTTGCACCGGGATTTGATTCATTTAGCGATCCGAAGAAGATTTGACCATTGCCTGATGTATCAGTTCCGGAAAGGTTTTGCTCAATTGCATTAGTTGATGAAGTAATACGACCTGTTGAGTCAAATTCAGAAGTAAAGAACGGTTGAGATGTACCACCTCCTATGGTTTCAAGAGCAATTGTAGAACCGCTTTTTTGAAGACCGGTACCGAGTGCAGCTGATTGAATAGCATCACCATCAACCGTATCAGTACCTGCTGCAGCAAAATCAAGCTTACCACCGGTAAATGTAAATGCTTCAGTAACATCAACACCGATTTGATCTCCACCGCCTCCACTTAGGCCTAGGCCAATATCACCGGCGCTGATATTAACATGAGTTGTTTCAAGTTCGCCATTCGCATTAATAGTAATAGATGAGTTATCAATTCTTGCTGATAAACCTGTTGACCCGTAAGCAAGACCTCCACTAAGATCTACAACATTACTACTAAGTTGTGCAATACCAACACCGTTATTGGCAATATGAAGGGTATTACTAGCAGTATACTCTAAAGTTAAATCATCCGGTCTCGTTCCTATAAAAGCCCATGATGTTAGGTTAGCAGCATACGTACCAGATAGTTGATATAGTAGATTATCTTCATAAACAATATCACCATTAACTGCATCAGTAAGGTCTGTTCTCGTGCCAACATACATCGGAGTATGTATAACATTACCTATATTATTACCTCCAACCGTAAACCCGTCTCCAACCCAAACGCGTTTAGCATCTGTAGTATACCCTAGTTCACCTTGTTCAAGAGTTACAGCCTGACGTTGAGCATCTGTACCTCTTCTTAGTTTTAATTTTACTATTTCAATATCTGGCATTATTTTAAAATGTTAAGCTGTTCTTTGCCATACATACATACCGAATGTTGGCGGAATATTATTGTGAGATTGGTTACCACCAGTATTATCCGGTAGTAGGGGAGTTGCTTGTGGTCTAGATGGATTACCATGATCGGCATAGTAGCCTACGTTAGGATCATTTCCTAACCTCGAGGAGTTCTTAATAGGGTGAGTATGTTCTGGTAGTTCGGTAACTGTTAGTTGATGCTTATACTCCCCTGTTGTATCAACATCACCAGCTGCAACTGTATGGGTATCGCTACTATTATCAGTACCTTGACCGACACCTGCTATAAACTTTCCTTTAGATACTTGTAGCCAAGTTGTACCGGTAAATCGGTCACCTGGATTAGTATTGTCAATAGAAAAAATAACTGAACCAACTGGGTAGATTGTATCGGCAATTGCGGCTTTAAAGTTGCTACCAAGTGCGCCATCCACATCAATTCCTTGACCTGCTCTTCCTAAACTAAGTGCACTTTTATTACCAAATCCGTCATAAATATCTTCTTGCCCGGACGCTGGTAGAGCCTCACCTTTAGCATGAAGCACACCGACATATGTTTCGGAAATGTTGGTGTTTGTTAATGATTCACTTGCCATACATATATTTATGGTAGTGGCAGTATTAAGCAATCAAATTTCTATAATACTGCCTATAGTATATGATGGTTGCACATCAGGACTTATATCCGGCTCAATTAAATTAACTAACTGCTCTTGTACCTCATATATTAGTTTAAAACATCTATTTAAAACTCCATTAAGATTCTCTTCATTGCCATGAATGTAAAAATTCTCAATTTCGTTAGTTATAAACTTACTAAAATCGACATTATAATTGTAGTTATCAAGCTCTAAAATATCATTATTAAATGAACCGGTAAATCTACCAATAATATTATTTTTAAGAAGAAGTACATCATCAACTAGTTTAAATAGCTCTGTATTAACAATAGATTGCTGTATAAAACTATCACTATTCAATGAAAATCCTTCACTACCGTAATTAGTATAATTAGGGTCTTTTAGAACTCGTTGATAAGAACTCATAATAGGCTCATCAAAAAAGTATAATCGACCATTAGTTAACATAATAGTCCTATCATAGCTACTAGTAGATTGAAAAATTGAGAAGCTATTAATTCTTGAATCGAGAAGACCACTTACTTGCTCAGTCTCAGCAGCTTCACCGATCTGAGTACCTAGATTCCAAATAAACTCAGCTTGAGAAAAAGTAACGTCATTAAAATTCCATCGATTATTAATAGATACAGGATTATTAGATACCTCTACAGTCTCGTCAGTAAAATCCAAAAGATACAGTCGCTCAGTTCTGTACGTACCAACAATTTTTGAAGGACGAGTTTTAAACTTTTTATATACTGTCTTATTAGTTGCAAAATACCAGTAATTACTATCTGTGCCTGAAAATGAAATATCTATTATTTCTTCTGTTTGAGAAAGTCTATCATCTAAAACTATCTCTTCTTTAAACCTAAAGTTTTCACCACTAAAACGGTACAAATACGGTATCCTTGAAGTTATATTATTTGTAGCAACATCTTTATAGGTTAAAATATATAGAGAATTAAAGTCTGGGTCAAATCCCATGGCACCTAACGTCTCTGTATTGAAATTGATAGATGTAATACGGGTTATGTAGTTAAACTCTTCATCGAAAATTTTAACAACTTTGTTACCAGAATCAAAAACAGCAACAGTGTTATCAGTAACAGCTAATTTCGTCGGCCTAACAAATTTAGTCTGACGTCTTGAGTCACCATAACCACCTACTAACTCAATATAGTTACGCTTATTTCTAAGAGAACTATCATTATTAACATAACCAGCAATATCATATCGCAATACAACATTATTACCGGTATCAGATAGATACAAATGGTTTTTTGTAGAAGCAATTCCACCTAACTCTTTAAACGTTAAATTATTTTCGTCTGTAGTTTCATATCCGGTGGTATCTTCTATAACAGTTAAATCTGTATTCGAACCAGTTAGACAAATGAGATCAGATGAAGTACAGGCAAATAAAGAAAAATGGTCTTCAAAATCTAAATTAGCTTGTGCAGTAGCATCTACTACATATCCAAAAGCACTTAAATAATGATTATTTTCAAATCTTACATTTTCTACAAACTGAGGATTTTCGGTATTGGATGTATTAATCTGAAATGTAGATAGCGTATTAGAGGATAAAGAGGCATACCGTATAGATTCAGTATATGGTAACTTATTAGATGCTATAAAAAGTCTAGAATATACAAATGTATTATTTTCCCGTAAATTATCTAATTTAAGTTTAAATAAATCGTAGTTAAAATTATCATTAAGGCTAAATGTACAATCATCGATGGAGCTTGGTAAAATAATATTAGTATCACTAATAACCCGATCAGTAAAATTATTTGTAAAAAATAAATCAGTGGCAAAAGTGTTTTTAGATGTAAGAGTTTTACCAGTTGTTACTTCTTTAGCAACACTATCTTTTGTTTCAACAAAACCATAAAAATCTGACCCGGTGAGAGTAAATAAATCACCGGAAGTATAAACTTTTTTATATGAGGTATAATCAATAATCATCTTTTAATAATCTTTAAATACTATATCGTTAATTGTTACACCAACCGGTGTAAATTCTTTAGCCTCTGCTAAAATAGATGTTTTAATTTGTTCACGTATAGTGGCATCAGTAATGTTAAGATTTCTAACAACTATATCAATATGGTTTGAAGAATTATTTCTATTAAACTTAAAGAATTGTTGTATTTCTGTTTTAGAGGTACGCTGCCCAGCAGGTAAGGATAAAACTATATTATCTAACTTCTGTTGCACTAAATATAAAGCATACACTAATTCTGTATCAATTGCCCTGTCGTATATAAAAGGATTTCTTATAGTAAGATCCTTTGTATAATAATAACCTGGTTGTTTAAGGTATGTTGAAAGATCCATGTTACTTTGGAATCCAGTTGAACCAATAAAAAACTCATCACTAAATATATCTTGAATCATATACTTACCAGGAGAGAACGTTTGATTTTCATATAGTTCAGCATTTATATACAAAGTTGAGTTACCTTGTAAAGTATCTAGTCTATAAGTAAAATTATAAAACCCTGGTTCGAAATTTGTAGGATCAAAAGAAATAGTTTTGGTAAGAATATCTTCTGTATTTAAATAATTTGTTAATGTTAATTTAAAATCTATAGAAGAGGAATCATATAAATGATTAATAACATTGTAATTAGTTAATTTTGTAGCTGGTGTATTATGACCGAATGAAACTCCTGATAAAGCAGCTGCTGTTAATGACGGCATAGTACCTTTAGAAAGATACATCTTATTATCGTTACCTTCCGCTAATAATATAGGGTATTGAAAGTTTACACCATTTCTATATTCATTAACCCAATCCATTGAAATAAACGTTCCACCGGAAAGGGCTACAGTTGTTTCTGTTGCAGGTGAAGGTATGGAAATATTACTAATTGAACCAGATAATTCAAAAATACCACTAGTATTGAATACAAAATATTCTGTAGGTTTAAGAATGTAGATTTTATCTTGTGCAACTAAAAAATCTTTAATATCAGCTTTAAGAAAAGCCTCAGGGGCACCATCTAGATGGTGCTTAACTATAAAATTACTAACTTGATAAAAAACAGTAGAATCATTTTCCCAATTGTTATTAGTTCCTGGTAATTTATAAATGGAATCGTTATATTCTATAACATTATCATATAAGCAAAACTCGTTTTCATAAACATCAAATTCTGCTGCAGATAGAGTTGAAACGGCAAATGTATTGGTGTTAATTCTTCGAACTTTTTGATCACCAGAAATAAAATCAATATTATCATGCATTTGATAATATCCTATATATTCTAAAATATCACTTCCACAATCTAATTTAATCTTATTACCTTGTGTATTGACTTTATAGAATAGATTACCTGAGGTAGTAACTATGTAATCATCTAGCGCACTTCTCTTAAATACCTGCTTAATTTTTGTTTTAAACTCTACTTTGTTTCTCAATTCAAAGTCTGTGTTATATATGTATAGAGTCTGATCACTTACGACATGAATAAACGGTGTAACTGTTTGATCTTGAAAAATTCCGAACCCTCTATTTGTATTATTACCTAACAATTCAAACCCGTATTGATTTGCTGGGTCCAAATACATATCAAAATTTAACGTAAAGTTTTTACTCTCGTCTATATCTTTAGATACATTAAAAACGGTATAAGTACTACCATCGAATGTTAACTCACGGGTATCAACATCAGTACAAAAATTTTCTGTTTCCCCTCTAACTACACGAGAAGTATTATACATATCGAATGCAGAAACTAGCGGAGCAGAGCTATCAATTATATGTTTAATATCTGCGTTACCAATTCTTTGATATTTAATACCTATATTAGGTTCAATAGCTGCATCGCTTATCTTATCGAAGAATTTCTCACGATTAATAACAGCATCAGAAACTTTAATATTAAGAGTATCAACACTATCGTGAAAGGATGGTGCATAAACAGGAGTTGACGACAAAGCAGCACTTTTAGAGATCTTATCAGGGTAGTAATACCTGTCAACCCATAGTCCTTGCTCTCCTAAATTTCCACCAGATAACCAGGTACACAAATATCGACCATTATCATACTGAGTTGTGTTTTGTCTCTTAATAAAAATTTTATCAGCTAAAATAGGAGTAGGCCCAGCGAAAGAACCATTAAAAGTGAAAGTGGTATCGTTGATGTTGAGTTTATCATAGGGGTAAATTGAAGAGGGAGCAGTGAAATAAGTATCACTGCCATTTTCCACATACACGTCTTTATCATAAAAGCTATAGTTAAGGTTAATCTTATCCAACCCCTTCTCTTGATCGTTACCTGAATTTAAATTATAATATTCACGTGGATCACGACCAAGTCCTAAAGGACTGTCTACCATATTTGAACCTCGTTTAACAAAATTAAATTCTGATCTGTTTGTATCTAATGTTAAGTAATTTAAATGAAAATTGTCAGCTGATATTGTATTATATGCTGTCGTAAGCATATACTGACCATCTTCGTTTAAACTACTATTGGGTATATCTAAAATTAAATTAGAAGATTTTCTTACATTATATTTAGCAAAACTTTTATTTAATATCTGTTTGTTTTGATCTAATGAGTAATCGATATGTATCAGGTTATTAATACCCCTGTTAAGACTTCCTGACAATAGCGGGGTAAGAGTAAGTTGATCACCACTTAATGCAACTATATTAAGCACATTGTTATCAAATTTAAATAGTTGTAAATACCCATCATCATCTAAAACATATCTAAATACATCACTTTGCTCACGAACAATACTTTTATAATCATCAGTATTTCGATAAAACACGAATTTATCTATACCGGTAGTATTATTGTAGTTAAGATAAAAATCAAATAGTCCGTCGTTATGTTTAATACGGCATAAATTATTATTTAAAGCTTCTATTTCGAAAAAGTAATTATTTTGCAATAACCCGGTCTTATTAAGTGGTTGTATACCTAGAGCTTTTTGATCAGTTGTTACACTTTCATTACTTTTAAATATATAAAAATATTTTGATGGTTGATTATTGGATCTCTCGAATCCAATTTTTGTAACTAATGATACTACAGTATCTTGTGAAGGTGAAGATACGGAAATGAAGTTAGTTAGTTTATTTTTACCAGTCAGATAAAATGATGAGTAATTATTAATTTTACTATCACGAGCTCCAGAAAGAGCGTCAATAAGATTAATATTTAACCCTTGCTCTAATGTCGATTTGGTTTGCTCAAATGATATAAATCTATCATTATATTCCGCAGTTGGAAAAGAAACTGAGCTAACAGAGTATGTATTGGTTGTCGCCATTTACATACATATTTAATGGTACAAACGTGAGACGCAATTAATTATTCAAGAAAGTGATATAAGTTGCGTTATTAAATTTAGATTGTAGATTTGCTATGGTGTTACTTGCTGAAGCACCTACCATCTGCGTTGATGTAATTCCGAGCTTTTGTATGTTATCGTAATAGCTCTCACGAATTAATTTAATAGGTTGATTTATATTAGCATAAAATCCATTATTAAAATGTACTAAAAACTGAGCTGTTAAGTTTGTAAAAAACGAACTAGTAGCAGGTACATAAGTATGTTCGTACTGATTTAAAATAGTTCCACCTACTTTACCATACAAAACTTCGTCAAAAATAGATTTAGTTTTATAGTTAAATACAATATCTTTTTGAGCGTATTGTATTTTACTTGAATCACCCCAGTTAATATCTAAGGTAAGGGCTGAACTGGATGTTTCAGAAATCCCGGTAAGTACGAAATTAATTGTTGGAGTACCTTTAAACAATATCTCTTCTCCAAGTACATTTATGTTTTGAGTTACTGATGAAAGGTTAATAAAAATCGTGCTCATTATACATTAAAGGTAAAGTTTGTAGAATCGCTTGTAAACGAACCGTTGTTCGCGGAAACTGAATTAAAGTTAGTTGTATCTCCAAACGTTGAAGTTCTCGTAATATTATTTAATGTTTCATATCTATTTGAATCAACAACAGAAAGTTTATTATCTGACATTTTAAAAGATACATCAATTATATGGGAAAAATCGTTTTTATCGTATACAATATACGTTAACTTAAACAAATTATTCAAGCTATTATATACAATTGTTGGAGTATGAACGGAATCAGGAGTATAATTTCTAGCGGATAACGATGATACATTTAGCTCAAAAGCACTAAGTGATATATCAGTAGCTCCTTCTGGATATATTTTTGTAGAGGTATTTTGACGTATATCGTATTCGTATATTTCAGGATAAACAGCTTTATAGTTATCTGCGATTGGTCCGCAAGTATCATTTATATCATCTCTAAAGCGAGCAAAATATACCTTATTTGTACTTTCAATATAAAATCTATTAGTAAACACTTCTACTGTATTAGCGCTATTAACAGAGTATAATGTGTTAATAGTAGAAGGTACATCAAACTTACCATCTTTATAACTTATTTTATCAATAACCAGACTGGATTTAGTTTCTAAGAAAATAGTATTTTCAATAATATCAAAATCTATAAGATCTTGATTAATTTGATTTTGAACTGCAGTTGAGTATTTTGTAATAGTTTTGGCTAGAGCGGATGAGAGCGGCTCTGAGGTTGAATAACTACCGTTTTTAACGTATAACCTTCCTTTGAGAGATTTTTGTTCCTCTTTAGTAAGTGGAGTAATTGATGAAGTAAGGTTAGAAACAATAGTGGATCCTCTCGAATCAGTACTATCAACATATCGATAAGTATCAGAATAAATAAAATCGTTAGGTAGAACAATATCATCAGTAAAAAACCCTCCTTCATATCTTCTATACTGGCCACCAGCTGATAGATAGTATCGTACATCTACATCAAAAGTAAGTTCAGCATTTTCAGTAATAATATTAAATGCTGCCTCCGTTGTAATATCTGATAGAGGTGTTTGATTGGTTTGTAGATCAACAGGAGTTGGGAATGTACCTTCAGCAAGAACTGTATAGTAATAATTAGTAGATGCAGGATAACCTGGTCCTAGCCCTGTAAGTGGATTTGGAAGTTCTGAGCCGTCTAAAAATGTAAAAGCACCACCATCACGCCAATACGGTTTAGTATTTCTCGTATCTTCTATAAGTTCTTGATAAGGGTAGAATTCCCTCATATATAAAGTTAGTGGGGTATTTAAAGCAGTAAGACTGTTTGTGTATGTACTAAGTCCTGATCTAATAGTAGTGCCTGCAACTCCAGTTAATGAGTAATTAAAATTGTAACCATCATTTATATCAAAAAACAAATGACCGTTAAGTAGTAAGTTTTTAATTTGGGTAGAAGCGCTAGTATCTATAGGGTTTAAAGGCTCATCTTTAAATAGGGCATATTCATTACCATAGATGTCTGATTGATATTTATTAATTATACCTTGATTATATAAATCAGTAAAATTTAGCTTATAGCTAAGATCGTTACGATCTGTTAAATGACTATCGTAACGCTCTTTAGTAGTATATGATTCAAACGTAGTAGCTTCATTTGTAATACTGGGGTCTCCAGCCGCTAACCCGCTTGATACGTTTCTTGTATTGAACCTATAGTCGAATTTGTAATATATTGGATAAACAGGCTGTGGGTTGATTGAAACATTACCGTACTGAGCTGGGTCCGGAAAAATATATACATTATCCGCTTCTAGTAATGTAGTATCTATTTCATATAAAAACGTCTCTGCTTGGAGTTTGAAAAGTCCAATATCATCTTCTCTAAAGTTAAGCCCAACATCTCTTAGCAGTTTAGTTTGATTGCTTTCAACGGTTGCTGTATCAATACCTTGTAAGTTGAGAGAGTTAGCAGCAGGATTATCTGCTCCTATTAGTAGGCCGGATGTTGCTGGTGTAGTAGATGTATTAATATAATATATATCAGTACCAATATATTTTGAAATTAATGCTCTCTTTAGTGAGTAAAATTGAGCAATCGACAACCCTCCCACGCGGTACTGATTGTAAAGCTGTACTAATTCATTATCAGGGTTACATATAGCATCAAATTCCTCAGGAGTTAAAGTTGGTGGGTTAATTTTAAAGCTGCGTAAATTAGATAAAAAATTATCACCAGATGAAATAGCATTTATACCTAATGGATCTAAGTAATATTCTGTTTCAATCTCATTAATATTATTACCATTTTCTGTATCTGCAAGATCAAAATAATCTCCGTATACATCAATAAATTCTTCAATTTCTATACCTAAATCCTTTACCGATGCAAATACAGATTCATTTTGAGTATCTAGAGAATCTGCTGTATTAAAAATAAAGTTGTAAATGTTATCAAAAATTGCTTTTTCTAACCCAGTGGTACTACCCTTTATCTTATTTCTATCAATTACGTACTTACCCTCATCACGTTTCTTCTTGTAAAATAACGCAATATCTTTAAGGCGATTTGCAAAAAATGGTATAGCTACATCCAAGTCAGCAGGATCATTAAAGTCTATCTTTTCTAAGAAACGTTTTTCCGTTTCCGTAGTATAGTTGAGTACGATATCCTTTATAAATTGCCTATAGTAATCTTTAAATTCAGCTTGTTGAACTTCTTTCGAGGTACCTTGCTCACTATACCAGCTCTGGAGATAGGAGCTATAAAAAGAGCTATATTCTTCAGGAGAGTAATCAGTTTGGGTATTATTAATAAAATCTAAAAACGAAAATGGGGCAACAGTATCTCTGTATACACTATCTGTTATATCAGGGTTAGTGATAGAGTACTTAACTAGAACTGTTCTTATAGATTGTGCAGGCATAATTATTAATCTTCAAAAAGGTTAAGACCCTCGTATAAGGATTGTGAGAAAATATTTGACATTGTACCGTCTTTTTTCGACCAATCATTATAGGAAGTGAGAGTGTAAGAAATAGTATTGTTAGGGTCTGTAAAATTGATTATAGAGTTTTCAATCTCAGTAGTTATGTCTTTTTGATAATAGAAATTATATATATCTAATAGGTCGCGACCTCCACCAGATAGTAGAGGCCAGCCCCAACTATCATTATAATCACTTAGTAAATAATAAGACGAACTAGAAGACAGAGATTGAGTAAAAAGACCAACTTCATTTTCTACGAGAACCCCGCACTGACTAAATTCTTCTAGGGTAATAGGTACACCATCACTAATAAAATCTGATGTAGCTGATATTAACTGACCAGAGGTAGTACCATATACAAATCCTGAAGTAGTAGTAACTGTAGGGGTAATTCTAGCACTTAACGGTAATGTGGTGTTCAAAGTAATAAACTTACCACTATATTTTTCAGATGCTACAATTGGCTGACCAGCAACAATAACACTATTAGGTGACAACTTGCTACCTAAATTATAACCATAAAATTCACTATTGCTATAACCATACGACTGGTAGTGGGTTTGATTTCTGTTGCGCCTACCAAAAAGTTTAGATTTACTAATAGACAGTAAATCAATAAGTCTGTTTAGTTTTGCTGGAAACGAGTACTTGGTAAGTTCCGGTAAATCTAACATTTGCAAAATACCATCTAACTCATCAACATTACTATCGTCTATAGAAGAGTTATTATTAAAGAAATTAATAATTTTTTCGTATGTAGCTTTACCAATAGAATCTTGTGTCGAACTTAAATCCCCAAAAATAGATCCTAAAAAGTCACTCATTAAAATTTTGGAATCTGTAAAAAGAGGTTGGATTGCAATATCTTTAAAAGTTTGCTTGAAGTCGATATCTTCCCCTTGCTTTGCAATTGTATAAAAGCTACTTGGATATATAGTGAAAGTATCACTCTCACCAGATATCACATTACCTAAATAAGACGTATGACCTGATAAATAAACATCTTCTAAAGTTGTGGAATTATTACTCACAAAGTACCCTTTATAAAACCCACCCGTATCTAACGTAGATAAGGTTTGGAAGTTAGAGGTAAATTCAACATTATAATTTGCTGTACCGTTTGTTAATACAAGATTCAAATCTAGACCACTACTAGCACTTAGCAGCGGCATATTTTTTTGTGTGAAGTTGTTTGCATCCTTTACCCTTGTAACAAAGGCAATTTTAGTAGTTGCGAACTTAGTTGATCCTATGTTAAATGTTGAGAGGGTACTACCTTCACCATCTATACCATTTGAAGAAAATGCTAATTTATTGTAAGTATTATTGGATTCAATAGTAGCAGATACTCCATAATTTGTAGTATTTGAATATTCGAATATATCCCCTTGCTTATAACCAAAAGTAAGATTGTAAGGGCCAGGAAAATCACTTTTAAAATATACATCAGCAGTACCTGTTAACCCGGCGTAAAAGGCATCTGGATCCGTTTCATTAGCTGATACTATTTCAGCACTACTTAATTTAATAAATATAGGGGTATTATCCGTAATAATATTATTAACATTAATATCTTCAACTATTCCAGCAGATGTTAATTTTTGTACAAATGATGAAAATGGTTTAAGATGACCATATGTTTCTTTATCATAGTTATTTGTAAAATAATCATTATCTTCCCCAGCAGAAGAATATGCTACAATTGACGGTAATCCCCCTTCTAGCGATCTATAAGAATTGTATCTGTTAATTGTTATTGGATTTTTCAATTGGCCAGTGTTTGCAGAAAGACCTGCAGAGAGTGAAGAATTAACACTTATTGATAACTTATCCTCTATATAGTCCTTAATATTTACTTTCGAGGAAAACGTATCTAAATAACCAGTACCATTTTCATCATATAAATAACATGTAACCTTATATCTTCCAGGTTTGTCATAAGAGTGAGAAGCAGTGATACTCTCTACTCTCGTGCCATCTCCAAAATCCCATATCAATCTTTTATTAGATACAAAATCTTCTATACCGTCAGTTAAGTTTGGTATAAACGTTAGAGGTGTAAACGGTAAAGCATAGCTCTCGTAGGTTTCTACGTTTTTATAATCACGTACGTAGAAAAAATTATATAGCAAATCGAATTCGCCAGAGGAATCGAGTTGTAGAGAACTTAGCGACATATAACATATTTAATCTTACAATCGTCGTATAGCAATCTTATTCGTGATATTTTGAGGATTGTAGAAATATGCAAACTGAAAGTCTTCTAATTGATAATTTAATGACTGTATAACGTTATCTTCTGTTTTATAATCTGGATTCCATATAATGAAATTTAAATTAGGTACTTCCGCGTCACCATTTACAGTATGCAGACTAGTAACACCAGGTATGTTAAGAATATCCGTAGTAATATTTGATATGTTAATTATATCCCCTAATTCAACTCTGTTAAAATAATTATTTATTATATTAAAAATAGCCGATTTAACAGCACTATCGTTTAGGGATTGGTTTTTATCAACAGTTATTCGAAGTATAGAATTATTAACAATATCATCAACCGAATCATCATTAACATTTGATGCACCAAACGCAAATGCTTTAAATATTGGATCTGAAATAACTACATTTTGGGTAATGTCTTTCTTTTTATCACAAAACTCTGCAATAAGTTGTTTCTGGGATTGGTTAAGGTAGTTAGGTACTAAACCATTTAATGTTGGATTATTTTCTGGTACTGTATATACATATACATTGTTAAACGAAGTTGATGTAGAAAATAATACCTGTGAATATAAAACTCGCGAATTATCGTTACCATTGGCGAGGCCTATATCATTGTAATAGGCTAGCACTTTAGATGTATAATCTTGATTAGATAGAACTTTAACATTACGGGTTATATTATTAAAGTTTCTATTAATTTGTGACTCGTAATCATTTTTTGAAACTAACCGATTCTGTGATGCAAAAACTTTAGGTGCATTAATTCGAATATCAGCGACAGTTTCAGCTAATTTAGTTGGAGAAGAAGCAAATCTATTATTTACTGTAATATTACCTAATTGAGATGTTAGGATTAGAGTTTGATTAGAAGGATATAATACTTGTTTGACTGAATTAAAATTAGCAGTACCAAACAATGTAAAGGTACTACCCGTAAAGGAATTAGGACCTATCAATCCAGCCTCGTTATCTGATGTGACGTAGTATATTAATACACTATCATTAGCTTGTAATTGTTTACCGTTTAAATTATTACCAAATTTAAACTCGTAATTACCTTTACCATTAAGACGCTTTTCATATTTCTTAGCGCTAGCAGATTCTAAAAACAGAGAAGAGGTTTCTTTGTATTCTGACCAACTACCTGTGGTATTATCTTGAACAAATACATTAAATGTGTTATCGCTAATAAACTTACTATTACGCACATTAGATGTGCTCTGCTTAAATTGTTTTGATGTAAAAGTATCAACAAGAATAATATTTTCGTAAGGTTCCCCAGCTGCATTAAAGGATGCCTCTGTTATAACCCCTTGATAAAGGGTGTTATTTGAAGGAATAACAATTTCCTGAGTGTTATTCAAAACCTTATTAAAGGTAATATCGTCTATACTGACATAAGTAGTTCCGTTTGCGGCTATAGAACTAAATCTTGGAATTGTATAGACGTTAGAAGTTAGATTTGCAGCGGAGAGTGATATATTAGCAAGGGATGTTTGATCACCTAGAGGATTGTATCCGATATTAGATACAAGCTTGTTCATATTTTCATATATAGTAGCAGTACTAAAAGTAGATTCATTTGACGTTGTATTAAGCTGAAATAGCAATACGTGATACATATAAGCTACGACATCAATAAAAGCACTAAAATTGGAACCCTCAAAGTTTTGATCAGTAAATATCTCATTTTCATTAAGCCGGTCAATGATTAATCCTTTGAGAGTATTAGCATCAAAGGTAAGATAAGCGTTCTTTGGGAGGTTGTAGTCTGTAAAATCTTGCAGGCTCATTGTATTTATTTAATCTAGCGGCTTTATTATACAATAACGTAGCCATCTTTATTAAGGGTAGCGTTAAGAGATAGGTTGTTAATGTCTAATTTCGGAATATTAAAGCTAATGTCAATATTGTATTGATTTTCTGTTGCTATTCCTGTAACTTTAACAGTATTAAGATTAATTCTAGGCTCTTGCGCTCCAAGATTTAAATAAATAAAATGCGCTAAGAAGTAGGAAGTAGTATTATTTACTGGTTCAAAAAGATAACTTCTAAAATCTAAACCAAGTAACGGATTTAGTAGTTTTTGGCCTGGAGTTGTTGTAAGTATATTTTTAATGGCATTAACTACTGATTGACCATCTTGTAATTCTGCAAGATCTTTTGGTCCAGATTCAGAATATAGTTCCGGTTTAGTAAATCGTGATAGTTCAAGATCTAGCTTTATATCCTTATATAAATAGCCACTCTCTAAAGATTTTTGCTCTAAAGGTGATCGTTCTAAATTATCTAATCTTACCGCCATAAATTTGTATAATTATTTATCTAAAGGACTAAATAATAGTATGGCTAAAGACAAAAAATTTCTCCATCTATTTGAGTATTACATGGCAAAATACCCTGCTCGTGGGATCCAGAGCGGATTTCA
>Ga0222715_10000210_pt1 | contig 61255 bp, 72 predicted proteins | sample C33_9DmetaG_FD_165056 | JGI IMG/M metagenome (GOLD analysis project Ga0222715, IMG submission 165056) | Estuarine water microbial communities from San Francisco Bay, California, United States - C33_9D | ecosystem: Environmental > Aquatic > Marine > Unclassified | place: USA: California...
AATAACGGTCATTTAGACGACATTTTGATGAATCGTGCTGAAACCTTTGAATCCGAAAAATTTGTTGGTGATTTCAACCGAGCGACCATGAATGAAGATTATTGGCTTGCTTGTCCCAATTCAGTTTATTCGGGAGGGAACAATAAAAATTGTAAGGAGGTTATTCGTGATGGTGGCTATGGGTATGTTTGTGAGAATTGTGGAGAAGAGTTTCACGAAACTGCCGAATTAGATGCTTTCAAGATGGCTGAAACCTTTGGTGCAGAAGGCGGAGGCGGAATGACTTGTAATGACAAATTAAATGAAGCATACGATTGGATAGGATTTCATAATGGTGAAGAAAATCTCCGAAAGTTCATGGACTCAATAGGAATTAAAGATGAAGATTTAGATGCTGAAACCTTTGAATCCGAAGAAAGAATGTGTTTAGTTTGTGGTTGTAAAGAAGATTTGGTTTTTTGTTGTGGGGATTATTGGTGTAATGATGAGCGATGTTCAACCAAAGAAAGCCGTCGTGATGAGCCATATCCTAAGTCCGAAGAATCCTGTTGGGCGAAACACGCAGATTATGGGTATTGCGATGGAGGATGGAGGAATGCTGAAACCTTTGAATCTTCTTCTAATAATTGCCCTATTTGTAAAGGAAACACTACTTGGGGTGAATCTATTGGAGATGAGGATGCTGATATTTGCGGAAATTGTAGTGTCTTAATATTGCCCGATGATTCGGACAGATTCAAAGTTTCTTGTAGCAAATGTGGATTTGGCGACCCTGATTATTCTATTGAACCGCCTTGTAATGTTTGTGAACCAATTGCGAAACAAATTGAAAATCTCAATAAGGGTGCTGAAACCTTTGGTGCTGACGCTTTGGTGGAAGAACCCGATTTCATTCCCGATGGTGACGGTAGGGCATTGGGGCAACAGACTTCATCTATTAACCTTTCCCCTCTTCATGCTGAAACCGAAGAAGCATTTGGTAGTGTAGGTGAAGGTAATAACTTCGGTCAAATGAGAGCAGAAAATAAGGTATTAAGCAAGACGAACCTTGTAATTGCAGGTGTTATTGGATTAGGTATTTGGAAAGGAAAGCAAATCCTTGATACTGCTAAATCTTCTTTGAAGCAATCTGCTGAAAATAAAAAAGAGCGTTGTAGCACTTGTAATTCTAATGGGACAATCCGTAAGAATCATACTCAAGTAAAGCAATCGGAATATTCTGTAAATCAAATTAACCCTGTTGAAGCGGAAGGTCAAAATGACATTCACGGTGCGGAAGGCGTAGCAAATCCTCGTCATGCCCCCAATAGCCAACCATTCGGTTACCCTTCTAAGTCTTTGAAAATGTGGTGATATTTTGACACAAATGCGTAATAATTTCGTTGAGCAAGACTCTAATGGTTCATCGGAATGGTTATCTAAAATTCAACCTGTTGATAATCTCATGCGTATGGGTGATGGAACGGCTATGGAAAGTATTGCATTTTCCGATAGCACCCCGATGATGAGTTATACGCCCGAAGAATTAGGAATCAACATGGATGCGACCCCACAAGCAACGGCAATCGCCGCAACGAATCCATATCCTTATACAGACCGTCAAGAAGTAGCAGTTCAGTCAAGTAGCAATTCTTCATTGACCGTAGTAAAACAGGACTTATTAGATGGTGGCGTTGAATTTAGTGCGGAAGGTGGAAGCGTAATTGGTGCGATTTTTGAAGAAGTAAAGGATTTCGCAAAGAGTAATCCACTATTTATGTTTGCATTTGGTGGCTTAACTGTTTGGGCTTATGGAAAAATGAAATCCTAAGTCTTAGATAACGAAAAGGTTAAAGTAAGTCTATGCTACCTATGACTCACGATTGGCGGGTTGGCGACAGGGTAGCGTCAATTGCGGTTCGTGAAAGCATTTCTAAAACGGGATTGGGAACAATTCAAAGGATTTTGCTTACAAAGGCAATCGTTGTTTGGGATGATGGGATGCAATCGGAAGAAAGGCTACAAGATTTAATTTTAGCGGGTTTTAATTCTGCTAAAGTATTGGAATCGGAAACGGTATCTATGTTAGGAAACATCACCGATGAAGGAAATCTAAAAGCGAGCAAAGAAAGAACGGAAATCAACAAGAAACTAATTTCGGGTTTGCCTATTGATTTAGAAGATGGTATCTCATGGGGGTCTTGAAACCATGAGCGAATATAATAGAGTCAAAAAGTCATTAAGACAATTTGCAGGGATTAACTTAGACGATGGTAGGACTATTCCTTCTAATTGGGTTGTAGTCCGTGAAGAAATTGTAAATGGCGATACTTCTAATTTTAAGGTATCTATGGCGGTATTTCCCGAAACCTTTAGTGGATTCGCCAAAGGAAAGGGGCAACAATCATCGGGTGGTTATTTAGGAACAGGCACGAAGAATCTCGGAATTGAAATTCAAGTGGAAGAATTAGGAACAAGTTTTGTAGGTAGCGATAGGACTTTTGAAGACATTACCTTTGAAAGACAAAATGAGTTCTTTAATGATGCTTTGATGGTAATTTCAAGAACCATTACTTCTGTTTCCGATATTTCATCCCCTCAAGAGCGACAAGGTAGCCTTTCACAAGTCGGAACACAAAGAAACCCTACTGATTGGATAGTGGGCGATAAAGTAAATGTTTCAAGACCCGAATTGGATTCGGGGGGATTAACCGTAGGCATAGTAGTAAGAGTATATCCGACTACTGTTGATGTATTATTCCCTGCTGATGAATACCACGAAAAAGGTTGGGTAAATGAAGAAGAAAAAACCGAATTGATTTATGCCGGGCATGACGACAATTGGAGAAAAACGGCTAATTCTTGGTTAAATAAGCAATTTTACGCTGAATTTGATGGAATAGACATCAACGAACCTGTTCCCGATTGGGTAGGACTTGTGCAATCCGACCCCGAAGGAAAATTAACTACAAATCCGAGTCCCATTCCGAATACTTCAAATGTTTGGGATGAATCCGATGAAGTCAAAGAAAATTTAAATAATTTGCTAATTCCTTTCCGATTATACAATGACCCGATAACAAATGAAGATTTAATAGAAAATTCTGCGATAAATGGTTTTGAACCATATACAGGAATTCTTAGGCGTTGGCTTTAGATAACAAGACGGATAAACGGATAACATGAGTCGTCAATGGGTTCGCAAAGAAACCAATATCGGTGATATTAAGAAACTGCGGGAAGCCGTAGAAAGAATGTCGCCCGATAGTGAAATCATTTTTGACGAATACCTTACAGACCAACATTCAAACGAATATTGTAATGTAAATAAATTCTATTATGGTGCAATTGTTGAAAATGCTGATGAAACCTATCAAGCATATACGGGCTACGGCAGAATCGGAATCAATACAGGGGTCAATACAAGTAGGGTTGGAGGACTTAAATTACAAAAAGAAGGTAGTGCTTATTCAAATTATGGAACCGCAAAGTATTATTTAGAACAAAAAATGGATAAGAAAAAGAAGGGTAAGCGTTGTAGTAAGTGTAGAAATTGGGCGAGTTATACGCCTACAACACCCGAAAAAATGGCTGAATCTATGAATACTCAAGAATTTGCTAAGTTAATGGGTGCATATCCATTACCGCCCGAAAATCAATATGCGGTTGGCGGATATATGGATGAAGGTTTTGAATACACGGTTAATCAAGCAGAAACTTTCAATTCACCTAAGAAGTCATTTAATTGGCTAAATGGTCTTATAGGATTAGGAGTAGCCTTCGTTGGATATGATTTCTTGAAGAAAAAAGTATTCAATTCCGACACAATTATTGAAAATCCTAATACGGGAAGTCTAAAACCTGCGGATTATGAAGAATTAGTAGTTCAATCAACGGGTTACTATGTTCCTATTATTCCTGTTGGCTTAGACCCTGCATTCATGGGAAGCAGATTTCACGCATTACCTACGGACAGGTATGTTTATGATGACCCTCAAGGAATTGGCGCACACATTGATGTAGCCATGAATCAAAACACTAATTTCTTACCAAACGAACAATCGCTTGTCACGAAGCAAAGCGAAGCACCGGGACAATCCCCTTATAATTCTATGCAACCAAACCTTCAAGAAAACCCCGATTTTGCATATCGTGTAATCCATGAAACCACGACTGTTTCATTAGATGGTTCAGTAGCAAAGTATATTCCTCAAGACTTATCGGGTTATACGGGACAACAATTTATTCCGACTTCTGTATATGAAGACTTACTCGGTGTAGGTATTTCGGGTCAAACGCCTTCATTTACAGTTCCCGCTTCAAGTGGATTAGGCAGTAATCGTTTTGGTAGCCGAATGGCGAATCCCGATACTCTTACAAATGTAGTAGGCGTATTGAATGAAAATGTCAATGGTGATTATACGGATGGAAGCACTACAATGAGTCTTTCACAATGGACTATGGCTAATCAAGTGCAACAAATTTCCGACACGGAAGCGATTGTAGTAGAAAGAGGTAGCGGTAGTAGGAAAATGATTCGGAGGGTTTGAACATGACATCCTACAAAGTAGCATTCATCAAAACTAATGCTTTTAAGAAAAAAGTAGTAGGTAAGAATTATTATGAAGGTTATGATAACCAAGTAGAAGGTTCTGTTCCTATTTATCCATTTTACTTTACCGAGGACTATTCTCGCTCATGGGATTCGGGAAACACTTTCAGTTATTCGTCTTTAAGAAACGGTGAAATTGAGAGTATTGATTATGACTCATCAAAATTGACCGTAAAATTCTTAAATTATGACGCATTTAGTTATGAAGAAATTGTTTATGAAGTGGGAGTCCCTACTACTGACGAAAAAATTGTAGACCCTTCCGACCATTCAAAATTGTTTCCGTTCACACCTACTGAAATTTTGGTTGCTAATTCATTGAATAGTGGTGAACCGATTATTGAATCTTTGAGGGAAAGTATTATGGAATTTGAGCAAAACAAAGGAAAAATACCCAAAATGGCTGAAACATTTGAGGCGGAGGACAACTCGTTTAATTGGGGTGATACAGGATTAGAGGAACACTTTGTATTTGTTCAATTCATACCCAAGCGAGATAGGCAAATACCAACCCATGTGATTTACAGGTATAATCCCACAGAAACAGGAATGCGAAAGAAAACTATGTGTGGCATATATCTCAAAGGAAAAAATGCCGATTTCAATGTGGGTTGGCCTAATCATTTACCTTTACACCCCGAACACAAGTCGGGAGGTTGTAAAAAATGCTATGAAATTATGAGTAATATGCTCAATAAAAAATCGGCTGAAACCTTTGGTGCGGAACTTGATGAAATACAAGACGATGTAGCAATTGTAAGAAATCGCATGGGTGATGCAGTAGGCAACATTGACTTAAACGACTATGATGTTGAAGGCGTTTCTATTGAAATCTATAATGACAAAGGAGTATTATTGGAAGAAATTGTTTTAGGTAGTGAAACCTTTGGTGCTGAATCATTCAAAGATAAAACCTATACTGATGGGAATGATTTTACATGGAGATTAGTTTCCCAAAAATATGCAAAACAAAATTGGAGAAACGAAGAAATCTATTGGCTTGATACCTCCAATGATACTGAAAGTTTGATTGATGAGAGCAATTATGAAAAATATACAAGCCCCGACTTTTCGGATGAGTTATTCGGTATGGAGATTGGATTTGAGGCTGAAACCTTTGAAGCAAGAACGCATAGGAAATCCTATGATTGGAGAAATAAGAAATTCGTTAAGCGACCCGATGGAAAACATAATCCCGGAAATATTAGAGGTTATGAGCATTCTCCGAGGGGGACTCCCGATTCAAAATTGGATTATGATTCGGCTAACAAGGCAAATGCGAGAATAAAGGCAAACATTAAAGGAAAAGAAGATTTAAGGGATTCAATCAATTTTGAAGCAAATGCAAAAAGTGGTGATAAAGTATATATCATTACAAGGCGTTGTGAGGATTATTCCGCATACCGTGAGTTAGATTTAGCGGTATTTAGTTCTTTAACAGAAGCCCGAAAGAAATTCAATTATTTATTCAAGGAAGAAAAAGAAAACTATTATGCTGATGAAACAATTGCTGATGCTAAGGATTACATGAATTGGGGACAGGTAGGTTGGGGTATTGAATCCTTTATGGCTGATGATATGATTTATGAATTAAGAGAGCAAACAATCGGCAACAATGCTATGTCGGGTTTTTATTTTGATGCAGAAAGTCATGGAAAAATGAATTGGACTCTTAACTATAACGATTACCCTAATTGTTGTCCCTTTCACCAAAAATATACTGATGTAATGTCTAATTCAATGCCTTGTGGTGATATTCTATGGGGTCAAGGTTTTAGCGTAGACATTGAAGGAACGCAATATGATATTTGGGGGCATGAAGTCAATGACTGATTTTGAAGAGTTAATGACTTTCAATGCAGAAAGTAGTGAAAATTACGGAGAAGGAGGCACACCTGTTTCAATGGATTCCGTAGAAACGATGGAAAGTGCGGTTTCTTATCACATGATGGATGGTGCAAATGACAATTCCGCCCAAAATTTAGAAGCATTAGGTAGCGAAACGACCCCATCTATTGCGAATGAAGGTGATTCAATGGAGGAAACATTAAATAATCCTTTACCTTCGCCACCCCCTGTTGAGCCTTCGCCTCAATCTCCGATGGGAACACCCACAAGTGAGAATGTGTCGGTTGATTTGGAAAGTTATATGGCTTCACATTCCGAAGACTACACCGATGTAGCCTCAATGAACCTTGCTGATTATGAGGATTGGTTATTTAATTCCGAATCCGAAGCGGGTGAAGTAGCCGTTGCCCGTATTGTTTCTAATTTTAAGGCAAGTGGATATGAAGTTAAACCTTCTTATGCGGCGGTTGCGGGTGCTACATGGAGTCGGATTAACTATGCGGGTGAGGAACACTTAGATGCTTTGAAAAAAGTAGAAAGGGCTTCGGTTGCTGAATTACAACCTTTAGTCGTTGAAATTGAAAGTGAAGGTATGAAATCCCTTGTTGATAAAATTAGGAAGGCTGAAAGTTTCACGGAGGATTACCGAGCAGAAATCATTTCGGAAATTAAGAAACAAATGAGAGCAGAACAAGAAACCTTAGAATCCGAGCAAGAAACCTCTCGTTTTGAAGCAATTCAAAAGATGAAAGATTACACTACACCTATTGCGGTGGGTGGTGCAACAATTTTAGGAATTGCGTTAATGAAACTTCTTAGGTGATTCTTTAGATAACTAAACGGATAATGTGATATTATGAACCTTGACTTAGCGATTCAAAATCAAGTCTTGAACCGTTCTCCTATGGAAACGGCTATGTATGGTGTCGCTTCTAATTTAGGTGACGGGCATTACAGATTGAATGCTTACAAAGAAAGTGAGGATATTGCGGAGTCTTTGATGGGGAATGCCGTTGCTACATATACTCCAAGTTCTATTGAAGTTCGCCCACCTGTTGAACCTCAAGGTGAAGCAAAGCCTAAGAATTCATTTACAGAATCCGTTGGCGTAAATTATAGTGTTTCTTATGAGGCGGGTAGCAATTCGTGGAGTCTTAACAAAATGACCCCTGCAAGTGGTATTAAAGGTTTTTGGTCTAAATTGACAGGTAATGGAGAAATGACTCCTACGCCGTTGATTACAAAATCGGGTGCTAATTCTCTCCATAGATTTTTGACTACTGTTGAAAATACTGACCTTCCCGATGATTTGAAGGCTTCAATTGCTCAAGTTTGTTTGAAAAATACTGATAATACAGGGATTTCCGAGTATGTAGGCGGTCATGTAATCGTTTCCGACATTGATAATCCTATGTATTCCGATATTATTTATGAAGACCCCGTAGACATTCTCGCTTCGGAATATGTCAAACCTAAAGTATTAACAGGTTATGCCCCCGTAAGAAACGAAATTGGTGATGCTCAAGGCTCTAAAGTGTTGCCCCAAACGCATATTCCTTCACAACAAGTCCCAATTCATTCACATAATTTGAGTCCATTTTGAATAGAAGGTATTAGATAGCGAAAGAACATAAAAGCAAATAACACAGGTGATAAAAAATGTCCGATGTAATCCGTAAGACCACAAGCACCGTCAAAGATACTTTAGACGATGTATTGGATGTCGCAAAGTCAATTCCCGAAAATGCAAGAACTACCTTAACTACTAAAGAAGGTGGTGTGAGCCTCGTCTACGCCGCAGGTGGTGTCGTCTTTGGCGGTTTGGTTTCGGGCATTCTAATGAAGATTCCTTTCAGTATGCTACCTGCGGGTCGTGTTTTGAGAACCCTTACTACTCTCGGAGTCGGTGCAGGTATTTTCACATACGGAAGAAAGAATGCGGGCGACTTCGGAACTGCTATGGTTATCGGTGGCGGAACGATGGCGGTTGTTGGATTGGGTCAAGTCCTCGCTATGACAGGTCTATTTCCCGGTGTAAGCAACCTACTTATGTCTGCGGAAGAATCCCTTGACGGATATACAACAATGGATTCAGTAACCGTTGATGATACTTCTTACCAACCTGCACAAAATTACGGTGCTGAAACAGAAGGTGAATCCCCTCAAGTCCAAATCGCTTCTTCAATGGAGGCAGACCCAATGGATTCGGTTCGTGAAGAAGCCGCTATGGGTCATGGTGTGACTCAATGGTTCGGTAGTGAACATTCATCCTCCGCTTCACCACTTTTTCGTAAAGCCCCATCCATGAAAGCATTTAACGCTTCTACGGATGTGGGCGGCAACAGAACAACAACAGGTGATGATTCAATGGCGAATGTAATTGGTGGTGCATCCATGAAAGATGTTCCCGCCACTACAACAACCGCTTATGATGTTTCTTTAGAAATGAATACTACCCCTACACACACTAAAGAGGTAGGCGGTGTTCAAGACGCATTTAATACTTATGTTCTCCCATCTTATCAACACGCTTCTGCGGGTGATTCGGGGAGAGGCGTGACTGAATGGTATGCAGAATCCAACCAAACAGGCTTCATTGGTCGCTTTATAGCGGGTGCTGAAGGACACGGTTCGGTAATCGGACAATAAACAAAAAAAGAAAAGGTGAAAAAATATGAATATGAATGCTTTAACAAATTGGACTACTACTGATACGGGACAAATCATTGTTGGGGTTTCCGTTTTGGGACTCGGACTCGGTTATTTCGGATATGGTATGGGTCTTGAAAATATGCTCGGCGGAAATGTAGGAAAGGTAATGGGTGCAGTAGGTGTCCTTGTAGGTGCTTCAACCCTCTACAACCGCTTTATGTGAAGGTGATGAAAAATGATTAAGAATATTTGTAATACTGTTGCTAACCAAAAATTGCTTTGTGCCGTTTTGACTACCGTTGGTGGTTTGCACATGGCTTTGACTGAATCCCAACCCGTTCTCGGAATGATTGATGTTCCTTCTGTCGGTTGGTTCTCCGTTCAACACACCCTCGGACTCGCTCTAACTGTTTGCGGTGCTTGTTGCGTAGTCGCTTGTATGTGAAGGTGAAGAAAAATGGATATTAAGGGAATGCTTTTAAACAAGAATACAATTGGTGGTTCTTTAGTATTGGTTGGTGTAGCCACAGTCTTTGGTGCAAACTTCCGAATTATGAACCGTGTTTGGTTTTCCCTGCCTGTTTTGGGCGACATTACTTTGATGAGAGTTATGGGTGGTATTACTACTTTGCTCGGTGTCGCAGTATTAACAGGTATTGACCCACTTTCGCTTGAAAATGAGGTATGAGTATAGAAGGCTTTAGATAGTCAAAAATCTAATGAAAGAATAGTCCACAAGGATAACAAAAAAAGGTGAAAAATTATGTCAATGAGAAGTCAAGTATATGAATGGGCGAATCTCGCACCAAGCGGTTCAACCTCAAGTCTGCGAAGAGGAACAAACGATATTCCCGTCTATGTCGGGGCAAATCGTGAATACGATGTGTTCATCGGCGGTATCGGTAACAACATTACCAAACCTGCCGAAACTACCGCAACACAATTTATCGTTATTGAAGATATTGCATCCACCCCTTACCTCGGTGGTGCAGTTCAAATCCGTATCAACACAACCGATTACTTCCAAAACCCTGATGTAACCGACCAAGCAGGTATTCCCGGTCTTGCATCACCTTACCCAAGAGGAAGTGCATCAACCGTTGCGGGAACAAGTGCAGGGGACAACCTTTTGAAGTCCTTTGACCTTTACCCCGATGTCTATGTCCTTCCGGGTCAAGTGTTCCAAATCCTCTTCTCTTTGAGAAGTGCAACAGACGGTTCGGCAACAGAAGTGGTTGCTTGCTTCGTTAAATACACCCTCTATGACGGACCCGATGCCCTCATCGCCAATAAACTCCTTGAATTAGGTGTAACCATCAACCCAAACAATGTTGATTGGTATAAGAGAACCCTAATTGAGCAACAAACCCGAAGTCGTGTAGCCGCACAAGCCACCAATGGAGGTCGTGCTTGATTCGGCTCACGCTGAAACAAAAACAATTTGAGGTGAAAAAATATGTCAATGAGAAGTCAAGTATATGAATGGACAGGTAGCAGAACAGAAGGTAGCGGTCAAGCCCTTACCGCCGCACAAGCAGGAAACCGTGTAAGCGTTTTCATCGGTGGCTATGGTAACAACATTACCAAACCTGCTGAAACCACCGCAACACAATTCGTTGTCATTGAGGATATTGCAGTATCTCCTTCTGCTTTCAATGTCGCTCACGCAACCGCCGCATATCGTGGTCTAACCACCTCAAACGGTGTAAGCGGTCCTCGTGCGTATGTTCAAGTAAGAATCAACACAACCGATTACTTCCTTGACCCCGACAATGTAGGCAACGATGGTATTCCCGGTTCAGCAAGTCCTTACCCACGAAGCATCAATTTCCAACCATGTTTCAACCTTTACCCCGATGTCTATGTGCTTCCCGGTCAAGTGTTTGATGTTTTGGTGACCTTCTTTAACTCCGCCGCATACGCAGAAATGAAGTGCTTTACCAAATACACCCTCTATGACGGACCCGATGCCCTCATCGCTAACAAACTGTTGGAGATGGGTATTTCAATCAACCCCGGAAATGTAGATTGGTATAAGCGAACCCTTATCCAAAGCCAATCCGCACCTGCACCAACCGCTTGAAAACGGTAAAGTGCTTGATTGAAGGATTCCGTTAAGGGATTTTTGCTTGAAGCAACCCATCCGTAGCCGACAGGCTATCAAAAATCGGGCGGGAAATTGCTGAAATCAAAGATTCATGGGGCTAATGTTTAAATACTGTGGCTCTATCGGTGTCAATAATGAAGCGAAGAATCTTGATTCCTTCTTCCCCAAGTGAAGAAACTTACCTTTGGGATTTCTTATCCTCTAAAGACCCCGAATTTTGCGTAGTCTATACAAAAGCCCCTCATGGAGAAATCCGTGAAGTGAGCAATAAGGTAATTCATGCGGATATTGATATTTACAAAGACGACATTCAACAGTCAATCAATAATTTTTTTGCGAATGAAGGTTTTGATATTGTCAAGCGAATGGAGAACGAATGGTTTCAACGATTTATGAATTGGGTTTGTGATACGGATGATTCACAAATAACCGTTGAGTTTTCATTTGAACCTGTCAGCACGATTTCAAATAATCAAAATGATATGGATTCTTATTATGAAAAGTATAAAGAAATGCCTTGCTATGCTCTCAAAGACCTAAGAAGCCTCGTTGAAAATCCAATAGAGAATATTCTTTATGAATTGATGGATGAGGATAAAGAACCTTTCAAAGACCTCTATTCATGGCGGGAATCAAAAAATATTGGTAGTGAAATTGTTGATTGGGCTTATAGAGTTATCACGGATTACTTTAGAATAGTAAAAAATAATCAAAGTTACCTCCTTAAAGAAATAAATGAGAAAACGGTTTATCAATTCCCTAAGACTGATGTTATTTACAAAATTACAATGACGCTATCCGTTGATAACATTTAGATAAGACCTCCCCTAATTATTCATTAAGAAGGGTTTCATTTGTTTGACATTATCATACCTATTTTTCGGATTTCCGAAGAGTTTTTGGTTCGGGCATTAGACTCCGTAAAGAATCAAAGTTATACTCAAGGAATTGAAGTCTTTGTTATTGACGGCACACCCGAAAAATACAAGGAATATGATACTCAATCCGTAGTTAATTCATACGGTTTCAATTATTTGGTTCAAGAGCCGACCTATAAATTAGTAGGCGGTGCAAGAAATCAAGGAGTCAATGCAGGTAATAATCCATACCTCGCTTTCTTAGATGGTGATGATTATTGGTATCAAAGTTATTTAGAAGAAATGAAACTCTCAATTGAAGAATCCGATGAAAAAGTAAAGGTTTGGTCTTGTGCTTTGGATTGTGAGTTTCCTGTATATTCTTCCTCAACAGGTATGCACAAAATAAACCGTGTTTATGGCTACTACCCCGAATACTTGTCCGTGTTAGAAACGCACCCACACTTCGCTTATTATTTCTTGATGGGACACCCCCCTGCCCCGACAGGCACTATCATAGAGAGGAATGTGTTTATTGAAAACAACGGCTATGATGAAGAGTTAGGTATCATAGAAGACACCGAATTATTGTTAAGAATTGTTGGCGACCCAAGAAAAAAGAATGTTGAAGAAATAAATCATTATTCTTTCATTCATTATGTTGGTGGCTATCATTACATCGGTCAAGAAAACACAACGAATCGGGGAACGCAAAGTGGAGTAAGCGAATTAGATTGCGATATTTATACTTATTTTGAAGAAAATGGGCGAAAATTCCGTAATCGTCACCCTCGCCCTACTGCTGAAGAAGTATTGAAAGAAGGTTTGCCCGAAGGATTTTTAGAATCAACGGAGGGAGTTATGCGTGAAAGAGTATTGACTTAAATACCCGTTTTGTTTTTCATATAACCTTTAGATAAGCCTTAGTGCAATAATAAATTATGCCCGACATTGATATTGAAACGCCAATCGGAAAGGTAGTAATTCCTTTTAATGAAGAAATGGTTCTTGAATTGTTTCGCAAAATCAATAAGGTTCAAGCAGGGGCAGAAAACACTTTAGAAGACAATGAATATTTAGAATTTTTAGAAGCCAATGACTTAGAAGATTTAGATGAGGAATGGCTTTTTTGGGAGGATACTAAAGTCCCTGTGATGCTTCACGATTTCAACAATTGGTTGCCTTTGCATTTTGATATTACAACAAAAGCCTACATGAATAGAGGTGAAAAAATCACCAACATTACGCATCAAAAGTTTGATTATCCACACGGAAAAGAAAAGTTTCCTACACGATGTTCATATTTCTTAACTCATAAAGAAACAGGTGCAAAATATGTTTGGAGGGTGAGTCCTCTTGATGGAGTCCATATTGAGTCGTGTTTATACACAAACATGAATGACGAATCAACCAATCTTGACGATGTAAAGAGTTCGTTATCGGATTTTGTTAAGACGCAAGGTATTTTGAAAAATAATGTTTTTGATGCAAAATATCAATTTTTGAAGAAGCCGACCACTACTTTTGATGATGTAGTTTTATCGGATGAGCAAACAGAAATTCTTCAAAGGAACATTGTGAAATACATTAAAAATCTGTCATTTTATGAAGAAAGAGGCTTACCTACAAGTCGTGGGGCTTTAATTGTGGGTCCGCCGGGAACGGGTAAGACCTTGACTTGTGAAGCAATTATTAACGAATTAGAAGCCACTATTATTTACATTACTGCGGAAGATATTTATGAGCAGGGAACAATTGAAAATCTGTATAAATTAGCCAACGGATTGTCCCCATCAGTAGTCATTGTTGAAGACATTGATACGCTCGGTGGTTTAGACCGAAGGGAAACGGGCAACCATCCTTTGCTCGGAGAATTTTTGAATTGTTTGAATGGCGTTGAAAGAAATGAAGGCGTTATTACTATTGCGACAACAAATTATCCCGAACATTTAGACAAAGCATTGACAAGAGCAGGTCGCTTTGATGTAAAATTAGACTTTGGTTTGCCCGATGATAAATTAAGAATCCATATTCTTGAAAAGTATTTGTCAAGCCACAAAACCGATAAAAAAATCAATCTAAAAGAAATTGTGAAGAGAACCGAAGGCTTTTCGGGTGCATTTTTGAAAGAAATTGTAACTCTTGCTACTATTGAAGCATTTGAAGAAAATGGCTACAATTCGGAAACAAAAATTATGCAAAAGCATTTAGATTCCGCCTTAGAAAGCCTCATCAAAAACCGTGATGACTACATCATTCAAACAGGCTCTCAATCCACACCCAATCAATTGTATGGTTGAATGAATGTGATTCTTTAGATAACTAAACCAACAACAACACTTTGTATAGGTGTTCGTCATGGCTACAAGAGGCAGAAAACCAAAAGCAAAAGAAGTCAAAGAGTTTTATATTAACAACGAGCCTACTTTTAACAAGGCTTGGCAAAAGAAAACCAATGTGTTTTCATCAACCGCACAATTTTTCAACATTTTCCCTAAAGGAGATGACGAATTCTATCTATCTCCTGTTAAGAAAGGAGAGCGATTAGAATACGGAAAATACAGGATTGTAGGTCATTATGACAATGCAAAATCCGATGACCGAGATAAAGTCATGGCTGACCGAAAAAGTAAAGATTTGTTTTTCAAAAACCGATTGACTACACCTACAAGAATTAAATATGATGCTTACAAAGGCACTTATGGTTATCACTTAGTTACGCATGACCGTGATGGTAAAAGAGTAGAAGTTCCTATTGTCGGTGCGTTCCCAAACAAGCAAACAGGTAATTTCGTTGCTACAATTTTAGCCGACATGAACATTCCCGATGCTTCGCACAAGCGTTCTTCAAAGAACCGTGATAAGAAAGGAAAGATTATGTCCTGTCCTGTTAATGCAGGTTCTTTAGCCATTTCATCATCTAATCCCGGAAAACTAAAATTGGTTAAGAAAACACCAAAGGCGGAATGTGCTAAATACGGCAACAAGTCGGGCTTTAGTCCAAAAGAATATGAAAAGGATTATGACCCCAAGACAAGTTCAACAAAAGACGCTGAATCTACCGAAGATTTCCTCGCAGAAAGTGATTTGATTTACTACTATTCCGCACAAGGAATGGAAATGGATTTGTCCGATTATACCGCTATGGATTCGGTAACTGTTGATGATACTTCTTACCAACCCGCCCAACATTACGGTGCTGAATGGATGGCTGAATTTTGTGCAGGTTGCGGAAATCACAAGAGAGCAGAAGGTTGCGGTTGCATGGGTGCTGAATCCGAAAGTGCAACCTATGAGCCTTCTAACGAACCCGATATGGCTTCACCCGCTACGGAACCCACAAACGCTGAAATGAATGCTGAATCATGGAAAGAAACTGATGAAAATACAATCGTCACTTTATTGACTTATGATTTAAGCATTCCTATTTCCGAAAGGGTTTCCGAAATGCTTGATGATGAATATGAAGATTATGATTTGCCGACTCTTGAATGGTATTTGACCCGTTCATTTAATGGTCAAGGGGATTGGATGACCGCCTCCTTCGGAAAGAATGATATTGAACAAGCATTGGATATGGTTCATGGAAGAATGGGTAAGCCAACCAAATACGGCTACGGTGCAGAATCCCTTGAAGATTTCAACGGTATGGAATCAGTCGTTGTTGAACCACCTATGGGTCGTGGTGTTGCTCAATGGTATTCCGAAGAAAATGAGTCGGCTGAATATGAACCTTCATCCGAACCCGAAGGAAGCACACCTGCTACTGAACCAACAAATGCTAATTTCTCCGCAGAAAGTAAAAACCGTTGGGTGAAGGGCAAGGATGGAAAAACTTATGTTTTGAGAAAGAAAACGGGTCGCATTATTACTCACAATGCTGAATCCTCACCTTCTTCATTTGACATTACATGGGAAGATGCTCAAGGACTTTCTTCACCGAGCCTACCACCCGAAGGCATTCACTTTGCGGAAACCGAAGACTCCACTTATGAATATGTCATGGGTATGATTGAAGACCTTTCCGACGACGATTACATGGACTTTTGTTATGAAATGGATATTGACCCCGATGACATGGAAGAATTGTCTTCATTCGTGATGAGAAATTACGATTCAAACCGTGTTATGGGATTCCTCAAAGATAGAGGAATGGTTAAAGGTTATCAATCCGACTCCGCTATTTATGAACCAAGTAGTGAACCCGAAGGTAGCGAACCTGCAACAGAACCTACCAATGAAAATCCTGATTTATTCGGTGCTGAATGTATGAATTGTAAAATGGCTGAATGTATGTGTGCTGAATACTATGATGCTCAAGAAACCTTAGAGGATTACACACCTATGGAATCAGTCGTTGTTGATGATACTTCATATCAACCTGCTCAAAACTACGGTGCTGAATTTGAAGGAGAGTTCACCGATTCAGTCAAGAAAGGTGCAGGTTGGGGTGTAGGACTCGCATTAGGCTATGGTCTTTTGACAACAGGTTTAATCGGTCTTGCAGAATTACTCGGAAGAAGAAGAATGAACAAAGGTGAATAAATATGAATGCGACCCTTAAGAATATGTTGTTTGGTGCGGGTGTTGCTACCATTTTGCTTTATGTTTTTGACGAGGAATTACAACCACTTGTAGACAAATCAAAGGGCTTCCTTTCGGGTATGCTAAAAGGAAATGAAACCAAAGAAGCAAGCGGTGTTAATACCGAAGGTGATGTATTAGTCGGTGGAAATCGTGTTTATCAAATCCCAATTAACAACGGTGGAACAGATATTCCCGTAATCACCCCTCTTGCATCTCCTGTTTCGGGCATCGGTCAATATGTAGGACAAACCGCTTATCCTATGGGCGGTGCTGAAAACAATTTGGAATCCTTGATTGACGGTGCTTCGTGGATGAATGCCGCTTCTTATACCAATGCCGCATTCGGTCAAAATTATGACGGCAGGGGCATTGGAAATGAATGATAACTTAGCGTTTGAAAAATCCCAAACACTATCGGAAAATATGCAGTAATGCGTTTTGCCCCGAAAACTTAGCGTTTGAAAGCAAACCTTTTTATACCCGTTCAATATGTGCTTGAAACATGAGCAACAAGCGAGCCATCCGAACCGACACTTTGAATTTTGAAGCCTTTGAAAATACTTTGACTCCAAAATTGAGCCAAATTCTTGAAAACCCCAAGCATTATGGTGAAAATGAACACCCATTTGCACGATTGTATAATGAATTCCGACACCATGCAATTCACATTATGCACCCCCAAACTAATGTTCACATGAACACATATATTAGTGATTTCTATAATGCAAGTTATCAATATGACCGAATTAGCGATTATGCAATTTTCTTTGATTCATTGGCTAATGAAATGAAATCATACTTCTTTAGCAAAATCACCATTGATGTAGCAAAGGCATTCGGAATCTACAATGAAATGTATGCTCTCCATGAAGAATACCAAGCGGTTCAATACCGTAAAGACCCAAATACAAACCGCAGAATTGATTGGAATGAGCAAAGGAAACTTCAAGAACCGTTTGTTGAAAAATTCAATGAATTGCTCGGTGAATTCTCGGATATTTGGAATAATGCTATCCGTAATCAAAAAAATGAAACGATTCTTTACGATAATCACGAAATCAAAATTGAATATCCTAAAATCCATTACATGAGTCCCTGCGAATCCGAAGAAGAATTTATGGAATCATTTGTAAGGTATCATATCAAAGATAATGCGGAAACAAAACAAAGTATGTCGGTCTTGAAAGACGATAGCCGAGCCGAATTCCTTACTCGCCTCAAGAAAAACAACCCTATTTTGTATCTCGGTCTTTGTCAATGGATGCAATTTATGACTGTTGATAACGGCAAAAAGGAAATTAAGACTGTTGCCCTTGTTATAACCTCCACAAACCGAAGCCACAATTCTTTCTACAATTGTGAAATGGATGATATTTCAAACGAAAATTACAACAAGACCTTTTACCAACCAATCAACGAAATTTTCCCTGCATTGTCGGTTGAATCCGTTTCAAAGGCAATCATCAACCTTGACTCATTGGTTATTCACTACAATGACCTTTACAACACATTCCTTCCCCTTTGTGAAGCCTATACCGAGGTTTATGAGTCCAATGAAGAAAAGACGGAAGCATCGTTGAAAAGTGCAATCAACACCGACCTTTCAGCACTTTATTCTGTTGAAGAAAACAAGCCTCATGTTGTTGATTATATCGCATGGGTTCACGGTTTCAATCACAACCTTATGGCTGATTCAATCATTACCAACAAGAATAACAACGCAATTTCTTACATGGATTTCAACCGCAATCAACAATTGACGACTTACTTAACCTTTCACCGAAACCAATCACATTTGTTAGACATTTCTGCTATCGGTTTGGATGAAGATGACCGCATGGAATTGAGCCGTATGTTCAACCGTCATATTGATGAGCAAGTGCAAAGCCATGATTGGAATATGCGAAACCACATCAAGCAAATGACCGCCATTCAAAACAGGCACGAAGAGTCAATTGAACAACAACGGAAGGCGTTTAAAGAATTGATTGCTCAATGATTGTCTTTAGATAACAAGACGGACAACAATAAACCATGAGTCGTGTCCTTGACTTTAGGGATTTGCGGGAACGGGTTCTTGCAGGTGAAGAGGAAGAGGATTTAGAACCTGTTGAAGATACCCCGCTTCAAATTGAGGCTCAAGAATCCATGACACTTATTCCGTTCTGTTTATCCGTAGGCACATTTGGTTTCTTGACCTATGACCACTTTCAAGACAACCCTATTTTTAGCGGTTCAACAAGAAACATGATTCTCATTGGTTTGGGTGTATTTCCGTTAGGTTTGGCTTTAGGAAGGCTAAATCGTGGACTAAACGCCCAAAGAATCAACAAAAATTATGAAAAATTACTTGATGAAGCCGATGCTAAGATTGAGGAATTGGAAAAGGAAGTAGAAGAAGCCGAAGAAGAAAAAGAAGCGGAACAAGAAGCCGAAAATGAATCCAATTCTTATCACTTTGATTACCTTAACGCTGATGATTCTTCACACCATGTTCCTTCGCTCGGCTTTGGCGTATCGGCATTCGGTCAAGAAGGGGTTATTTTTAGACCGCCTGTAACGGAGAGTCTTTGGTGAAACAATTAGATAACAAGAAGGATTAAGTGATAACATGGAATTGGAATTTTACTTTCCCAAGACTAAATCTAAACACAGGTGCATTCCGACAACAGGAAAGGTTTATCCATCAAAAGGAGGAACAATCCGATACGGTGTTCAAGCAACGATGAACGGTTCTAAATCATTACCAAAATATATCAATGAGGAAGAATTCAATCGCTTAGGTTTTAGTGCTGAAACTTTTGAGGCATCGGTTAGTGTAGGCGAAAAACAAGTCCATTCTCGCAAAGGCTATGATATTGATAATGAGTTATCGGGCTTCTCAAACATGGAAGTCGGTGATATTGATTTTGAAGACTATGAAGACGAAATTATTGAATCCGTTGAAGATGAAATTATTGAATCCATTAGAGAATCCGTTGATGGTTATTCCGAAGTGCTTCAAGATGGAGATATGGATTCGGGTAGTGTCAATGTTGATACCGAACTTGAAATTACCGTTCCTATTTCGGGCGACATAGATTATGAATGGACCGCAAATAAAAATTATGATGATGATGAAGGTAAATGGAATGCTGAAACCTTTGATATTGAGGAATTATTTTCCGAATCAAACGGTAAAGTCAATCTTACAATTAAAGAAATGGAATTGTTGAGAGCAATTGAAAACAATTACAAACTCAATGAATGGGATGACGAAATGATGATGGGAAGCCTTTATCACGATGAATGGAACATGACAGTTTATCGTGGAGTTATGTCTTCATTAGCCCAAAAAGGAATCATTGAAATTGGTGAACCCGAAAAAATCGGAGGAAAGGTCGTAGCAAATTGGGTTTTTGTCAATCCAAAATACATCGTAGGACAAGAATACGATATGGAAATTGATTGGAATATGTTTGAATGCAAAGAATTGATGAAAGAATACGGTGTTGAACCCGAACAAATTTTTCAAATACTTGATAGAGTTAATCCCCAAGCATTTTCACAACAAATGGATGCTGAAACCTTTGAATCCGATAAAGAGTATTTGAGCCGAAAAGAAGAGGTTGCAGGTTTAGACGACTATGAACGCTATCAATTATATGATGAAGGAAGAATGACTTGTGATGAATGCGGTGCAGACGATAAAACCGTTGGATTTGTTGAAGAAGGTTATAAATTATGCGAACCTTGTGACCGTGAATGGATGGCTAAACAAGGATATGAGGCTGAAACCTTTGAATCTTCTTCTAATAATTGTCCTATTTGTAAAGGGGATATTCACGGTGATATGAGCATGATTGGCGAAGAAATTGTTCCCGATATTTGCGGAAAATGTGATGTTTATGTAATGCCTCAAGGTTCGGATTTCAAAGTTTCTTGTATGGAATGTGGCTTTGGTGATATTTACGGTTCAGCAACCCCTTGTGAAGAATGTGAATCCATTGAGGAAAAAATTAAAACCGTCAATAAGGGTGCTGAAACCTTTGATGCAGAATCGGGTCAAATGTGTGAAGTGTGCTTTGGAAATGATGATATGCCTTATGATTCCGACCATTTCACCGAATGTCGCAGATGTGGGAAATCAGTTTGCATAGATTGTGAAGGAGAAATGGAACATCACCCCGAATGGTCTAAAGTGTGTGCTGAATGTTCAAATGTGTTAGACAATGTTCACGATTATGGGGCAGAAACCTTTGAAAGTCAAAATTCAAACATGAAATTAGCATTAGGATTAACGGGATTGGGAATTGGTCTTGCATTATGGAAAGGTAAAGAATTACTTTCGCTTTGGGACAGAATTAAAGAAAAAATGGAATAGAGAAACCTTTAATAACCTGTTTCACTAAGGGATTATTATGCCGATGTATGAACAGTCCAAGACTTTGTATAAGCAAACAAGTAGTGGTTCGTTAAGAATGTGGCGAGCAGATTTGGTTTCAATTGACGGTCAAGGTTTTGAATTAACATTTTCTGATGGTCAAGTGGGCGGTAAAGTAAAGACTTCTAAACCAAAATTTATTTCGGCAGGTAAAGCAGGTCGGACTCCATTAGAGCAAGCGGAATTAGAATTCAATTCAAATGTCAATAAGAAAATTGATGAAGGCTACAAAGAAACCGAACAGGAAGCCCTTGATGATGTTTTCATTCGCCCCATGCTTGCCGTTGATTTCAAGAAACAATCACACCGTATGCAATTCCCTGCGGTTGTTCAGCGAAAATTTGACGGTGTTCGTTGTATTGCATATTTATCCCCCGATGGCGAAGTAGTCCTTGAATCCCGAAGAGGCAAACCATTCCCTCATTTGAACCATTTGCGTGAAGCGATTAAACCACACCTTCTTGATAATGAAATCCTTGACGGTGAATTATATTCCGACACTTTAGATTTTCAAAAGGTTGTTGGCTTGGTCCGTAGGGAGAGTATCAGCCCTCAAGACTTAGACGATATGCAAGAAGTTTCTTACAGAATCTATGATATGTTCAGCAAAGACGATAGTATCACAAATATGCCGTTTGCAGGTCGCTACAAGCGTGTTACAGACCGTGTAAATGCAATTGGTAGTCCATTGGCTATTGTTGAATCTTATACCGTAGAAAACGCTGATGATGTGCGAGAATACCATGATAAATTCGTGGGTCAAGGATATGAAGGCGTTATGGTTCGCAATCCCCGTAAGCCTTATGAAATGGATAAGCGAAGTAGTGGTTTGATGAAATTCAAGGACTTCAAAGACGATGAATACAAAATTGTAGGCTATACCGAAGCAACAGGAAACGATGCGGGAACGGTTATTTGGACTTGTGTTGCCCCCAACGGATTGACATTCAATGTTCGCCCAAAGGGAACGAGGGAAGAAAGAACCGAAGCCTTTGACAACGCAGACTCATACATTGGAAAAATGCTCACGGTTCGTTATTTTGAATTAACCAACGATGGCGTTCCCCGATTCCCTGTCGGTATCGCAATTCGTGATTATGAATGAAGGCTTTAGATAACAAGCCAACGCATAATAATTCATGGTTGCCCCACAAGGTTACAACATTGTTTGTGATGCGGGGGACTTATACAATCGCAAATGTTACACCGTCAATCCAACAACGGGTGCGAAGGAAGAAATCATTGGATATACAAACAATGGCGACCCGATTTCAAAAGGTCAAAGTAATTCTTCATGGCTTGCATGGATTCCTTCATTGACTACGCTTGATTTAAGCGGAAATCCTTATCAACCATACGGTGAAGCGGGAATTCCTTATACAAAAGGAGGGTCTGCTATTGGTTCATGGATGCCGTCAAGCGGTGCGGATATGCAAGACTATTACTACTTGACCGAAGTAATGCCGGGTTCACAATCTCGCAAAATGTATAATAAAAGAATCTGTTCTCCGCTATGGAATACTTTTGGTTGTAAGACTGAACCTGTAAAAAATGACGAAATAAGCGGCTCTCAAAATCCGTCAGGTTCCCAAGATACAGAAAAAACAACAATTTTTGACAAAGTTAAGGCAATTTTTGGTGCTGAACAAAAACCAAGAATTTTTCCTAATATGCCACTTATACCACTAATTGTAGGTGTAACGGGTATTCTTTATTTTGGATTCAAACCAAAAGAAATTAAAAACAAAAGGAAGTGGAATTTTTGACGGAAAGTGAAAAAGAAGTGATTCAAAAAGACGCTTCAAGACCTGTTGCTGAAGCAAATGAACAGGCGAGGGAGGCATGGCGTGGTTGGGTTATCCCTGCGGTTGGTTCTGCGGCGTTCTTTTCTTCTATGTTGCTGAATGGTGTTAAAAATTATAAGTCTTATGGTTTTCCTACTCATGTATTTAGCAGAACCGATTGGGTATTATTGTCTTTACCTATCGTTGTAGTCGGTTTGGCTTTGTCGGATATTTTTATGGAGGATAAGACATGAAATTGAACAAACATTTTTTGATTGTTTCGGGTGTCACATTTGGTGTATTCTTTGTTGAAGCCTTAATTCATTACAATTATGGTATTTTAGAATCTAAGAATGTGAAATTCAATTGGGAAACCTTTTTAGAAGATTGGACTATTCCCAAAGGAAAATCCTTAGCAAAAATGGCTACAATTGTAGTAGTAGCAAGCACATTAAGTGGCATGATTATCAACAAAGTAGAAGCCTCCGTTTAAAGAGGTTTAGATAAATAAAGGTTCAATGTAATTTCATGGATGATGACTTAGCCGAAGCATTAAGGCGAAAATCATCGTTTTTAGAACAACGAAAGCGTAGTCTTGGACCCGAATACTATTCAAATAAGCATTTTTGGGACAGGATGTGGGAACAGGAATGGGTCAATCTTGAAGAAGTCAAACAATTAGATAATGAAGAAATATTAGAAACAATCCCTGTCAATCACCCAACCGTTGAATTTGAAGGTAATTCATATACGATTTACACCTACTCGGATTTTACAATGTTGCATAATCAAGGTATTTTTAGAGAAACGATTTTTATTTTAGACCATACGGGAAAGTGGCGTAAAAATGTAATCAATGAATTAGAATCCTATGGTTTTCAATTAGTTAAGAATTACAAAAGAGGGATGTTGTTATTAGAGGTGAGAACATGAAAGAAAAGAAGTATCAAAAAATGGTGAATCAAGAATACTTGAATGCGAGGCAATTAACGGTTTTGAGTATTATTGTGTTGGCTATCATTCAAACAATTCCTATATTCATTGAACCCACACCTTTTACTGAATGGATGCTTTTAGGTTATACGGCAGGTGTTTCTACTTGTGCGATTGTTGGTGCTATTCTTGTTCAACATAATGCGGATAAAATTACGCTTTTGTATAAGCGAGCATTTAATGAAGATTTTTATGAAACGATTGATACATTAAATGAAGTAAGGAAAACATTTGAGGAAGAAGACGCTGATGGTGAATTATTGAAGGATTTATTAGGTTTAATGAGGGCATATTTGAATGCTCAAGCGAACCCGCTACAACCTCCAACAACGGAAGAGTTAGGTGTTTCCGAACCGACCCCTTATGACTCGGAGGATGAATTATTTTCTTGATTTCTCCAACCCCCATTTCTCCGAAGAAGTGCTAATTTTAACAAAGAAAATGTGTCGGATTTCATGTAATGCTTTAGATAACAAGACGGATAATAAGGAAACAATAGGTGATTAGTCATGGCAAATCAAGACCCACAACCTGAAATTTACACTACAAGACATACATTTGACGCATCTTCCGTTGCGGTTTCTGCGGGGACAACCAACCTCGTTTCTGTTTATACAAACCAAGCAAACAATGAAGAAGTCCGTATCTATGGTGTTGCCGTAAGAATCATTGACGAAAATGGTGATTCAGTAACTTCTTTGACTGATTTCGCTATGAGTCTTCAAGTCGGACCGAACAATGTTCCTTCAAATCAATTTGACATTGGATGGTTGCACACAAACCTCGCAAACGGTGGTGGAATCCTTATGTTCCCATCTCCTGTATTAGTCCTGTTTCAACAACCTTTGGGTGTTGTCATTGAAGCAAAAACGGCTATCGCACAAGCAAGCAACAGAAAGCGAACCGTTGTTGTAGATTTAATCGGTGAATTGGCTATTCAAAAAGCCCCTCCCGGCTATCGCAATCCTCAATGAATTGATTTAGATAACAAGCCCACCCATAAGTAATTATGGCGGTTCGCAGACAAGCGTATGAATGGCGAAATGTCATGCCTATTGGTCAAAAAGTTTCGTTAAACAATCATCCTGTTTTGAAACCGAATCAAGTCCACACTATCGCATTATCAAAAGACATTCCTATTGACATTTTCGTTGGTAATATCGGTAATACACTTGATATTCCCGCAGAATTGAAAGCGTTTCAATACATTGTTTTGGATGCCGTAGCCGTATCGCACCCTACAATTCATGTTCAAATCTATGTCAATACTACACGGTATTTTGAAAATCCCGATGGAACGGTTTCTAAGGGTATTTCGGGAAACATTGTTCCTTTTCCTAATGGTCGGAACGGCATTTTGAATTATGACTACAAAAATGGTTTAAATCCGCCATTGTATATTGCCCCTATGCAGACATGGGGGATAGAAATTACTCCTTTAGAAGACATTCCCGAATATACGGGTAATGATGTAACGGATTCTAATATTGCTTTTTGTTTTGTGAAATACCTTTTAATTGATGGAGTAGATGCTCTCGTTGCGAAAGCGTTGATTGATGCAGGTTGGGAGTTATCGGTTGAAAATATTCAAAAATACAAAGAAATTATTCTAAAAAACCATATCTTAGCCGCTACATCCGAATTGCCGCCTACAATTTCAAGAAGAAAACGGAGGGTTTAAGATGGCGATTCGTGGAGAATTATATGAATGGGATATTACGGGTATTGACATTAACACTATCAATGATTTACCAACCGCAGGTCAAGAATACTCTATATTTTCAACAGAATTTGGCTCGGCAATTGAGCAAACGGCTTTAGTATCGGAAGGTGATTTTATAGTCATCAATAGGATTTCGTGCAAAGAAGGAGTATCGCCAAACGAATATGAATTAGACGGCACGACATTAACAAAATGGAATCCGAATATGTTTATTCAAGTAGTAATCAATACAACGGGTTATTATCGTGACCCACAAAACCTTTATTCTGCGGGTATTTCGGGCATGGCGAGTCCATATCCTCAAACGGTTTATCGCACGAAGTATTATGATTTATTTCCGCCTATTTATGTGTTGCCCGACCAAACATGGGATGTCCGATTTACGCTATTTAACGATATTCGGGGTGCTTACGCAGACGGTTTATTTACAGATGTAGCCAATAATTTAGTGATTGCATCAGTATTTGTTGATTATACATTATATGATGGAACGGATGCTATGCTTGCTCGCAAATTGTTATCATTAGGTGTTCCTGTAACGGTTGATTCTGTTCAATGGCTTCGTCAATTGATTCTTAAAAATCGTGGATTAGATACTGAAACATTTGATTTTTACTTGAAAGCAGTAAGGGAAATTGCTAAAAAAAGAAAAGAGCAAAGAAAATTACAAGGTATTGCTACAATATCGGATTATGAGCCTTAAACCTTTAGATAACAAGAGCGACAATCTTAATACATGGCTACCAATCAAAATGGTAATTCAACCAATCCTTATGATAGGAGAAGGGGGTATGTAAATCCTTACGGTAAGCAATCCTTACAAACGGGGGCTTCAAACAAAGCCGACAATGTGGATGCTACGCCAATTCCGTATTCCGAGCAAAAAAAACCGGGAACAGGTATTCCTTCAAAGCCTGTTCGTCAAGGATTAGACCCTACAATTTATGACCGTCAAACTCAAGCCCCTGTTGCCGTAGGTTCAACCGAAACTTCTTTATTTACATCAGTCTACCCGTGGTTCCTTGTCCCAAGACCGACTTCTGCGAATGTAATTCAACGACAAAAGGTTGATTTCAGTTCTATTTCATTACCGAACAATTCATACCTTGACGCTTTAGTATTGAATGTTTCAAGAGCGCAGGGTTCTCAATTTTCTTCTGTTGCGGGAACATTACCTGCCGCACCTCCCACCGTTCCTCAAAATACATTAACTGCAAGCGGAGAAGCGATTCAAGGTCGCCAACCTTATGTTGCTTCCGAAAACCGTTTCCCGACGGGTAGTGGTGGAACAATTAGTGCAGTAGCGGGTGCATCAACATTTACACCTGCTTCAAAGGGTGAATTTTACAAAATTAGTGGATTCGGTCATTCGGAAGTTCCTACATCAACCGCAGGTATTACTTATCAAGTTTGGGTAGATAGTCGTTTAATGATGGAATGGAATGATTTTCAATGGTCGCCTGTAACTCCAAAACAAGACCAATGGCATTTTGATGTTCCTTTGTTTGTTGAATCACAAATTGTATTTAGAATCATCAATGAAACAGGTTCAACCGTAAATACGGGGACTATTGAGGCTTGTTTTAGTGGATGGTCGGAACAAAAGATGGGCTTCTTGGAAACGGATAAGGTGCAAATTGAAACGATTTAGGGATGATGCCTTTTGAGCAATTTTTACACAGGTGGAGGTTCAAAAACCTCTTCTCAATTAGTCGGAACCACGAATTTCTTTTTAGAAGTCGCAAAGGGAACCGTTTTAGGACACACAACCGTTCATAAGTTTGGAAGAAATGATGAAATAGATACGGGGACTGACCCCGAAGATGTTTGGACTTATGGTGGATTATACACCTACAACGATACGCCTTCTATTCAATACATTTCTTCTTCTAATGCTTTAGACATCGGCATGGAAATTACCGTTCAAGGTCTTGATGAAAATTATGGAGAACAATCAGTCACAGTCTTGTTAAACGGTCAAGCACAAACCCAAATTGGAACGGGTGAATTATTTGTTCGTGTATTTCGTGCTTTCACTTCGGGACCAATAGCATTTGCAGGTAATGTGTTAATTTATGATGATACCGTAGTTTCAGTCACGCTTGGTGTTCCTTCACCGACTACAAGTGTGAAAGCCGAAATCCGAGCCGAAGACCAACAAACTTACATGGCTTTATACACCGTTCCCGCAGGTAAAACGGCTTATTTTATGCAACATTCTTCCGACATCACCAAACCCAATTCTTCGGCTCAAAATGCCGTGATGGATATACGGATTAGAGAGTTTGGAGGTGTATTTAGAAGCAAACAATTGGATGGATTGACTACGGATGGGGCATCTTCTTTTGATTTCGTTTATACCTTGCCCGAAAGGATTCCCGAAAAAAGTGATATTCGGATGCAAGTTAGGTCTGTTTCAGCAAATGACATGGGCGTTTCCTCCACCTTTGTTCTCATACTTGTTGAAAATTGAAATGCTTTAGATAACAAGCCCAACAAAGATACCCTATGAGTAATTCTTACGGCGGTTCAAATGCAGGTAAGGCAGGTTTGCGGGTTCGTGAAGTAGACGGTAACCCTAATGTAGCGGGTGTTAATGACATTATCGTTTCAAATGGGACATTAACGGATGATGGAAACGGAACAGTTACCTTGACCACAGGTGGTGGCGGAGGTTCGGTTTCAATTACCGCAAATAATACAGGAACGACCTTTGTTGATGCTTCCGTAAATCCTTCGCCAATCACAGGCACAGGAACAATTTCAGCCGATTTAAACGCCACAGGAACGGCTTCTTCAAGCAATTACCTTCGTGGTGATAACAAATGGTCTAATATCATTTCGGGAATTCATACCGAAGCGGTAGCGGCAAACACAATCATTACATCAATTACAGTTTCGGTATCAACATTAACTTCCTCCGATTCAATCACATATTCTTTAGTTAATAATGGTGTGCCTCCGCTTACACCACAACCTGCAAATCCGGGTGACGGTTTAATCACCAACATTTCAACAGGAACGCCGGGTTCTTTTGACATTCAAGTTAATTTACAAAATCCCGACCCTGTTTTTCCTTCATCAATTGATGTTCATTATCAAATTATTTCGCAAACATGAGGTTGATTTAACATGATTTCTTCGGGTGGAAAGTTTTCGGGTGGTAAAACCGAAGGGGTTTCAAATACGCCTCTTATTCAAAAAGGATTTAGAGTTTTCCCGACGATTGCAGATAGTGAAGAAGAATACACAATTTCAATTCCGAATGTAGTAATCAATGAAAAATCAACATTTGCATTTTCTGTTTCTTTATTTCATCAAGCCCATGAGTTATTTTTAACAGAAGACCCTGTTATTACAGGATTAAATTATGAGGAAAACTTAATAAATGTGCGATTGAAAATAAAAAACACAGGAAAGGGTGCTTTTGAAGTAAAATTATTCTATACAATCTTCGGTGGTGGTTAAATTGGCGAATGACTACACAGGAGATAACACAGGTGACGCATTTCGCTTAGAGATTCTTGAAGAAGATGGTTTCCCCGATGTAAAAGGCGTTAAGAAAATCATTGTTTCCGATGGTTCACTTTCGGATTTAGGAGATGGAACGGTTCAATTAGCCACAGGCGGTGGAAGTGGAGGTGCAGGTGGTTTAACTACACAAGTCCAATACAACAAAAACGGCAATTTTGCAGGTAATCCCGGATTTACCTTTAACGAAATTACACAAAGCGTGACAATCGCTCAAGACCTTGATATTGGTGGTAAATTGACGGTTGCAGGTTTAATTGACCCAACGGGATTAGAATTAGACCCTCAAGCAAGCAATCCATCTAATGCAAACACACTTTGGTTAGATAGCACTAATTCTAATAAATTGAAACAAGGTGCAATCAACATTATTCAAGCGGGCGACCCGATTTCCGATTTAGTCAATGATGTGGGCTTCATTACTTCGGCTACTGCCCCTGTTCAAGAAGTCTTTGGAAGAACGGGTAGCATTGTAGCAACGGCAGGTGATTATACTACTGATGAAGTAATTGAAGGCACAAATTTATATTATACAGATGCGAGAGTATCAACGGTCATTTCGGCTACCGATATTTCTTCATTATCCGATATTGATATTACGGCAATTGCTAATGGAGAAGTGTTAATCTATAATTCAACAAGTGGTAATTGGGAAAACGGTGCAATTCCTTCAGCCCCTATTACTTCCGTTTTTGGTAGGGTAGGGGCGATTACTGCTCAAACAGGCGATTATACAACAAGTCAAGTTAATGAAGGCACGAATTTATACTATACCCAAGCCCGTTTTGATACTGCTTTTTCTGCAAAGACAACAGACGATTTAACAGAAGGTGCTACTAATTTATATTTTACAAATGCGAGGGCTTCTTCCGCCGCACCCGTTCAAAGTGTTAATGGTGCAACAGGAACAGTAGTTTTGACTACAACGCAGGTATCGGAAGGCACAAATTTATACTATACAGACGCAAGGGTAAATACGGTCATTTCATCTACTGATATTGGCGACTTAAATGATATTTCAATTACAGGTGTTGCTAATGGAGAAGTATTGATTTACAATTCAACAAGCGGCAATTGGGAAAACGGACCCATACCTTCTGCACCTGTAATTTCTGTAAATAGTAAAACAGGGGCGGTAGTTTTAAATACTGATGATATTTCGCAAGGAGTAGTTAATTTGTATTATGCTACAAGCCTTTTCAATACAGATTTCGCTACAAAAGATACCGATGATTTAACGGAGGGTGCTACCAATCTATACTATGCGACTTCGTTATTTAATACGGATTTTTCGGCTAAAACAACGGATGATTTAACAGAAGGTTCAACGAATTTATATTTCACAAACGCAAGGGCTTCTTCTGCCGCACCCGTTCAAAGTGTTAATGGTGCAACAGGAACAGTAGTATTAACGACTACAAACATTTCGGAAGGCACTAATTTATACTATACTAATGCGAGAGTAGATGCGAGAATTGCGTTGGCGGATATTGGCGACTTAAACGATGTAACCATTACTTCAATTGCCAATGGAGAAGTTTTAATTTACAATTCAACAAGTGGTAATTGGGAAAACGGTGCAATTCCCTCCGCCCCTGTATCTTCCGTTAATGGTCAAACAGGCGTAGTAGTGTTAGATACTGACGACATTTCGCAAGGGGCAGTTAATTTATACTATGCGACTTCTTTATTCAATGCTGACTTTGCTACTAAAACGACTACTGATTTAGCAGAAGGTAGCAATTTGTATTTTACAAGTGCGAGATTTGATACGGATTTCGCAGGTAAAACGACTACGGACTTAACAGAAGGTAGTAATTTATATTACACTACTGCAAGGTTTAATACAGATTTCGGCAATTCAAACATAGGTGGTTTAAATGATGTTGTTATTACATCGGTTGCTGATAATCAAGCCTTAATTTATGATTCTGCTACATCCTCTTGGAAAAACGAAGCCCTGCCTTCAGCCCCCGTCACTTCTGTAAATAGTCAAACAGGGGTTGTAGTATTAAATACGGATGATGTTTCCGATGCAACCGCAGTTAATAAATATTATGCTACAAGTCTTTTCAACACGGATTTTGCTACAAAAACGACAACGGATTTATCCGAAGGAACAAATTTATATTATACTACTTCAAGGTTCAACACGGATTTCGGAAATAAAGACACCGATGATTTGAGCGAAGGTGCTACTAATTTGTATTATACTACGGCACTATTTGATACTGATTTTGGCACGAAAGTTATCAATGATTTGTCCGATGTAGTCATCACAACGGTTGCTACAAACGATATTTTGAGTTATAATGGCACAAATTGGGTAAATGTTTCCGATGTAGTCCGTGATGGCGACAATGTTTCTGTATTAGCCAACGATGCGGGTTATTATGCAAGTGGCGATAACATTTCCGTAGGAACAATTACACAAAGTATAACAAATGGTATTCTTTACGGTGATTCGGGCGGTTTGGTTTCCGCAGTAACGATTGGAAGTGGATTGTCCTTTAGCGGTGGAACATTAACTGCTACGGGTAGTGGTGGAACAGTAACTTCCGTTGCTATGGATGGAGGCACTACGGGATTAACTTATACAGGTAGTCCGATTACAACAGGTGGAACAATTACGCTTGGAGGAACATTAGAAGTAGCCAATGGTGGAACGGGTGCAACAACAGAAGACGATGCAAGAACCAATTTAGGAGTCGCTATTGGTTCGGATGTTCAAGCGTATGATGCAGGTTTGGCGGATATTGCAGGTTTAGCCGTAACTGATGGTAATTTTATTGTCGGCAACGGCACTAATTGGGTTGCAGAATCGGCTTCTACTGCGAGAACAAGTTTAGGCTTGGGTTCAGCCGCTACGCAAAATACGGGCGATTTCCTACAAGTTTCTAATAATTTAAGTGATTTAGGTTCTGATTCTACTGCGAGAACAAATTTAGGATTAGGTGCAATCGCTACTGCAAGTAACACCGATGGAGTCCCCGAAGGTTCAAGCAATTTATACTTCACAAACACAAGAGCCGATGCGAGAATTTCTGCCGCAGATATTCAAGACTTAAACAATGTCACAATCACCACGCCTTCAACAAATCAAGTATTGACATATAACGGCACAATTTGGGTAAATCAAGCCATTCCTTCTGCACCTGTAACCTCCGTGAATGGTGCTACGGGCGTAGTAGTATTGACTACAACAAATATTGCGGAAGGCTCAAACTTATATTATACACAATCCCGCTTTGATACTGCGTTTGGAAATAAGGACACCGATAACTTATCGGAGGGTTCTACTAATTTGTATTATGCGACAAGTCTTTTCAACACGGATTTCGGAAATAAAGACACCGATGATTTGAACGAAGGTTCAACAAACCTTTACTTTACAGATGGAAGGGCTGATGCTCGGATTGCCGCCGCAGATATTCAAGATTTGAATAATGTAGTCACCACTACGCCATTATCGGGTCAAGTTTTGGAATACAACGGCTCAAATTGGGTTAATTCAACACCTACAAGCGGAACAGTTACTTCTATTGTGACTACTGCACCGATTACGGGGGGAACAATCACTTCAACAGGAACAATCGGTATCACACAGGCTTCTGCAAGTGCTGATGGTTATTTGTCAAGTGCTAATTGGACTACTTTCAATAATAAATTACAAGCGGGGGACAATGTATCGGATTTAATAAATGATGCGGGATATACAACCAATACAGGAACGGTTACAAGCATTATTACAAGTGGTCCATTGACAGGTGGAACAATCACTACAACAGGAACAGTAGGAATCAATCAAGCCACGACTTCAACAGACGGTTATTTGAGTAGCGTTGATTGGAATACTTTTAACAATAAACAACCTGCGGGTGCTTATTTAACTACTGTTGCCGTTGATGGTGTCACGATTTTAGGTGATGGAACGCTTGGAAACCCCTTATTCGCCGCAGGTGGAGGTGGGGGAGGAATCTCTATTGGTGATGCGGTGGGTTCGGGGGCATCGGGTTCAATTTTATTCGTGGATGCAGGAACTAATCTTGCACAAAACAACGGACACTTGTATTGGGACAACGCAAATACCCGATTAGGAATAGGAACAACCTCGCCATCTCAAAAACTTCATGTTTCGGGAACAATCCGTCAAACCAATTCAACAAATGCGGTTTTGGTTTCGGATGGAAACGGCGATATTGGTTCAGCAAGCAATCTGCAAGATGTAGCCTATCTTCAAGGTGCTTTCTTACCCCCTGCCCCCCCTCCAACGCCAACGGGTGCATTACCCGATTCTCCGCTACCGTCGTTACCTGTAAGTCCTGTTGGATGGGTTGAAGTGAACATCGGTGGTTCGCCATATTATTTACCTGCATATCAATGAATTTAATTATTCATTAGAAACGGGTAGTGTAGCCTGTCCTTCGGGCAATTGATTAGCAAATGCTACATTTTGAATTTTTTCAATGACTGAAATAAGGGTTCTTGCAGTATCAAGACCTTGAACGGTTGCTTGTTCACAAAGTCGGAAAATCAATGTCAATTCTTTTTCGGTCAAATCAAGACTATGGGCGGTCATAAATAGTAATTGTTATAAGGTGTATTTAATACTTTACTTTACAGGAACATTTGAATAATCGCTTTCGGTAATATCGCCTTCAAGATAGGTTTCATTGTAATCAGCGACTTCTTCACCCTCTTCCTTTTTAACGGTTTCGGCTTCTGTTTTCGTTGTGTTGTTTTTAGGGGCAGATTTGTCATTGAAACCCAATAAATCAGTCCATGATAAACCAACAACGGCTAAGACTCCGATAATGATGACACCCGCCATTTTCAAAGCACCGAAAAAATCACCTTTACCTTCGGAGGTATTTTCGGACTCAATCATGCCATCATATTCTTTGAATGACTATCTAAGACTTTTTAATGCTTCTAAAATCGCTTTTGCTTCTGCTTGCGATTCGCATGAAATTGTTCTTTTTGATTCGGTGTTTATGAGCATCCAACCCATTGACGCATCGGTTCTCGCATACAATAATTCGCTAATTTCCCAAGCCACGATTATTCCTCCGATGAATTGAAAGTAAATCCTTTGAAAGAACCTTTGTCCTTTGATTTTCCTTTCTTAAATCGTGGAGGGCTAAACCAACCAACAATTTTTGCATTTTCGGAAGAGGTTGATTTTTGCCACGCAAGAACGCCATTAGTCCATGAGCCTTTCGGTCTTTCATTAGGAACACAATTTAAAGGATGAACCGTTGCATTTGGAAAATCTTCAATAAACATTTGTTGGTATCGCCCGTTCCTATTACTTGAACCCATGATTAACCATAATCAAAACGGGTATTTAATGGTTTAGTCAAACAATTTATTTTGAACGCTTTCATCACCTTTTGAAAAAGTGTCTTGAACCCAATTATGAACCAAACGGAAAAGGTTATCTGTATAGCCATCAACACCGTATTTTTCAATGATTTCGTCAATTAAGCCATCATACTTTTCAACCGACCCTTGATGAACAGTCAATATCAATTTATGATTGCATATTTTATCTTCAATTTCACCTGTCATTGGATTTTCAGCGTCTTTTTCAATAACTTCAATGCACTTACCCGAAATTGGCGGTCTTCGGTATTTTGCCCCACATTTTGTGCATCTCACTTTTTGTTGTCCGTAAGCCCTTAGATTTCCTCTCATGTCCCGAATCAAGTGTCGGTTAATCAATCGCCCTGCTTGGTCTGCGTTATCAACGGCTCTAATTTTTTCACCTAATTCAAATTGCATAAATGTTTTTTGTTTCATAGAATCCAAAGCGGTATAAGGATTGTATTTCGGACCCTCGCAAGCATCGGTTGTTTCGTGTGTATAACCAAATCCTTCAAAAGCGTTTAATCCTTTTTCTAATCTCACTTCAACGGTTTCAACACCCAACGAGTTAGTAGCCTCTTTTGCTTGAGGTCTATTCATTGTTCCTTCATAGAAAGAAATTGGATAATCCCACATAGTATCAACATTTAATGCTTCTTTATCAATTTCGGTAGGTTCAATTGTCATCGTCAAAATCAACGGTGCATCCATCAATCCGCCTCTATTTCCGGGTAAATAACTTCTTGAAAAGTTAATAAGTCCATCCATTAACATAATAATTGCGTCAATATCGCCATCACAATTTCTTCGTTTTGCGGCGTGAAAGTAAGGGTGTCCGTAATGCCCTTTAATATCAGCGAATCCAATAATTCTTGCTAAAATTGCCCCCGAAGTGTGCGGTGCAATACCCATAATTAGATGACCTACTAAATCGTTAATTTCTTGACAATTATAGTAACTATCCATGTCATAAAGAGTCATAAGCATATCATCAACAAATTTTGTAGTATTCAATAAAGAAGTAGCACAATTCATGGGGACTACCACATCTTGAGGCATCAATTCTAAAACATCGGTGTCTTTATTGCATTCATAACCTAATTCCCTTGCTTGTTTTACTGTAATTCCGATTTCTTTTGGTTTGAAATGCGTCATTGTAATATCCACCATGTCAAAACGAATTGTCCCATCACGGAATGTGCTAATATCATTCTTTTCACGCAGAATACCTTTGATTAGATTTTCATTCATTTTGTCTTTGCTTGTCATACCCTTTACGCCTTTGACTTGCGGATTGATACTAATTCTTTTCTTTTTATTTTCTTGACCGAATACTTCTTCAATACCCATTTTTTCTTCTGCTTCTTTGACTTGATTAAGAGCATTTTCCCACAATTCATTAGCGGATATTTCGGGGTATAATTCTTTGTAATCATTCTTTGGGCTTACCCATTCATGTGATTGAAAAATTGTATTCTTTTTACAATTCTTACATACTCCTTTTGTAGTGAAATCTCCGCAACCTTCACAATAACGGATTCCTACTTGGATTGCATCATCACGCTTAGAAGCATCGGAAACCAAACGCTTAGAACCGACTTTATGACCGACTACAAACATAGTATGAATTGGTGGTTTCATTTCACGCATTTTGCTTCCTTCGGGCTTTCCCATTCGTGTTCCTATCCGATAAGTTACTCTTGGCTTTATGAGGAAATGTTGTAAAAAGTCGGATTTTTTACTCGTTTTTTGCTTATTAAGCGTCTTATGACGGTCCTGATACCCTAATTCATAATTTCTTATAGGCATAGACCTATCACCATAAATTTGAAATCCACTTGGAGTATTTCTCATATTGATTGCTAATTTATAGCAAACGATTCTCGCTTCTTCACTTTTTAAGTTACCGAATTTATCAACATTATTCAAAAGCGTTTCAAACTCTTCATCTGTAATATCATCATAAAATGCTACATATTCGGGTGCTAAAGGCACTTTATATTCATTGACATGACGAACCGCTTCTTGATAATTTTTGGGATAATCAATGCTTTTTTCTTTCAATACTTGTTTATGCCATTCGGGGACATACGGGCTTTCTAAAAGCACATGGTTATTTTCTAAAAATTCTCCGACAGGAACAAGTAATTCTCCTAAATCCCAAATGGTTTCAATATCATAATCGGGGTCGGTTGGATAACGAAGGGGTAATTCGTCATAATCAACAATAGTCTTTGCTGAACCGTCTTTGAATTGAATATACGGACCGTCTATGCTATCGCAAGGTGTCGCAACCGTTCCTTTTCCGGGTCTTTCATACTTCATTTGAGTCCCAATGACTACAAAACCTGCGAGAGCATTCATAGATGCGGGGTGAATTGAAGTAGTAGCCAACCCTGCTAAACGACTACGCCCATATCTCAATCTAAAGCCCCCTGTCGCCATTGGTTGCGAAAATACGGGGCGACCTGCGAGAACATCGGAAATGTATTTTTTATTGGGTTTAACGGTATTATCACCGCCTGTTTTTGAACCCTTAGCGAATGGTCTTAGCCAATCCCAACCATCAAGACCTAAAGCATCTACATACTTCAAAATCTTAGGTGCTTTCAAAACCAATCCTTCACAAAGAACCAATAGCATACCTTCACGGACTTTGTTTGTTCTTACTCTTGGTAAATCCCTTTGACCTGTAACTTCGTTGCCTACACCTTCACCATCAATGTAAATGGGACAAGACTTCACAATGGTTTCAATTTCGGGATTAGTGGGTCGGTGTTGAAGTCCTCTCGCATACGCACCTGTTTCTTCCTTATACCGTTCAATTTCTTCAAAAGACATTATCGGTGCTTTCAAATCAAAATCTCTTCTAATAATGTCGGCAATTAAGACTGAAAGTGCTTGCCCTGTTCCCCCTGCACTTCTAATCGGACCCGCATAAGAAACCGCTAAGGTATGTGTTGAGTCTTTGTTTTTAAGAATCCTTGCTGATACTACACCTTCAAGTGGTGCAACAAGAATACCTTCGGTTAATACCGCTAAACCTGCACAAATGCCGTGATAAATAGCCATTTCACTAAGTCTTTGAGAATCGGTATCGGGAGTCCATAGACCGCCTTTTTGCGATTCAAATTCTTTCATGGTGTCTTTGTAATCAGCAACGATTTCATTAGCAAAACCTAATTTGTTGCCGATTCCTTCACATTCAAAACAAGGACTTTCCCAATTGCCTTTTTTCTTTACGCCTGTGCCTCCACAATCGCTACAATCCATGAGCGTTCCGTAAAGGTATGATTCAGCACAAACAATCCGAGCGATTTCAATAGCGACTCTTTCACGATTGCCTTCAAAGTCTTTCGTCAAAGTCCGAATCTGTTCAGCCGTCTTTCTTTTGTGCAAGAAATCCAACAATTTTTGTGTTCGGTCTGCTAAATCATTTGCCTTTGGTATTTCAACGGCATTTTTTGGGTCATGTCCCTTTGCCCTCGCCTGTTCTGCGATTTCATAAGCGTGATTTGCTTCGGCATGAAGTCTTTTCAAGTAATCTGTATATGACCCCATGATAACCAATTGTCCGAACCTATACTTAAACCATAATATGAACGGGGTGGGATTTGAACCCACGAACCATTATAGACAGGAGTTTAAGCCCTGCGCCTTTGACCATGCTCGGCTACCCGTTCAATAAAGAATAGATAGCAACAAGTATATAATCATTCTTGCATTTCAGCGAAGCGTTCACTTAGAAGCAACAATGCGGAAGCCCAAAGTCCAACGAAGATACCCAAATTTTCATCGTGTAGTGCATAGATTCCGATACTTCCGATAATGGATGCGAGGCTCGCAATCAGTCCAATTTTTCTAATGTTCATCAATTTTCACCTCCGTTTTCAAGAATGCGGGAAATCAAATCGGCTTTCTTACCACTTACAGATAATCCCTTAGCCTTGAGTATTTCTTTCAATTTAGGGACAGTCAATGACAACAAATCATCCAAATCGTCAAGAATTTCTTCCTTTACATCATCAACAACGGTTTCAACATCTGTATCTAATACGCCATCCTCTTTTACATCTTCAAGGATTTCTTCTGCGGCATCTGCAACAGTTTCTAAAGCATCCTCAACGACTTCGGATAATTCAACATCAAGCCCCGTAGTATCTTCAATGACTTCTTCTAAATCATCAACGGCTTCTGCTAATTTTGCTCGCAGGTTTTTGTCATTTCTCAATTTATTCAAAATCAGTAGTCCGATAGTCGCAAGCAAAATAGCAACAAAAGTCCATTGTTCAGCGTTCATAAGCATCCATTATTATAACTTGTATTTAATGGTTCACAAATCCGACACATTCTTTCGGAAATACCTTTCCTGTTTAGGAGAAGGGGGTATTGTTCGGGGTCAGTAATTCGGATAAGCATAAAGTTTGCGACCACATGACAGGATTTCCCAAAATTCATTGTTGTCTATATCGTTTCCGTTGTAATCACACCAAAAAGGATTAACTCTCGGATTGTAAGCGACTTCAAAAATAGAAGCGTAATGATATTCAGTCCACGCCAATGAACGAATCACAACACGCCCTGCACGAATCCATGCACAAACGGTTTTATTTGCCCCGCAATTGATTTTTTCTGCGGTAGTCCTTTGATTTTTCAAGACGCAATCATAGAGAACCAATTGGTATTCTTCGGGGTCATAATAATTGACCTCACCGTTTGACAAGTCTTTTACTTGCCACTTCATAAAATTCTCGCCCTTTGCCAAGTGAAATCGGATTTGATACTTCCTCTCCATAGTCCACCCTAAGAAGCCACACTACTTAAACAATTTGTTCAGTAAATGACTTTTGCTTCCATTAGATACCCACCTGCAATCAATCCACTTAAAATTACCGTAGCGGGTCCGAGAGTCATACCGATAGGACTACTTTCACCTTTCAAGATGTAAGGAATTGAATGAAGTGTTTCTAAGACTCCTGTTGCCATAAGTCCTAAAGCCAAAGTATAACCTACTAAGTGAAGAGGTTTCTTTTCTTTTGCATAATACATTTTCGGATAATTTTTCATAATGTTCACCAAACGAAATGTGATTGTAAAGTATTAGAAGGTCTTAATGTCATTTCAGCATTAGAAGTGTTTGATTCTTCTTTTAAGGCATCAACGGCTTTTTGGTAATCTTCTTCGGAATCCAAACCATATTCTTTAGCAATTCCCAAATATGTTTCAAATAATTCAATTGATTCGGGTTCGGGCTTATCAATCACTTTAGCATCAATTGGAGTCCCATTTTTGAATACAACAAGAAGTGGTTTATCCTTACTTTCGGAAGAAACCGTCAAAGAAGATTCGCTTTCACGGAAAGTCCCTTCAACAATCCCTACGGAATAGGCATCATCACCATTGTTCCCGACAGGTGCAGTAGGTTCTAAGAAATTAGTAGCCGTTAATCCGACAGGCGTAGTATCTCTTAAGCCAATCAAATAATAGACGACACCGACACCGCCAATGATAGTTAATGCAGGTAATAAGTATTCTCTCAAGGTGTTCACCTATTTCTTATTGGTTGCTTTTGTTATCTAAAACCGCCCCCAAGTATTGATAAAAGAAAAGGATTTTCTTTCATACCCCTCTCCGAAGGCTCAAGGAAACCTTGAAGGAATGTGTCGGTAAAGAAATCAAAGCAAGCGATAATCAATTCTTACATCAATTGGTCCGTAGCCCTGTGCGTTTCCTTTTCTCAAATAAAACAATTGAAACTTTCCTGTTGCTCTTTTCTTTTTCTTATCAACATATTTTCCAACAGGCACGAAGTCAATAGTATTAGAAAAGTCAAAATCCTCATCAATGTTTCCCGTAGGTTCATCAAAATGAATATCATATCGTTTTGTAATGTTTTCTAAGACAGTTACTTTCTCGGATTTATCCCTTCGTTTATCCTTCATATCGTCTAATACATCAGCATTTTGCTTAAATTTGCGTGATAAAGAAGCATTTTTCACATTGACCCTCAAGAATTTCTTGGTGATTGCGTTCATAACTTCTTTTTGATAAGCCTTTGCTACTTGTTCGGGTGGTAGTGTAGAAAACATTGAAACATCTAATTGCCACCAAATGTCAGCGTATTCTTCGTCTTGATTTTTCTTATTCTTAGGTTTATTTGCATCGGGTCCGCTTAAAACACCCCTTCCCTGTATTTTACCATCAAAAGAAAGCAATTCACCATAATACACAATTTCATATTCATAAACAGGAACGAAATTACATTCCCAAAAATTGCCTCTTTTTTCAATGATAGGAATGCCTTTGTAGGTCTTTTGTGACATAGTTTTAACGGTTGTTTTCAATTGTTTAGCAGAAGCCGTAGCGGAATTGCCGTTGTGAATAAGAGTCAAGAAATCTTCTATTTTTTCTTCGGGTTTGCGAATGACTTTGATTGCTTTTCCTACTTGTGTTTTCAAATCAATACCTTGTTTGTCGGCATATCGTTTGACTGTTCTTCGTGTAGTCTTTGCTTGTTTTGAAGCCCTTTCAATACCCCAACCATTTCTCGCCATCAAATCTAAGGCGAGTTTAACACGGTTTTCGGTTTCCTCATTCATAGGCTCACATCATTACTTTGGTTGCATTCATTATTTAATGGTTTTTGTTGTAAAGCCAAATCAATTCACGGATTTTTTCATGCACGATATACCGACCATCTTCAAATACCGTAAATCCCATGCAAAAGAAATGAAAATAATCCTTTCTTGCTACATATTCCATCAAATCACGGATAGGTTCTTCACTTCTTTCTTCCCAAATTTCATCGGGGTGTTTATCGTTGTAAAGTGCCGTCAAGAATTCATACCTTTCATCCCAATCCATAGCCTTAACCATAATCAAGAATTTCGGGTAGTAATACCCATGAATGAAAGCCCATGAGAAGTCATCCTTATTCATAAGAACCCTCCCAATCACGCTTAACTAATAATTCACCATTTCCTAAATCCTCAATGAGTTTTGAGCCATCGGGTAAATTGATTTTGAACAATTCTTTCAATTGTTTATTTCTTCCCTGCCTCTTTGCTAATTCGTTAATTTTCTTTCTTGAAACCGATGCACCATGACCCATTCCCTTATCAAAGGTTGAAACGATTGCTCGGTGCAATTCCAACATATCAAAGTCAATACCTTGAAGCAGACTACTTTTCGGCAATACACCTGTTAAGGTTTCCAATGAGGCTTCAAACATTTTTGTTCCCATTGTTACATCGGTTGGGTCTAATTTATCCCTTCCGTTTAACCTTGCATATCCTCTAATCAATGTAAGCAAACCCGCCCATTTTCTGTTATCGGTTTTACTTCTTGTAGCGAATGCTTCTTTGAAGTTATCGGTTTCTTGAATCCTCACGAATTCGGATTGAATAATGTTTTTGAAGAACCCTAATTGCGGTTCAAGTCTTGAAACATAAAGCAAATATTCCTTGAAGAATTGACGAATGATGCTTAACTCTTCGTTTTTGGATTTGTTTTTGCTTTTCCTATCCATATTTTCAAGGATTTTCATTCGGATTCTTTCTTCTGCGTTGGGGTCATCGTTTAACACAGGTTTTGCGAAAATGATAGTAAGTCTTGAAATGATAGGCAAAGTATATTTTCCAAATGCCGCTAACATTTCGGTTTTATCATGGTTATCTTCGTTCCAATAATTAGGCGGATTGCCAAAGAAGCCCATGTTCAGCATAGCATGGCGGGTAACATCCATTTTGCCTTTTTGTAGCGAATAAAAGCCATCGGACATGACATTCAGCATTTCACCGAACACATCTTCATCCATTGTTTGAAATTCCGAGAACACAAGGCGACTATTATTCATTTTAGGAAGCAAACCTAATTCAATAGAATTCAAGTCATCACTTGACATAGCACCGAATAATGCGGCGAAAGTAGATAGTTTTCCTGTTCCCGCCATTCTGCAACGGACTAAGGGACTAATGACTTTATCAATCAAATGGTTCTTGCCTTCTCCCGGATTTGTAATCAGCCCGAAGTGAATCATGTCCTCTTTTTCATAAGGACTCAAGCAAAAGAGCATGACGGCTTCTTTCAACGATTGGTCAGCGTAAAATTCCGACCAAATGGATTCATCATCGGTAAGAATGTCAAGTGGTGTAATGTTTTCGGATTTGCACAATTCCAAAAAAGCCTTGATTTGTTGAGGCTCTAATTGGCTCTTTGTTCCGTCATCAGCCCATTCAATTTCTTCAACGATAAACAACCGTTTTCTATTAAGGTTGGTGAAAGCACCCTCAATTTTAATCGGTTTTCCTTCTGCGATTGATACCCGAAGAATCTTGTCATAAGAAGCCAATGTTGAATTAGATAAACCACCTGCAAGGTATTTCGCCCCGCAATTATGGATGACGCATTCAGCCGAGTTTTCCCCATCCGAAACGGAGAATTCAATCATTGTTTTATCGTTTCCCGCATCCTTGTTTTTGATGCCAACAGGACTCCGTTTGGTTGCGACACCAATACCTTGAACCGTGTTGCCTTCAATGAGGGAATCAACAATCGCTGAAACATTTTCTTGTTTTTCAACAATTGCACCGTTGGATAATGAATGTGTCCCATCAACCGTTTCCTTGATGAAGTCAAGAATGGTCTTTGGTATCATGTCATCACCTTCGGTAGCATACGCTCAAGCAAACGAAGTCGCTCAAACGGTTGTTGAACAAGAAACGCCAATCCAACCGCATTCATAAAACCTTCGGAGGCGACAGGGGGTTGAGTATGTTTCCGATGTTCGTTGGTTTTTACACCTTCAATCACGGATTCAGCACCCAACCACACCTGCCGCACAGGGGGTTTCATGCGGGAAGGGTAATCCCACAGGAATGCGATAAGTGGAGTATGCGAACCTTGATAAATACCGTTGGTAATACCGTCAATCAATGAAGAGTCATCAACCCGAATCATGCTTCGGGCATTTGGTCCTCGGGGATTGCAGGGATAACGACATCATCACCGCTTGCGTCAAGACGGAGGGTGAGTTTGTTGAAAGTGCGACCTGTCTTCTCGGAGGTTTGCTTGGTTCGGACAAAGGACACTTGAAGAGGAAGTGCGTTGCCGTTTGCGGCTTGTCCTTCAACGAATTGAGAGAAGTGGTTGCATTCATATCCCGAAACCCAAAGAGTCAGTCTGCGACCTTCGTTGTTCGTGTCAATGAGGTTCACGGCAGTAGATACACCGTAGTTTCCTTCAATGCCCTCGTTGTAGCCTTCAATGATGTAGCCTTGATAAAGAGTATCAAAGTCTGCTTGGAGGCGGTCACGGTTTGGGTAGACAGTAGTTCCCGTTGTGGTTGGGGCTTGTGCCTTTGCTTGTTCCAAAAATGCTTCAATTTCCGATTTGTTTTCTTTGCTCATATTTTTCACCTGTTTTTGTTTCCGCCCTATTTCTTGTCGGGCTTATTCTATACTTGTTTGAAGGTGTATATAACCGTTCACATGAAATCGGCTATTTTCACACGGCATCTATATCAAAATCATAGAAAATAATGTTTCCTTCATCATCTAAGCCGTAATTTTCGTTATGAAGGTCGGAAAACTCAACATCATATTCCTTTCCCCAATCAGACAATTCATCAAGTGCATTCTGTATTTTTTTGCTTAATGTTTGATTAAATACCCTTTCAGTCTTGTAAGTAGGTGTTACCCACATAGCAAACGGTTTATTATACTTTACAATGTGTTCATATACTACATTTTCTTCTTCCATCTGTTCTTGTAATTCTGTATTTCCGACCCCTGCGTTAAAGTAATAGTATTTAGGAAGGACTTTGCATAATCTCCATTCTCCACTTTTTGTTTTTTGAATGTAATCGTTAATGAAAATGGCTTGCCTCAAATTATCCTTATTATCAAGTCGCACAATTTTCAGCGTATCGCCATCGGGCAAAGTAAAAACAGTAGCATTATATCCCGATTTTAATTTTACGCCTATGTTTTCAGCATCTTTTCTTGAAAAGTGAGAAAAAGCGGATAAAATACCCAAAAAAGCAATAAAGCCCCCTGCCAAAGTCCTTTTACTCAATTCAATTCCACCAATGCCGACTTTCAAAATCAGCACCGAATCCATCTTCAACACCAAACGAAGGCATTTTTCCTCTCGTTTTCAAAAGTGCGGCGAATCCGATAGCCAATAATCCGATAATAGCCCAATTGACGCTCATGCTATCAGCATTTTGAACAAACATAGTATCTGCGGCATCAACGGTAATACCTCCTTTCGGACCCTCAATATCCATGATACCCATGTAACCTAATTTACCTAATGCTTCTTGAAATGCGAACCAATCAACCCCTGCATCATTTTTTAGGCTACCATCAACGGCATTTTTGTTATAGCCATTGGATTCATTGATACTGTTAAATTGTTCTTCGGTCATGTTTGGGTGGCTCATTTTCATAGCCTTCCATAAGATTTCACGATTCGGGAATACCAAAATGCGAACCCTATTGTGAATAACTTTTTCACCATTGGAGTCTTGTTGATGAGGATAAACGACATATTGGACTACATATTCATTATTGTCCCTGCTTTTCATAAATTCTCCGAGAATATCGGTTGAAGAAAAGTATTGGCGACCTGTATAGATTTTGCCGTCTTTGAGAGGGTGTCCGTGAATAGTCCACTTTCTTTGAGATTCTGTAAATCCGTTTTTCTTTCCATCCTCTTTGGATTTTTCTTTGGGATTGACTTCAATTCGGGATTCATCACCGTAAGAAGGTTCGCCTAATTCATAGCGACCATTGACTTCATAAACATAACTCATCCATTCCCTATGCAAATGGGTTTGGTCGGAGTATTTTTTCATTTCTTGAATGGCATCATCGGAAAACTTATCCCATTCTTTACGCCAAACCTTTTCAGTCATAGTATTCAATTGTCGGTTTTGCTATCTAAAACCCTCAATAAGAAATGCTTACGGTTTCGCCACCGTTATTCCAATCAGTTTTGATTTCAAACATACGCATTCTTTTCAAAATATCCATGAAGTCTTGATTCTTAGTAGTAAATACTGCGGAAGTCTTACTTTTCTTACCCGTTTCTTTGATATTGAAGTAATCAGCAACCTTCTTAGCACCTTCAAGGGTGTTATCAACAACGATTTCGTTTCCACCATCCCAAAGACCTGTAAAAATGGGTTGAATCATTTGCCAATCACGACCTAATACTTCGTCTTTTGAAAAGTATTTTATGTCACCTGTTTTCCAATTGACCGCCTTTACTGCGCTCTTATCAGCGACCTTATTCAATGCCTCAATTGCTTGTTCTCTTTTGATTCTTTCTTCTTCTGCGATAGTATCAAAGATTGCCGACATAAGACCTTTAACGAATTCATCATAATCCTCAACATCAATACCGCCTTCTTCAAGTGCTTCTTCAAATGCTTCTTTAATATAATCTTCTAATTCTGCGGCGGTTTCTGCAAATTCTTTTGCTTCTTCAACCAATTTTTGCATTTCTTCAATTTCGGGAACATCATCGGGATTAACCCCTTCATCTTCACAAAGCGATAATGCTTCGTTAAGTGCCTCATCTGCATCTTCATATTGCTCAATTGCTTCTTCGGAATCGGGTTCTTTCATAGCCTCTTCTGCATTATCTCTTGCATTTTGACATTGTTCCTTCAAAGCGTCAAGTATTTCTTGACCTTCGGGTGAAAGAGCAGGTTTTCCATCATCGGAGGGATTTTCACCATCTCCGCTTTCACCTTCGTTATCGGAATCATCATCGGAATCGGATTCACCTTCATTATCGCCCGATTCGTCGGATTTTCCTTCTTTATCTGTTTCTTTGTCGGATTTTTCACCCTTTTCGGAATCGGAATCGCCTTCGTTATCGGAGTCGGAATCACCTTCACCGTTTTCGCCTTCTTCTCCGCTATCGGAATCGGAATCGCCTTGTTCACCTTCCCCTTCACCTTGACCGTCTGCATCACCATCTTCACCTTGAGAAGAACCTTGAGAATCGGATTCAGTATCGCCACCATCACCTTGACCTTGTGAATCGGAATCACTTTGACCATCACCGCCTTCGGAATCAGTATCGCTACCTTCTCCACTACCTTCACCGTTTTCGGATGAGTCGCCTTCTTTGTTACCTTGAAGTTTTTCTTTTAATGAATCGGGAATTTCTTTTCCTTTCTTTTCACCCTCTTCAAATGGATTTTTTGATTCGCCTTCTTCTTTTTCATCAGCGATATTTTTATCGGAGTCTTTGTCGGAATCGCCATCGGAGGGTTCACCATCACCGTCAGCATCTCCTTCTCCTTCTCCGTCATCGGAATCACCTTCGCCTTCATCATCGGAGGGGTCGCCATCGGGAGAGGGCATTCCTTTACCTCCACCGCCACCACCACCGCTTCTTGAAGAAGGCAATTCATCTTCATCAACGCCTGTGTTAGAGGGTGCGGGTTGTCCTTTCGTTTCATCAGTAGCATTTTTGTTAAGTGTAATTTCAATCATACCATCGTCAAAGAAAATGTTGAAATATGTTCCGAAATTGTCTTTTAGCATTTTTGAAAGATTCTCTTCTTCAGCCCAAATTTGCATATCCTTATCAATTTTTTCAATATCATAGTCTTGAACGCCGAATACTTTAGCAAATCGCTTAATACCGTCAAATGTTGTTTCAAAATTACCGTAGTCGGTAGAAATTAGCATGACGACAACCCAATTACCTTTCGGTCTTTTTTGACTGTCAGTAATGCTTCCTGTATCAAGGTCAAGCCACAACATAATATGTCTTACCCTAAACGACTATTTTAATGCTTCTATTCACGCATTTGGTTATAATCCACTATCCAATCCGCTTCAAAGTCCATCACATCGTTTGCATCAATAATGAAATCAAATACTTCATCAAGAATATGGTCTACTTGACTTTCACTTGGATTGTTTCTATTTTCCCAATGTCGTTCCCAATCATGCGGATAAGTTTTCTTGAGCCTTTCCAATTGGGTTTCCTCATCAACGACAATTTTAATCATAATCCATTCGTTTTCTTTCATAGTTACTGCTTCATTGATAAATCGCACATCATCAACAATTACAATACCTAACTGTCTATTTGCTGATTCTAAAACATAATCCAACCACACATTTTCATCAATTTCACGCATTTTCATACCAATTTTCTGTAAAAGTGGTCTATCTTTCCCTTGCATGAAGAATAAATCCTTTGCGATTTCTTTTACTTTCCCCGCCAACGACATTTGACAAACATTTTCTTCAATGGCTACTTTTTTTTGCTTCAAAAATTGTTTTTCTAATTCATTCGCAAGTGTAGTCTTTCCCGAAGCCATTCTTCCACAAATACCGATTTTCATACTATCACCTTATTTTTTGTTGTTAATAATTGTTTTTGATAAATAAGTAGGAAGCAACCTCGCCATAGGGTTATTATTCATACCTCTTTCAAAGTGAAAAGCGAATGATGGGTCAATAATGTAAGTATGTCCTACATCAGTAGCACTTCGCACATTTCTTCCACACATTTGAGCCAATTCAACCGAAGTCATTAACTGATACCATTTAGGGTCATTTTCTGCTTTCGTTTTAACTTGAATATCGCCCAACGGTCCGAAAGGTATTTTGACAATAATAGTGAAATCAACCATTTTACCATCAAACCCTTGATTTGCATAAGTAGAAATCAAAATTTCATTACTATTTTCTGTTTCAAATTCTCGGAATACTGCATCACGCTCTTTTGGATTCTTATTGTGTTGCCGAATCCTTCCATGAACCAACGGGTATTTATCCAACAATGCTTCAACAACGCCTTCTTCTATGTCATCTGTATAAGGTAAAATCAATCCTTTGCTATCGGGGTAAAGACTTGCGATTTTGTGAATAGCATCAGCACATTGTTCAAACGATTCTTGACCTCTATATTTCTTTGACAATTTTCCGCCCTTAATATGTGTAAAAACGGGTCGGTTTTCTTCGGGGAATGGACTGTAATGAACCTTAACGAAAGCAGTATCATTTACTTCTAAACCTAATTCCCTTGCGAAAATTTCATAGTCCAAAACCGTTCCTGTTAAGAAAATCCGTTGTGTTCCTAAGTTAAGCAACAAATCATCGGCATAATTTGAAACATTGACGGGCTTAAATGAAACCCATGTAGGAATTTGGTTTGATTCATCCACTTGATAAACCCAATTTTCCCAATTCTTAGCAATAGAGCCAATCAATTCAACGACTTTATGCAAAAAATTAGTAGCGTATGACAATTCTTTCTTTTCATATTTAGTATGGGGGTCTTTGTCTTTCATTTTTTCTTTTACAAATGTTTCAAGAGCCAATAAGTATTTTGTTAATTTAATCAATTCCTGTTTTCTTGTTTCAGCAGGGGTGTTTAGATTCATAGGAAGAATGTTCGGAATCCCATAACCTTCTGTTGGCGTATTAGGGTCAAATTGTTTCAAAATCCTGTTTCTTTGTTCCTCTAACGCTTTTTGTTTAGAAGCCGATTTTGCATCCTTGACTTCTTGTTGTGAAGGTGCTTTGAACAACCTTTCAAGCATTTTTTGTGAAATGTTTAGTGAATAGAAACTCATCATGTTATTTGCTAATTGGTGTGCTTCGTCAATAATCAAAAACGGTCTTTTAGGCAATACTTTACCACTACGGTTCATTCCCATCATGTATGCCGTATTTCCTACAAAATACCTTGACTTTTGAGCCGTAGTCAATGCACCGTAATAATCACAAAGGTTATTTGCATCAACATTGAAATCCATAATTCCTCCTACGCCTGTTGGGTTTTTCTTTGTGCAATTGAAACCTTTTGCGTATTTACATGGTGCAAGGCTCGCATTACAAGTCTGCGGAGAGGTAGTGCCTACATTTTCTAAGGCTTCGTTTGCTAATTTCAAATCATCTGTCCCCGGCTCAATATCAAGCAAACAATCATAATTTGCACGACCCATAACGGATTTCATAAACGGCATTTCTTTCAAGTATTGGGCTTGTAATCCTTTCAAGTGAGTTACAATATAAGCGTGTGAATCATAAATTTGCGGAATTGTTTTAGCAACAACGGATTTACCACCGCCAACAGGCATTTCAACAACGATATTTTTATAACCCTTGTCAATCGCCTCCATCATTGGCTCTATGACTTGTTTTTGGATATTTCTAAATGGGTGAAATTGCGTGTCTTTTGAAACATCATCAAATCCTATTTCATCAGCAATTACTGTATTCTCATCAACATCAAATTGAATGAAGTCTTTATTGCCTTCTTTATGTCCGTTGCTTTTCTTGAATCCGACTTTGCCTACGCTTTTTTCATCAACAAAGATTTTAGTATTTTTGAAGTAATCATTCAAATTAAAAGAATCAATATCAAGGTCTTCATCTTCTACTTCCAAAGTATTTTGTTTATTTTGTTTCGTTTGGGCGTTTGGATTATACTTTTCTTCACCGTCAAAGTAAAGAGTTAATCGGTTTTTCTTACAGAAGGCTTCAATTCGGTTTAGTCTTTTAGAATTATCACCAAAAGCACCTTTGAAGTCTTTTGCTTTCCAATCATATTCCAATCCCAATTCGTTTCTTAATTCATTTCTATGAGGAAAAGTCTTACCCTCCACCCGAACAATGACGAAACCCATAATTCTTGATTGTTCAAAGCCCTATTTAACCACTTCGTTTAGATAGAAGGTGTTCATATACTTTTCTATGCAGACCGAAGGCTATACTATCCCACACGATGATAAAAAAGAAATCAACGGTGAAGACGGACACTTCGTTTATGAAAAGAACGGAAAGACTTATGTTTGCGTATTTGATGGCGTAGGCTCTTGGGTCAAAAAAGGAGTCAATGTAAAAGAATTTGTAAATGAAATGATTGATAATTGCATTGAAGCCATTGAATACGGACACAAAACGCCCGAATTGATTCTTGACTATGCTTTGAATGAAACCTCATCAACAGGTTCGGCTACGGTGATTTTCGCAGTAATTGAAGGGCAATCCATGAAGGTTTGTCAAATAGGGGATGCAGGTATGCTAATTCTCAACAAAAATAAAATTGTTTTTGAAACAGATGAACAACAACATTCGTTCAATTATCCATATCAAATCGGAAAAGAAAATGAGAAATTCTTTGGCGAAAGTCCGAATCAAGGAATGTTTTACAGAATTGCATTAAATGATGGCGACCAAATTATTCTCGGTTCGGATGGATTGTTTGATAATTTGAAAAATGAAGAAATCGTTGAAATATCCAAAAAATATCCACTACAAACCATCAACCCAAACAATTCTTTTTCTAAAATGCTATGTGAACAGGCATACCGTAATTCAAAGCAACAATTGAGAATCGTTCCCTTCTTTGAACGGGCTTATGAAGAGGGTGCAATTTCTTATCTCAAAAGTGGAGGTAAAGAAGATGACATTACTTGTATTGTAGTTATTGTTTGAGTATTCTATTCATTTCCGTGTGAATGATGCTCTCATCACTAACAAACTCTCACAGATGGGTGGGTTTTCTACCCGTCTTATCAAAATAACGCCAAAAATCATCCGAGAATAGCAGATTTGTAGTCCGATAGCGGATTATTAGACTTCCAAAGAGCAACAACATAGCCAAAGTCAAACCTGTTTGAATAGCCAAAGAAACGCTACCGATATATCCCGCATAAGCAAAGAAAATTACATTGTTTGCGAGCAAAATGAAAGTAGTCCAAAGTGAAAAATCATCGGATGCCTTTCTCGCAATCATTCTTGACAATTGAGGAATCCAATGTGCGTTAGTTACAACGGCAACAATTGACATAAAGACTTCAACGGATGCAGGTTCAACCATGCTATCACTACTCCTTTCTATGGTGCAAATGGTCGTGTCCGACAAAATACGCCGCCAATAAGAAAATAGTAGCGTGAAATAAGGTCAAAGCAAAAGTAAGCCATGCTTCTTCGTAGAATGCCGAAACGACTTCTAATCCATGCAAAATACCGTCAAAAGCGAGGAAAAATACAACGAATGAAGTAATGTAGCCTCTAATGCCTTTCTTTTCAGTCATCAGCAATACCTCCGATACCGTATTCTGCGAGGGCTTCATTGACGGTCAAGACACCATTTTCAACATCAACGGTAAAAACACCTTGAGGGTAACAAAGGTCTTTCCAATCGCAATAAGCACAATTCCAATCACCGATTTCAGCGAGAGGGTCTTTTTCGTGATTTGCATATTTTGTCTTTGAAAGGACTCCCAAATCAAACAATTGTTTCGCTTCGTCATCGGAATAACGGAGTTTGAAATCCCTGTCGGGTAGTGTATCGGTTTCAAGGTGATGAACGGTTTCAGCAAAACGCTCACGCATCATGTCAATCGTCAATTCAATAGGTTGAACATTTGTGTTCCATTTGAGAGCCATAGCACCGTTAGGAGTAATTTCTTCACCATCCATCGTCTTGACAACGACACGCCCTTCATAACCATCGGACAATTCAATACGGAAGGACTTCTTGAAGCCCGAATCACGCAACAAATAAGTGATAACGAAGAAAGGAATCTCCACATTGTAGTAATCCTCAAGCACATGACGGGTATGAAGGTAAAGTGCGGTTTGCATCAAGTGTTCTAATTGAGGGAAGCCAACATCATAGACTTCGTTTCCGCCCAATTGCTTTTGCTTCCAATGACCGTAAGAGGTCTTGACTTCAACACCAATGGCTTTTGTTGGGTCAATGACAAGCCGTTCTACGCCATCCGAACCAATTTCAAATTCGGAGTAGCGAAGCAAAGCATCCACTTCACCACTTAGCATGATTTCTTGAGCAGGGTCTTTTGAAATGTTTTGACGCAATTTGATATTGCTACCGAGCAAAACACCCGCACCCGACCACATTTCTTGAACATAATCTTCAAGACCGACACCCATAAGGAATTTCATTTTGTTGGATTCACCGATAGGATTACTGCGAGGCACTTTCTTCTTAGAATAATAGACGGCTCGCATACACTTGCCAATCAATTCTTTTTCGCCACGCTCATTGATATACCATGCGGAAGCACCTGTGGGATTGACCCCGCCAAGACTTTCACGATAGCCTCTATTATCAAATCTGTTCAATGCTACATCCCAAGGGTCCGCTACTGTGTTGTTGTTCGTCATATTGACTTTCACCAACCTATCGTTGTATTGACAGGTATTTATAGGTTATCATAAGCGAATATCATACATGACTATTTCATCATCAAGTCGCCCTAATGTGAAATCATTTAACCAAACGCCTGTTTCAAGAAAAGACAATTCTTGATAGTGTTTATACTCATAGGTGTCCGAATAGATTTCATCGGGGATTCGCATAAAAAACCCACCGAGCGTATCATTTAATTCTAAGTCCAACATTTCAAACAATTGTTGATAACCATTATTAAAATTCTTTTGTCCTATGTCCGTTAAAATTGTCATATCTGCTTCCAAGACTTCAAACTCAAAGGATTCTGTATAATTTGGTAAGAAGTCTAAGTGGTTACCATATATTTTGTAAAATTCATATTCTTTTCTTGCTTTCTTATTTTTCAAGTTATACAAGAAAATGTAGTCTTCATAACCATTCCTACTGAAAATCACAAGAGATTTTTCCTTATAATTTCCCCAATTTAGACCGCACATATTGGCTAATGCACTTGAAGTAATAGCGGTCATAGACCTTGATTATCAAAACGACTATTTTAATGCTTTTGTTAAGAACAATTAAATACATCAAAAACTAAGTGAAAATTATGAAGGTGACTATCAACGCAGGTGGTGGTCGGAGAATCGTCTTTGAAGATTATGAAGGCGGTGAAAACCTTGTAAAAGTATCAGTCATTGAAGATAAATCCGTATTCATTATCGGAACGGTTGAGGCGAAAGAAATTAGGAGATTAGGGAAGGCGTTTTGATATGATACCATCAGTATTGAAACATTTGGAGGAACAACCTTTTCCTGTTGTTGATGAGTTAATTCAAAACAAAGAATTGGCTATCAAAGAAACGCAAAGTCATAGAGTCATTCTTTTCCGATGGCGATATAGGGTATGCAAATCCTGTTCTAATACTTTTGACATAGAGAATCAAGGTATGTTTTACAAGTGTGGTGAATGTTTATGAAAGAATTAAGTGAAATCAAAATTGCATTGAATAAAAACGCAGAAGTAGTCTTAGTTACAAATGCGGTAATGAATGATGATAATGATATTGACAGTCTTTTTCTAAATTTCTTTACAATTCTTAGCGACCCCTTAAGACTTTCAATTCTCGGTGTCGGTTGTCTTTCAAAACAATTAGCCGACTTATTAGGAACGGATGAGCAAAGCATCAACAATTTATTAGCAAATGATACTGATACTTACACAAATATGCTACAAGCAAAGACTCAAGAATTGTTGTTAGGTTATTCGGAAGAATATGCAAAAATCGTCTTAAGCGATGAAAAAAACGCAAAAAACGCAAGAGCCATCCTGACATCCCTCATATCCAAAGGATATTACAAACAAAAAGTAAATTATCTATTCCCATCGGGCAACCAAAAACAAGAGCAAATCGTTGAAGTCAAAGAAATGATACCTGCCTTCAAACAAATGCTTGAAATTGTAAAGCGTTGTAATGATGAGGAATTTTTGAAAGAATTAGGTGTATAAACATGAGCATAAGTAAAGAGAATGAAATTGATGAAACGCCCCCTGCAAGCGTAGGTTTAGAAGAGGCATTGAACCAAATGAAAGAAGCGGGTGATATTCCCGATGGATTCCACATGATGTTTTTTTCGGAAGATTTCACATTGGATGATGGTTGTCCTACAAACAACCTTTTACGGTCTGTTGGAGAACGCTATGGTTTTGCTGACACAATTAGACGACAAGTATTCCAAATGCCGAAAGACCAAGTTATTATAACTTATGAATTCGCTTGCTTTGTTCCATTTGAAAAAATGAAAGACACTATGGAGGAAATTGATTCCTTAATCAATGAATCGTTTGCTCGCATGGTTGAAAACAAAACACTTACAACACACCCGAAAGCGAGAGTCCAATTTCTGCTCGCACAACCACTTCAAAACGGAGGCGAAGATGATGACCTCTTTTGAAGAAAAGGCTGAATTGAAACTCATTGAAATTATTTCTTTTGACAAAGAATTCAACATTCACCCAACCGAAGTAGAAAAGGGTAATTTTTCCTATTGGACTGAATTAAGTGAAATGGTCGGAATTGACTTGTCCGAAGAAACCGAAATCAACGCTCGGATGGAGGAAGAAAACGGATTTTGCGGGGTCTGCGACCTTCAACAATAAACACATTCTTTCCATCTGTGTCTTTGAAACAACGACAGAAGAAGGTAATGCTTCCTTTCTGCAAACCGCCATAGCCCCATTCATCTTCAAGGTGAGAATGAATTTGTGATTCTTCCCATTCGCCTTCATTCTGCGATAGCCATTCCACAACCAATTTTGCCTGTTTCTTAGGCAAACAACCGATTTTCTTAGCCCTTCCAACAAATTTTTCCAATACTGCGTTATCCAACATGATACTCTCCAACCTAAGCCAACAGGTGACACTACTTAAACATAGCGACAATTATTCACCATTGATTATTTTTTTTGCTTCGTCTTTGGTAATCACTTTGCCTTTGTAAAACCAATCACCATCGGAAAATTTTTGATATGGCTTATCCTTTGATGTGGCGGGGTGTCGGTATTTTTGGTTGTTATTGCCCCAACCTCTCGGTCTATTGGGGTCTAAGGTTGCTCTCCGAATACTTGACGATTCATTCATCATTTCGTTAAAAATCAATTTATCCTTTCGGTCTTTAGCCATTTTCAACATTCGGGATTCAAAAAATAAGAGCGTGAAAGCCCATGAATATTCTTCGGAAACAAAAATTGAAGCGATTTCGTGATTGATTAGACTATCTCTTTCATAATCCTTATCATCTTCAAATCGGGTGTAAAAATTATCATCCATCCATGTCTTTTCAGCATCGGATATGACCGCCATGATAAACCCTAAGTTATCCCATTATTTAATACTTATTGATATACAATTCTGCAATTGAAAATTAGATTTCTCAATTGAAATCCGTTGATTATTTCACCATTGGCTAATTTACAAACGGGCTTGTCGGGTGTCCGAAAACATTGTCCGATTAGACCCTCCGCAGATTCAATAGGCATTTCCCACCGCCATGAACAATAATCCCCTTCGGGAAAGTGAATCATAGAAGCAATACGCCTTGATTTCTTACCGAGAGCGAAAAAGGGTTCGCCCTTATCCAAAGGAAACACCTTCAAGAACAATTTGCTTCAAAGATAGCCTCTTTCAAATCCCGAATCATTTCAGCGATTTCTTCGTTGCTCATGCCCTTTTCAAGTGGGTTAAATTCGGACACAATCATAGCGGCGTTGTTTTGACACATACCCATCTTAATATCATGGTCTTTGTTTGAAGAACCGCCACCGTAAGACTTCTTTTGAGTCCATGTGTTACCACCGTTGTTGTAAGTGGTTGGGGCATTTCGCTTCGGTCCGACAAAGACCTTTTGAGAATCGCCAATGACAATCAATGCTTGAGCGTTGTCGTTTTCACCGACTACTCCCCATGTGTTGCCGTTTGAACCTCTTGCGGGAAAGTATGCACCTTCTTTCAAGTCATAATTGCCGACTTCAACGGGCTTTCCGCCATTATCCGAATGCTTAAAGTAGATTCGGTGCTTGTCGTTTTTCTTGTATTCCGAGTATGTGACTCCTTTTTCTGCAATAACATTTACGCCTACCATATTTTTCACCTGTTGGTTATCTATACCTTTGTTTGAACGGGTATATCAAGGTTCGCATTATTCTAAACGAATCTCTCTCCATTCAACATTTCCTTCTTTAATCAAGTCCCGAATCATTCTTTGTTTCTTTGTTAATTGGCTCTTACCTGCCTTCACATCTAAGAATACAATTCCTTTTTCATCCCACACGATATAATCAATTGGATTACCTAAGAAACTCCAATCCTTCGGTTTCCAATGTGGTTCAATTTGTGGATGCTCTATAAAAGGACACCATTTTTCAAGAATTTGACCCTTTGTAGTGTGTGCAGATTGCGCCCTCCCTTTTTGTTTTTTCTCTTCTTCTTTAGTAGTGTGTAATTTTTCCGATAAATCAACAATTTCTTGACCCATTTCGCCCATTTGTTTTTGTAAAAATCGGATATTTTCTCCCATTTGTCCTATTATTTCCTGTTTGCTTGATAATTTCAATTCTTCTTCAACAATTCTTTTTTCCAATGAATCTTTAACGAATTCCAATTGGGAAATTTGAGCGTTTTTCTCGGATTCAACATCACGATTTTTAGAAATGAATCGCCAAATCCAAATCGCACCTAAGACTTCAACAACAAATAGCGTTATCCAAGCCCACATAAGAATTACTTCTTACGCAACCCTTATTATTCTTCTTGTTTCAAGACGACTTTTGGATTTGAATAATCATAATTCAAGGATTCACACAATTCCTTATACCTGTTCCGAATAGTAACTTCGGTTACACCTGCGACTTTTGCTACATCGGATTGGGTTCTTTCGTTTGAATGACGCTTTGCTGAAAGGTAAATTGCCGCACCTGCAATTCCTGTCGGACCGCGACTTACCATAGCCATATCCCCGATACCGTTAATGATTTCAAGGGCTTCTTTTTGCACATTGAAAGGCAAACCCAAAGAGGAACAGAAACGGGGAATGTAGTCTTGTGGAGAAGAAAGTGGGACATTTACTTCCAATTCTTTAGCCAAAAAGCGATAAGTCCTTCCGATTTCTTTTCGCCCTGTTCGTGAATGTTTTCCTATATCATCTAATGTTCGTGGATTATGATTCATACGGCAAGCCATATACAAAGAAGCGGCGACAACCCCTTCAATACTACGCCCACGAATCAATTTCATATCAACGGCTTTCCGATACATCATAGCCCCGTCTTTAGCAATTGAGTTAGGCAAACCCATATTTGTTGAAATACGCTTCAATTCAGTTAATGCAGTAGCCAAATTTCGTTCTTTACCATCACGAATGCGACCCCTGTTATCCAAATAACGAAGGCGACCCCACTTTTGTTTTTCTTTTGAAGAAAGACTTTGACCATCACCGCCTTTGTAAGCGGGTGAAATTTCAGTAGTCAAGGATTCGTGTTCAAATTCGTTTTGTGGTCGCCCATGTTGTTCATTTGAAACGCCATCGTCATTGTAATTTAATGTGGGTCGGTGGTCTAAAACCAATTCATTACGGACTAAACCACAATCCAAACAAGAAATTGAGTCATCACTATTGGTTTCAAATTCTTTTGAGCCACAATCAACGCACTTATGCACATCTACACTATCCATGTATAGACCATTGTTTGAACAGGTATCTAAAGGTTCGTATTTTGAGTATCTAATGCTATCGGATATTTCACGCTTTTTCATAACTAATGAATGCACCAAGAGTATATAAAGAAATCAAGCATCATCTTCTTCATAATCGGGAACATCAATGTGAATCACACAATTAGCATCTTCTCGGCAACCATCACAGTCGCAAATTGATTCTCGGAAGTGAAACCAAAGTGAAAGAATTGCATCATCGTTAATATCCGAAGGCAATTCATTTCTAAAAGTCTTGAATACCTTTGCATATTCTTGTGCTTGGGAAATCCAATATGAATCCATATCCTTCACTTCCTCGTTGCTTTGTTCAAAGCATTAGCAATATACGCCAACGATTCGTGATTGAGTCTTGACAAATCAACCATCATTTCGTTTTCATTGATTTCATTACGCAAATTATGTTCCTTGACGCTTCTTTTAGAAAGAGTAGCGAGTCTTGATTCACAATGTTCAAGCAAAGTCGCTTTGTTATACTTTCTTAACTCGGTCAAATTTTTACGCAACAATCCTCGCATAAGAAACTATTGTCCGACTTTGTTTATAACCCTTCACATTACTTCTTAGAATTGTAAGGGTGGGTGCTTTCATATTCGGTATCTGCTCGCCCGAACAACAAGACTTTATGGCTTTTCCGACCACTTAAACCGTAACAATATGGCTTATCTAATCGTTTGAACCTTTCATCCCTGCTCAAAACAGAAGCGATTTGAACAACGGATGGCGTATTCCGATAATGACTAATCAAATCGGGCATTTCACTTGTGAGCAAAGCACATTCTTTTAGTGCTTCATAAATTGTTTCTTTCCACGCATTTTTCTTTGACATATTACCACTTACCATTGAGGGTTACAAAGACCTTAGATGCCGTAATGTGCTTACAATCCACACCATTTTTCCGACCTCTTGCTTTGAAGTCCCAACAATCGCAAGTCCACCGTTCTTCAATAGTCAATTTTCCGAGAACATTCGGTTTGTAGTAAATGACTGTATATACTTTGTTTTTAGAACCCTTGACCGCAAACACGGATTCGGATTTTTGCACGATATTTTCTTGTGCAACAATGTTTAAGCCTTTCACTTTTCTTGCGTGAAGCGATTCTTTGCTAATATTGTCATTAGGCATTTGAAACCCCAACATAACCTTGTTTGAACAGGTATTTATAGGTTCGGTTCGGTGGCTAATTCTTGGTAATTTTCATAATTGCCCCGATAACTCGCCATGTATGCTTCATACCAACCGAATTCTTGAGCGCATTCTTGAACCTTTGCATCAGCGACAATTGCTACTCCATGATAAAGCAAACATTCAGTATGGGTAGACCAAAATGCAACATCAATAAACTCATTTAAGGTATCAACATAACTTTTTACCTCTTTAGAAATGTGATAATCCATAAACAAAGCAACATTCCCATTCATAACACAAAAACCGATGAATTGAGGCTCTTTCAAAAAATTATTGAATACAAAAACAGGTAAAATAGAATGATTCTTGATACCTTTTAATTCCGCAGAAGAGTCCAAAAATTGTTTCCATGTCATGTCTTGAATATATTCCGAATTAAGAATCAATTCAAAGTCCATAGCACCATCTCAAGAAGTAAAAGCCCACTTAGGTAATTTAAGACCATCATTTCTGATTCGGATTAACCTATCATTTTTGAAAGCAGGGTTCTTTACTGCTTTTTCATAATATGTAAGTGCTTTATTGAAATCAATGGGAGTAATCTCTTTTTCATATTCTTTGCCTTCATCACCACGAATAACCTTGTCATAGAGTTCAATATATTGTAAATTGCCTGTTGCACTATCTCTTTTCGGGAATCTCGCAATTTTTCCTACTTTCAAGAATTTAAGGATTTCTTGAGGCAAACCATCGGTTCTCAATTCCGTTCCCCTTACCCATTCAAAATCAGCAGGTGTAAATGAGTCAAGCGACATTTGAGGTTGTAAGTTAATCCAATCGCTTTCGCTAATGCCTAAACCTTTCGCAAATAATTTTAGGGGGAATCCATCTTCATACAAAAACATAATCATCACTTCTCTTTTATTTTCTTAATTCCAAATACAATAAACAATCCAAGAACGCCATAAAGCAACCAATTTTCTTCGGGTTTTGTAGGACTACTTACTTCATCATCAAGGGTCTGTTCTTCTTCTTCTTGAATAGGTGGTCGTGCCGCAAAACTCCCCAATATTTTCTTATCCATCTTTGAAGGTGAACAATCACCCGATGAAATACTTGTAGCCGTTACTTCCCACAAACCTTCTTCGTTAATCAAAAGAGGCATTGAAAATGCTTGTCCTCCACTATCGCCCACAATATCTTCTTCATAGACCTTTTTTCCATTATTATATACCTTGAAACGAACCTTATGAAGACTTGCCGCATCTTGCTTAAAACTCGTTCCAATCCCCGAAGTATCAAAGGCTTCAAATCCTAAAATAATGAAATCCTTGAATGCTCTTTTATCGTCTGTATAATACGCATAGACTTTGTGTTTAGTATCACAAAGAAGGACATTATCGGTTGAAGATGTAGCACTACCGAATTTGTATTTATTATCCCACGATGCCATCAACCATCCCTCCTTTGCTTTAGCAATTTAAGAGCAACAATTGTAGCCAACATGAAAACACTTAACTTTGCTACATCGTTAATATCATTTATAGTCCTCAAATCATTGACAATTTGTTGGTTTTCTTGACTTACTTCACCCGAAGTTTCTTCAGCACCCTCTTCATCCATAGTGTTAAAGGAATAAATATGATTAAAGCCATAAGTAGGGAATTTTTCATCGTGCTTATTTACCGTAGCGACACCAAACTTTTGTGCTTGATAAATTTTACCGAGAATAACTGCATCAATACATAATGCGGCGAGATTTGCATACCATACTGCCGCAGTAAGAGCCGCACCACCCGGAAAAGGAATTAAAGCAAGTGAGGCGAGCATTAACCCAATACTTACAGAATCCCAAATAACAGAAGCATAAGCATCACCTTGACTTTCAGCATCAGCATCATAACCATAATGAGCAAGAAACATATATCCCGACTTTTCCCAATTAGGGTTAAGTTTTACAGTCCCTTCAAAAGTGCCGTTTGAATTAGTATTGACTACATTAGACCAAACCGTGACATAAACATTATTCCACCCACCCATTTTTTCAACGGCTCTTTCAAAAATTAAATTCTCCATATCACCCGTTCCTTCTGCAAGTGATTGTAATTCGGATTCGGATAAGGAGTTCAAAACTTCATCTACTTTTTTATACAATCCCTTAATGTCAAAATACACTAATTGTAATTGAACCCTATCACTTTTTCCTGTATAG